>Ga0207695_10002148_pt1 | contig 29879 bp, 29 predicted proteins | sample KBSC54metaG_FD_184354 | JGI IMG/M metagenome (GOLD analysis project Ga0207695, IMG submission 184354) | Corn rhizosphere microbial communities from Kellogg Biological Station, Michigan, USA - KBS C5-4 metaG (SPAdes) (version 2) | ecosystem: Host-associated > Plants > Roots > Rhizosphere > Soil...
CTGTGAGCTGGACCGCAGCCAACGGAAACGTTGCTTCTGCCTCTACGACGGATGCAAATGGTCAATCGTCGGTGGTCTTGACGCTTGGATCGCGCACCGGCTCCGTGTCGGCGACCGCCATGATCGCCAATGGAAAACGCGTCACGTTCGCCGCGACGGCACAACCGGGCATCGTCGCCGCTGCTGTTTTTTCGACTCAACCAACGAACGCAACGGCCGGCGGTACGATGTCTACCATTCGCATCGCGCTTCTCGATGTATTCGGAAACCAAACGGCTGCCGCTAACCCCGTCACGATCGCACTGGGCAGCAACCCTGGCGGCGCGGCGCTCGGCGGCACCCTCACTCGCGGCGCAACGAATGGAGTCGCGACGTTCAACGATCTCGAGATCGATAAAGCGGGTGTCGGCTACACGCTGATCGCGTCGAGCGGAAACACCGCGAACATTACGAGCTCCGCGTTCTCGGTTGCTGCGCCACTCGTCGTGGCAAACCTGACGATTGCCGAAGGCGACAACCAGCGCGGAGCGGCTGGCAGCCCATTGGCAATCGCGCCGTCCGTGAAGGTGACCGACGCAAGTGGCAACGCTGTCTCCGGCGCGTCAGTGACGTTCTCGCCGAGTGATGCTGGCGGCGTCGTTCCGACGACTGCGGTCGTGAGCGACGCAAACGGCCGCGCGACACTCACGGCATGGATCCTCGGACCGCATCCTGGCCCGCAGACATTGACCGTCTCGTCGCCAGGGCTGACGAGTGCCGTGCTACACGCCAGCGCGTTCGGCGGACCGCCGACCATGCTCGGAGTGGTGACGCAACCACCGTCCGCGACCATAAGCGGAATCGCGCTCGCTCGTCAGCCGGTGATTCAGTTGCTGGATCATTTCGGAAATCCAACCGCCACGAGCGGCCTCACGATCACAGTCACCGCGGCCGGCGGCTCGCTCACTGGCACAACGACCGCCGTGGCCGATCCGGTGACAGGCTTGGCAACGTTCACAGATCTCGCAATCGTCGGAAGCGGTGCCGTCACACTGACCTTCTCCGGTCAAGGCGTGCAACCGATTACGTCGAACCCGATCGCAGTGACAGGCAGCGCGCCACCAGACTGAGACGGAGCCAGCTGGGAAATTGGCCGCACGTTTCTGCTCGGGCGCACGCGCGGCCACGCTCGCCATTTGGCGCCGGCGTCGTCGGAGATCGTCTCGTTGCCTCCGGCGAGTGTCACGCCTTTGTAGTCGGGCGGCAACACCAGGAGCGCATCGTCGACATCCGTATGCTCGATGTTCGACACGATGGACGTCTGTTCCACTGTCGTGCTCGCGCCTTGACCGTCGATCAACTTGTTGACTGTCGATGTTTTGAGTGCGACCGCGGCGCCCATACGCTTCGCCGCCGAATCGACCTTGGCTGAGATGGACTTGAACATCCCGCTCATTGCCGACGGCCCGGCCAATCCATTTGCGCGAAGCAACGGATTTCGAGGTAAGCCCGGGACCAATGCCACCCAGTAGTCCGTCACGCTTTCGGTGGCGAGCCGCTGCTCCACGATTCCAGCATCGACGGAGATCGTGAAGGCGGTCGTCATCCGATAGTGCGTCGCCGGAAAGCCGCTGACTGTATCGGCAGCGTCAAGACTGTCCATCGTCACCTTCACGTCGGCGATGGTCATCCTGACGCCGATCGACTGCAGTCGCTCGATCGTTTGAGCGGCGACGTCGTGCGGCAACGGGACGAACGTCTTGCTTGCCGGATGCACGATCACGAGGTCGGTGCTGTCGAACAGGATGTAGTCACCCTTCGCCAACACCGACTCGACGCCCCCATCGACTATGTCCATGCGTCCGCGATCGGCCGCGAACACAGCCCGTCCGACGTAATTCTGCGCCGCGCTGACCATCACGCCCGCGCCGCCTGATGTGCCGTGTGGTGTGCTCGCGACATGAATTGTGTACGCAACGCCGGGCAGCAGCCGCGCGCGTGAGCTACTCTGTGCAACCAGAGAACCCCGCGCCATGACCCAGCATCCAATGACCGCGGCGGCGAAATGAGAAATCGGTTTGACGATCATGACGAAGCGATGGGACGCCGCGAGACTATTCGCGTGAATGAATGATGCGGCCTCCAACCACTGTCATCATGACTCGTGCCTGGGCGATCTCTTCGGGCGCTATCCGAGTGATGTCACGATCTATCATCACGAAGTCGGCAAGCTTTCCGCGTTCCAGCGTTCCTTTGTCGCGCTCGTCGTACGACGCATACGCTGCCCCGCTCGTGTACGCGCGCAGCGCATCTTCGACGGTGATCTTCTGCTCCGGGTACCAGCCATTCGGGTTGGCGCCGTCGAGCGTGCGGCGAGTCACCGCCGCATAGATCCCTTCCAGCGGAGTCGCCGGCGCCACGAACCAATCGCTGCCAAATGCGAGCCGTGTGTGGTTGTCGAGCAACGATTTGAAGGCGTACGTTCCCTTTCCGCGTTCATGGCCGATCACCTTTTCGGCCCAACGTCCATCGTCGATCGCGTGATATGGCTGCATACTGGCGATCACGCCGAGCGCGGCGAATCGCGGCAGTTCAGGCGGCGCCACGTGCTGCGCATGCTCGATTCGAAATCGACGATCGCGCACGCCATTCTCACGTTCGACGCGCTCGAAGATATCGAGCTGCGTCCTGATCGCTCTGTCGCCGATCGCGTGTACGATCACGTGCAGGCCCGCGTTGTCGGCGCCTGACGTCCACGCGTACAGCTGCTCCGGCGAGTTGACGAACAGTCCCGTGTCGTTTGGCGCGTCAGTGAACGGTTCGAGCATCGCCGCTGTGTGCGAGCCGAGCGATCCGTCGACGAAGCCCTTGAGCGCACCAATCTTCAGCCACGTGTCGCCGCGCCCACGCGCCTGAACGGTGTCACGCAGCTGCTCCCACGTCGACAATGGCACAGCCGCATAGATGCGCGTCCTCAAGCGTCCCGCCGTGTGCGCGCGCTCGAACACGGCGAGATCGCTCCACGAGCCCATGTGCGTAACCGACGCGACGCCGTTGCCCGCCACATAGCGCATCGCGGCGTCCAGCGCGCGATCCTGCGCGTCCGCTGGCGGATCCGGTTGCACTCGATCCACCAGTGACGTCGCATTGTCTTTGAAGATGCCTGTTGGTTCACCATGCTCATCGCGCACGATCGTGCCACCCGCCACTTCCGCCGTCGCCTTTGCGATTCCGGCGACGCGCAATGTGGCGCTGTTCGCAAGCGACATGTGGCCGTCGAGGCGATTCACCCAAACCGGATTGTTCGGTGTGACGGAATCGATCCAATCGCGACTGGGAAGCTCTCCGCCCCACTGCTCATGGTCCCAATCGCCGTTGGTGATCCACGCGCCCACGGGCAACGTCCTCGCATATTCAGCGATGCGCCGGACGAACTCCTGCGGAGTTCTTGCGGTCCGAAGCTGCACCGACGACAAGCCGAAGCCGCCGGCGAGAAAGTGCACATGCGCATCGATGAAGCCAGGGGTTACCATCATTCCGCGCGCGTCGATAATGCGTGTCGCCGAGGTCGTCAGCTTTCGAACCTCCGCGCTCGAGCCCACGGTAGTGATGCGATCACCGCTCATTGCCATCCCGTCCGCCCACGGACGGCGCGCGTCGCCGGTCCACATGCGCGCGTTGACGACGGCTAGAGTAATGGCTTCAGCAGTTGGTTGCGCAGGACGATCCATGAATACCCCCATTTTTGATCGGAGCGTGGGTGAGTTTTTTGTGCTTCAGAGCGTGGTGTCGGTTGCGCTGTCGCCGCGTCGCACGGCGAGCCGCACTGGCATCCTGGAGCTCGAGCTGGCGCTGGGCGTCGTGTGGGGTCTGCTCAGCATCATCATCATTGCCTCGCACCGCCGCCTGCGAGCCAGCACCACCAATTTGCTCGGGTTGATGGCGGCGCATCTCCCGCTGGTTCTCATGGCTGCCGTCATCGACTGCGCGGTCGCTCGCGTTGCGCTCCGGGAATTCGCGCACCAAACGCAGCTGACTCCGTTCTGGGCAATGCTCGTCGCTACGCCGACCTCGACGTCGCGAGTTACGTGACTTCTAGGCTTCGTCGCGCAACGTCGCTGCGGGATCGATGAGCGCCGCCCGCCGCGACGGAACGTACGTCGCCGCGATACCGGCGCTCGCGAGCACGAGCAGAATCGCCAAGTACGCGATCGGATCGAGCGGGCTCACACCGTAGAGGAAGCCGCGCGCGAGCTGCGCCAGAACCACCGCCATGAGCACACCGACGCCCGCGCCGATGGACAATGGCTTCGCACCCTGCCGCATCATCAGCATGACGACGTCGCGCGCCGTCGCACCGATCGCGAGTCGAACGGCGAGCTCATGCCGCCGCTGGCCGACCGCGAAGGTGACGACGCCGGCGATGCCGATCGTCGCGAGCAGCAGTGCCAAGGCGCCGAGTACACCGGTTGCCACGGCAACAAGTTGGCCGGGCAGCAACGCCATCGCGATGCGATCCTCGAAGCGATGCGATGCCACAGTGAGCTGCGGGTCGATCTCACGCGCCCACTCCGGAACGGACGCCATGAGCTTCGCCGGCGAATTCGTGGTGCGCGCGACGATCTGTTTGCCGAGCGGATCGACGACGGGGAGATAAAGCACGGGCTCTGCGGTCCGCGCGAGCGACGAGACTGCGGCTTCGCTCGCGACGCCAACCACGCGATGCCAGGCACCGCGCCAGCGGATGCGTTTGCCGAGCGCATCTTCGCCCGGCCAAGTCGCCGAGGCGAGCGAGCCGCTGACGATGACCGGATATTCCGGTGTGTGCGTCGACATCGAGTCGAAGGTCGTGCCGCGGACGATCCGCATATTCATCGTTTGGAAGTACGTGCCGCTCACGACCATGAAACTCGCCCGTTGTCGCAGCGAATCACCGTTGCCACGCTCGACGTAAAACCCAGCGCTCGTCGATGCGAGCAGCGGCATCCGGCTCGTCAATGCGACGGACGCGACGCCCGGCGTGTCGCGAATCCGTTCGACGAGCGCCGCGTACACCGACGCCGCCCGCGTCGAGTCATAGCCGATCGCCTCGGCATTCATCGAGAACGACACGACGCCGCTTGTCATGTATCCTGGATCGTTCGCAACCGCGCGACGCGTGCCGCGGAGAAACAGTCCGCCGACGACCAGCAGCATCGCGCTGCCCGCCATCTGCACGCCGACGACGATGGCGCGAACGCGCGACGGACGGACGTTCAAGCGCCCGAGCGCGGATACGTTCTTGAACGCCGACGCGAGATCGACCGAGGTGGCTTGAAGCGCCGGCGCGAGGCCGAACAGCAGTGTGGCGGCGGCGCCGACGGCGAAGACGTATGCGATCACGCGGTGATCGGGCGAGACGTCCAACTGCATGTTCGCGATCGGCGAAAGCCCGCGCACGACGAACGGCAGTGCGTAGACGAACGCAAGTCCAAGGGCCGCGCCGAGCGTCGCGAGCATGCCGCTTTCGATGACGAGCTGCCGAACGAGCTTCGCGCGCGACGCACCAATCGCCAAACGAATCGCGATCTCGCGCCGGCGGGCGAGCCCGCGTGCGAGCACGAGGCTGACCACGTTCGCGCACGCCATCGCGACTATCGTGAAGCCGAGCAGCATGATGAGAGCGAGCGGCAACGCGCCTTGGCCCGCGACTTCCGGGAAATTGACGTACGCGCCGCGGACGACGCTCGGGATCGTTTGCCGCCCGGACGCGAGTGCGTCGAGCCGGTGGCCGATCACGGTCGCTTCGGCATTCGCTTGCTCGAGCGTCGCATTCGGCGCGAGCCGCGCCACCATCACAAGCCAACTGAGGTTGTTCTGCACGACGGCGCTGTCGCGGCCGTGGCTGAGCGCGATTTGCATCGTGATCGGCACCCAGATCGACGCGCGTTGAAGCGCGATGCCGTCGAACGCACGCTCGGTAACGCCGACGACGCGAAACGGAATGCCGTTGAGATGCACGACGCGGCCGACGACGCTCGAGTCGCCGCCGTATTGTGCCTGCCAGGCACCGTGGCTGAGGACCACGGACGGTGCGCCGCCCACGTGCGCGCATTCCTCAGGCGTGAAGCCGCGTCCCAGCGCGAAGGACACGCGCAGTGTGCGGAAATAATCGCACGACACGAGCTCGCCGTCCGCGAGGCGGGCCGTTCCGTCCGCCACGCTCAGGTCGACGGAATGATACACGGCACTCGACGCGAACGACGAGGCACGCGCGTACTCGAGAAATTCGTCGTACGAGAGAAAGGATGGATTCCCGTTGACGTTGCGCCCGGCGACGCCGCCCGAGCGCAATCGCGCATAGACGTTCACCACACGATCCGCGTCGCGTACCGGCAGCGGCCGCGCGAGCACGGAGTACGTCAATGTGAAGATCGCCGAATTGAGCCCGATGCCGATCGCCAGCGTCGCGACGACGGCGACGGTGAAGCCGGGCGTGCGGCGCAGTCCGCGCAGCGTGTGCTCGACGTCGCGCGCGAGCGATTCGAGCCATGCACCAGCGCGCGCGTCCCGGACGTCTTCCTTCACCTGTTCGACGCCGCCGGACTCGATCAGCGCGGCACGCCGGGCGTCCGCCCGTGGCATGCCTTCGCGAACCTTCTCCGCGGCGAGCAGCTCGACGTATGCATGGAGCTCGTCGTCGAGCGTCTGCTCGATGCGACCGCGCCGGAAGAGATTCCGCATTGCGGCGCGCAATTCAGAGATCGTTCGCCTGAAACCCACGATCGCTCCTGGTCAGGTGGTTCGGAGCGCCGCGGTGATCGCGACGGCAACGCGCTGCCACTCGCTTTCTTCCGTTTGAAATTGCTTGCGTCCAGCCGCCGTAAGGCGATAGTACTTCGCGCGCCGGTTCGCTTCGGACTCACCCCAGCGCGGGGCGAGCCATCCGGCGTCTTCCATACGATGCAGCGCCGGAAACAACGAGCCCGGCTTCACGCGAAAGGTGCCGTGCGTCATCTGTTCGATGCGCCGCGAGATCCCGAGGCCGTGCATGTCCCCCAAGGCGAGCGCCTTGAGGATCAGCAGGTCGAGCGTGCCCTGGAGCAGCTTGGACGGCTCCGTTTCTCGTATAGTCATTCTGTACGAGTATGTCAGTACTCGTATAGAATGTCAATACGTGGACATGAACCGGAAGGCTAGCGACAGGGACGAACCGAGTCCCCCTGGGCGCCGGGCTGCCCGACACAGTCCATACGCTGAGCCCGGAAGAACGGCGGCTGCGGCACACGACCGCGATCGTCGATAGTTTCCAGCCACATGGTCACAACCAACATTTGGTTCTGGGTCGGCTTCATCGCCTTCGTGCTGGCGATGCTCGCACTCGACCTCGGCGTGTTTCATCGGCAAGCGCACGAGGTCCGAGCCAAGGAAGCGGGCATCTGGACCGCGATATGGGTCGCGCTGGCGTTGCTCTTCGCCGCCGGCCTGTACGCGTTGTCCGGTCGACACGTCGCCTTGACGTTCCTGACCGGCTACGTGGTCGAGGAGGCGCTGAGCGCCGACAACATCTTCGTCATGGTGCTGATCTTCGAGTATTTCCGCGTACCGAAGGTGTCTCAGCACCGTGTGCTCTTCTACGGCATCCTCGGCGCGCTGCTCATGCGTGGGCTATTCATCGCCTTGGGCGCGGCACTGATCGCGCGATTCCATTGGATTCTGTACGTCTTCGGCGCGATGCTGATCGTCACCGGAATTCGGATGGGAATCAAGAGCGATGAAGAGTTCGACGGCGACCAGAATCGCATCGTTCGCACGGCGCGACGCCTGCTTCCCTTCTCGAAAAATTTCCACGACAACCACTTCTTCGTCATCGAAAACGGTCGCAAGCTGGCGACGCCATTACTGCTCGTCCTGATCCTCGTCGAGCTGACCGACCTGGTCTTCGCGATCGATTCGATTCCAGCAATCTTCGGCGTCACGACCGATCCATTCATCGTGTTCACGTCCAACATCTTCGCCGTGCTGGGACTGCGATCGCTCTATTTCTTACTAGCGGCCGTCGTCCAACGCTTCCACCTGTTGAAGTACGGACTGGCGCTGATTCTGAGCTTCGTCGGATTCAAAATGCTGACCGAGCGATACATTGAAATTGACATCATGCTGTCCTTGTCGATCATCCTCGGGCTGCTCGCTCTGTCGATCACCGCCTCGCTCATCTGGCCGAAGCGGCAGACGAGCTGACGTCAGCGCCGTTCGATCGCGTCGCGGACGTCGAGCAGAATCTCGAAATAGAGCTGCTCGCGCCGGTAGGCAAAGTCGAGCGTCGCCATTTGAGAATCGTCGCCCGTCGCTTTGGCCCGCTCGAAGGCTTCGCGATACATCTCATCCAAGTTGGCCAGAATGCGCTCGCGGGTACGTGACATACGTGTCTTCTCGAGGATCGTGGAGGTCAAACGCGGAGGCTCTTCGTCAGGACGAAGCTTTGGGTCGGCGTCGCTCTCGATTTGATCGAGAAGGAAGCGACGTGCCCGGTCCATGAGCATCCGACGGGGCTGCGGGAGGTTATCCATTGAAGCGGAACGGAATCTTCGAGCGCGACGAGTTTCGATGCGTCTATTGCGGTGAACAATTCCCCGCGGAGGAGCTGACGCTCGACCACGTCCAACCGCATGTGCGCGGCGGAGATCGCTCGGAAGGCAACTTAGTGACCGCGTGTAAGGCGTGCAACATGCTCAAGGGCCACCGGCGGCTCAGCGTCTTCCTCCACGAGAATCCGCCGTTTCGCGCGAACTTCTTTCGCTACGCCCGATACGTCTGGCCGCGGCTCTTCCGCACCGTCGAAGAGGATTTGGCCGCGCTCGACGCACAGCAGAAAGACACGTTGAATCAGTGAGTTATTCCCGGCTCGATGGCATCGGCGGCTTCATTCGAAAGAACACAGCCTCGTCGACGATCTTCCCATCTCGCAAATGCTCGACGACGATGCGTTCGAGAAGCGACGGAGTGACGTCGCCATACCAAACTCCTTCTGGATATACGACGACGATCGGTCCATGCATGCACACGCCGAGGCAGGGCGTTTCGCCACGTTTGACTCGGCCCGGTCCAAACAGCAGCCCTTCGCGCTGGAGCAACGACGGAAGTAGCCGATACAGCTCTCGGCCACGGTGATCAGGCGAGCAATATCCACCGACACAGACGAGAATGTGCCGGGAATAGGCCTCCATCGAAGGCGGGAATGCGCCGGTGGTCATATGATTGTCTAGAGCTCCTTGCCATGAAGCTATTCGACTCCCGGGCATGATCGAAACAATTCGAGTCAGCGACCTCACCGTGCTGCGAGCTGTACCTGAGCACGCGACACGACCGCCCGTGCTCTTCGTCCACGGGTACTTCGCCGACGCAACCGTCTTCAGCGAATGGCTCCCGTTCTTTGCCGCGCGCGGTGTCCCTGCCTACGCCGTTCATCTACGCGGCCGCGCCGACAGCCGAACCGGCACGCATCTCGGCCGGGCATCGATTCAGGATTTTGTCGAGGACGCCGCGCGCGTGGCGAGAGACCTCGATAAACCCGCCGTCATTGGTCACTCGATGGGCGGTTTGATTGCCCAGCGACTCGCTGAGCGTGGCGAAGTGCGTGCCGCGGTGCTCGTGACGCCGGCTCCGCCCAGGGGAATCACAGTCCTTTCCGCCGAGCTGGCTCGCAAGCAGCTCAAGTATTTGCCGTCCATTCTGCGATCGCGGGTCGTGAATCCAGCGCGTGAGGACTTGCGGGAGCTCGTGCTCAATCGCGTGCCACCCGGTTTGCAGGATATCATCCTCGACGCATTCGTTCCGGACAGTGGCCGGGCTGGGCGCGACATGTCGATCGTCGGTGTGCCCGTCGACGTTGATCGCGTGAAGTGCCCAATGCTGGTCATCGCCGCCGGTGACGATCACTTCATCCCGAGGCGGATCATCGAACGGATCGCGAAACGCTATGACGCGCCGCTTCAGACATTCGACGAACGCGGCCACATGATAGTCATCGAGCCCGGATGGGAGGAAGTCGCCGACGCGGCCGACCGTTGGATTCGGGAGCAGGTGTAGATCCATCGTGCGGCTTTGTTCGTCGATATCTTTTCCGCGTGGCCATGCCACACGACCATTCCCGCGACTAGGAATATCAACGTGTCATCCTCCGCCCAGCCCAACGCGGTACCGACAGCGCCAGTAATTACGCGAACCGAAGTGACATGGCGCGGTGAGCGCGCTTTCGACGCGGGTCCAGCTGGACGCCAGCATCGCATTGACGCGAACGCCAAGGAAGGGCCTGGTCCGGTCGAAACATTGCTCAACGCGATAGCAACCTGCTCGAGCGCCGACATCATCGACATCATCGCCAAGCGCAACACGCCAGTCGAACGACTCGTCGTGAAGGTCGCGGCCGAACGCCGACCGCAGTTCCCGCGTCGCGTTCAGCATCTGAGCTTCGACTATCAAATCGATGGTGCTGGGATCGAGCGAGTTCACGCCGAACGAGCAATTCAGCTTTCGTTCGAGCGTTACTGCTCTGTGGCAGCGTCGCTCGCGCCGGACATCGTCACCGAGGCGAGGCTGACTTTGAACGGCGAGAGCTTCCCGCCGGTCACCCAGAAGGTTTGGACGGCGGACGCCAAAGAAGTGTGAGAGGCTGGAGGCGTCAGCCCGGCGAGTAGCCGTCGCTCGCCAGCAGATCCGCGACTCGCGCCTTCAGATGCCACGGCGCGCGCCCGCGCACGCGGAGCGACGCGAGCGCTTGTAGGAAGCGCTGTTGGAAATTTGAATACTCATGACATTCGCTGCACTCAGCCATGTGCAGCTGCAGCGACGCCGTCTCCTGTGGTGGGAGTCGGCCGTCGAGATAGTCCCAAACGTGCTGCTGCACGTGAAGGCACTCGAGCGGAATTGCTCTGTTGAGAGTCTCTGGCATTTGATGAATGCTGCACCGCCGCAGGGCGTGGGCCAAAGCCCGCATCCGCCGCGTGGGTGAGCAATTGCTCCTGCATCAGGCGTCGACCACGGAACAGCCGCGACCGGACCGTACCAATGGGAACGCCGAGGATTTCGGCGGCCGATTCGTACGATTGGTCTTCTACATCCACAATAATCAAAGTGGAGCGAAATGGTTCCGGGACCTGGCTGAGAGCCTTGCTGATGGCCGGGCCGAGATCGAGGCGAGCAAACATTTCTTCGAGTCCGTCCCTGGCAGTGAGCGAGTACAGCGAGCCCACAGTCGCCGCGTCGACCTCGGGCGCATCCAGCTCGACGGTGGGACGGGCGCGTTCGCGAGAACGTAGGAACACGTTTCGGCAAATGGTGAATAGCCAGCGCCGGCAATCGCTCCCGGGCATATACGTATGCCAGGACCGGAATGCCCGCAGGAATGTGTCCTGGACGACGTCATCCGCATCGGATTCGTCGCGGGTTAGGGACAGGGCGAAGCGATAGACATCGTCGATCCAGGGAAGAGCTTCCCGCTCAAATGCGACGTCGCGCTGTCTCAATGCACTATGTGTGTATGGCACGTTAGTTAATAGTTGACGCGTAAAGTATATATCATTGCAATGCGAAACGGGAGTGGCAATCCCTGGTCTCTTTGGATCTCGCTAATTAACTACACCAATGCTCGGTTTGGTCATCCTTTCCGCAGTTCAGCAGAATGCTTACAATGCCGACCCGAGCAGTATCGTCCCCACGGGCGCTGCGCAAACCTAGAAATATCAAATACTTGGCGGTTGTTCCATCGTGCTGAATCAGGAATCGCTTTCGACTCTCGCCGAGCTCCGCCAGGCCCTTGTCCGCAGTGACGCGCGGTTCGAGGCTCTAATCCAGCGCGCCGGCTATGGCGTTTATCGATCGTCCCTGGATGGAAGATTCGTCGACGCGAACTGCGCTCTCGCGACGATGCTTGGCTACGACGACCCAGCCGAGCTCCTCGGCCTGGAGCTCGCGCGCGACGTCTACGTCGATCCGGACGAGCGCGAGCGATTGTTGCAGCGGCCCACTGAAACGCGATCTCCCGATTGGGTCGAGACTCGATGGAAGCGACGCGATGGCAGCCATGTCACGGTTCGCCTGTCTGTCCTTCCGATCGTCGGCGATGCGGGCCGTCTCGACTTTTACGATGGTCTCGTCGAGGATGTCACAGAACGCCAACGACACGACGAGCTGCTACGGCGCAACGAGCGCATGGCAACACTCGGAACAACCCTCGCCGGCGTTGCCCACGAGTTGAACAACCCACTCGCCGCGATTATAGGATTCTCACAACTCCTTCTCAAGAAATCCTGGACGGTTGATGACCGCGGCGCGCTCGAAGCGATCAATCATGAGGCAATCCGTTCCGCGACGATCGTCCGAGATCTGCTTGCACTGACGCGAGGACGCGACGGCGCACGAAAAGTGCCGACCAGCATCAACGACATTGTCGGGTACATCGCACGGACGCGTCGCTATGCTCTGGAGACGAGAGGCATTGGATGTCGGCTCGAGCTCGAGTCTGCGTTGCCGATGGTGTTCGGCGACCGCGCACAGCTCGAGCAGGTCGTGCTCAACCTCGTCAACAACGCCGAGCAAGCGCTGCGGCCGCGTGTCGATGGTGACCAGCGACCGAGCGCGGCTCACATCACGATCCGGACGCGGCGTGAAAAGCAGGAAATCGTTCTCGACGTCGAAGACAACGGTCCAGGGATTCCCACGGAATCGCATGCGCACATCTGGGACCCTTTCTGGACGACGAACGAGGAGGGCGGCGGCACTGGGCTTGGATTGACGGTGGTGCATGGGATTGTCGCCGATCACGGTGGCACGATCTCAGTTGAAAGCGCGCCGGGGTTCGGGGCGCGCTTCATCGTACGTCTCCCGGTTGGAGCGGAGGCCTCGCCATCCGCCCCGACGTCCGAATCGACCAGTCAAGCGTCCCGACCACTGGACGTTCTCATCGTTGATCCCGGCGCGTCGGACCTTGGCTTCGTCGAGCGGTTTCTCACGTCGCGCGGCCACGCGGTGATCAGCGCGGGAAGCGGGGAGCTCGCCGTGCGTCTCGCGACGCAAACCACGTTCGATGCAGTCGTCTGCAGCGCGGGGCTCGTCAACCCGGACGGAGTCGTCGTCGCCAACCTGTTGCGCAAGACGGCAGGCTGTGAGCAGGCTCGTTTTGTTCTTTCCGTCGCCTCCAATGCACACCGCAGCGCCCCCGATGGCCTCGAGAGTGCGGCTGTTGTCAGCCGACCCTACGACGTCGAAGAATTGAGACGATTGATCGAAGGCGATTGACGGCGGGGTACGGGAAGACGGAAGTTTGGTGCAATGACAAGCGCCGAGGCGTCCGCGCGACCGCAAGAGTATTCCCGATCGCGCGTGATCGTCGCGTTCGTGGCTGTCTATATCGTGTGGGGATCGACGTACCTCGCGATCCGTTACGCGGTCGCGACCATTCCTCCATTCATCATGGTCGGAATGCGTTTCTTCGTATCGGGCATCGTCCTGTACGCTTGGTCCCGATGGCGCGGCGAGCCGAAGCCCACGAGATCCGAGTGGCGCGCGGCATTCGTGACCGGTGTGTTGTTGTTGTGCCTCGGAAACGGCGCCGTCGCTTGGGCCGAGCAGCGCGTTCCTTCGGGGTTGGCCGCGTTACTCGTGGCGATCGTTCCCCTATGGATGGTGGTCGTCGACTGGCTGCGACCGCACGGAGATCAGCCGCGCGCAAGCGTGATCGCGGGCGTTGTCGTTGGGATCATCGGATTGATCGTGCTCATTGGCCCCCGAACTCTCATTGGACAAGGTGACGTCGACCGACTCGCTGCAATCGTGCTGGTCGTTGCATCACTCGCATGGGCCGCCGGCTCGGTCTACAACCGTTATGGTGCGCGTCCAACGTCGGCGGTGATGTCGACAGGATTGCAAATGATCACTGGCAGCGCAGTCCTCTTGCTGTTCGGCATCTTCGACGGCGAGCCCGCGGCACTTCAGCTCAGCCACATCTCTTTTGTGTCCTGGATGGGCTGGTTGTATCTCGTCACGTTCGGGTCGCTGATCGGATTCACGGCATACATCTATTTGCTGCGAGCGGTGAGTCCCGCGAAAGCGTCGACATACGCGTACGTCAATCCAGTCGTTGCAGTTTTTCTGGGATGGGCGATCGCCGGCGAACCGGTGACGACGAGAACTCTCGCCGCGGCAGCAATCATTCTCGCCGGGGTCGCGATGATCACAATTAGTCAGAACAAGGCTGCGTGAGACTGCATTGAGGGCATGCGGTTTGCCCCGTCCTCGAGTCATGGCCACGCGAAAACGACCGTCGTCCAAGTCGAAGCCGCTTGCCGAATACAAGCGGAAGCGAGACTTCACCAAGACAGCCGAACCTGAGGGAAAGGCGACGCGTCGTCGATCGACGCGCGGGTTGAGGTTCGTGATTCAGAAGCACGCGGCGAGCCATCTGCATTTCGATTTCCGGTTGGAGCTCGACGGCGTAATGAAAAGTTGGGCGGTTCCCAAAGGCCCGAGCTACGATCCGAGCGTTCGCCGCCTCGCAATGGAAGTCGAGGATCACCCGATCGAATACAACGCGTTCGAAGGCACGATCCCGAAAGGCGAGTACGGCGGTGGTACCGTGATGCTCTGGGACCGCGGAACGTACGAGCCCGAAGGCGGCGGCGGGGCCGACGCGCTGCGCGAAGGCTACGAGCGCGGCGATCTCAAGATCGTAATGCACGGCAAGCGAATGAAAGGCGGCTGGGTGTTGGTGCGGATGCGCCGCGAAGCTGGACGCGCGCAATGGTTGCTGATCAAGCATCGCGACGAACTCGCCGACCCTGACTACGACGTCGTCGAGGAGGCAGTAACGTCTGTCGCGAGTGGCCGAACGATGGAAGAGATCGCATCGCGCAAAGGCCGCGTGTGGCGGAGCAACCGCGACACCTAGACTAGCGGCCAGCAATCAATCGGCTAAACCCGCCGGAAAAATTCCCTTCTCTCCGAACTTTGCCCTGACCCGATCGATCGTTCGCGCGATAACTCGATCACGATCCGTCTCGGAAATCTCGGAGTCGCGACGCTGAAAAAGCGTCAGCTGGTCGGCGGTCGCATCGATGGCAAGCGATGACAAGCCCACGCCCAATAGTCGAGCGGGCACCCGCCGCTTTTGTCGAAGCCTCGATAGCAGACGTCGAGAAACCTCGAGAATCACGCGATCAGAGATCACTGGCGCATCCAGTGTGCGGCTCGCTTGCCGCGTCTTGAAGTCGCGATCACGAATCCGAACAGTGATGGTGCGCGCCGTAAGGCCATCGGCGCGAAGATCGGCGGCGGCCCGGGTGACGAGAGCCAGTAACTCGCGTGCCAACTCGTCGTCGTCATTGATGTCGGTGGGGAAGGTCTCGTCGCGACTGATGCTCTTCGCCTCGCCATCATAGGCTTCCACTTCGCTCGCGTCGATGCCGCGCACGCGTTCATAAAGCCACTCGGCCTCGCGTTCCCCCAACCACTGCGCGAGGGTCGCCGCGTCGTATTGCAGAGCGTCGGTCACCTTCCGCATGCCGAGTCGTGCAAGGCGTTCCTGAAACCGCGGACCGATCATCGGGATGTCGGCTAACTCGAACGTCGCGAGAAAGCGTTCCTCCTCGCCAGGTGCGACGATGTGCACGCCGGTCGCACCGCTGCCGGGCTTCGGCTTGGCTCGCTCTACGGCAAGCTTCGCGACGAGCTTCGTCGTACCGCCGCCGATGGAAACGGAAAGAGCCGTGTCCGCAATCACGCTCTCGCGCATTCGAGCCGCGGTGGCGGCGAGTGGTTCATGGGCATAAAGGCCTTCGGTGCCGCCGAGATCGAGATACCACTCGTCGACGCTGGCACCTTCGACGACGGGTGAGAACCGTTCGAGCACGGCACGGATCTGTCGACTCTTCTCGCTGCACGCTCGACGAGGGACGGGCACGCACATCGCGTTCGGGCAAAGGCGAAGCGCGCGCGAGATCGGCATCGCCGAGCGCACGCCGAACTTTCGCGCCTCGTATGATGCCGAGCATACCACACCACGGCTCTCACGAGTGCCACCGACGATGAGCAGCGGCGTTTTGCCTGCGCCTTCTGGGTCGACCATTCGCGCCACGGCCACAAAGAACGCGTCTGCGTCGGCGAGGAGGATGCGTCGCGCGGTCATCGAACGTGCAGGTCCTGAATGAAGCGCGAATCTTCGTTGTACCGCGTTACGCCGAGCGTTCGGGCCATGATCTCCCCCAACACACCGGCGACGTGCTCCCGATGCTGCTCGTCGTCCATTCCATCGGCCGGGGTGGTATTGTCGACAATGAAGTCGATCACCGCGCCGGGCGTTGCGAGGAACTCCTCGTCGCCGGCCGGTACCCCGAACTCGTCTTCCACCGCCGCGAAAAACTCCTTGAGAGCCCAACTCATGTTGGTAGGTCGTGCCGAGTTCGAGTCGTCGTCGAGCCCCAATGTGGCCCACACCTCCTCGCCGAGCAACAGGCGCCGGCAGAAGCTGCCGCCATCGCGGGCGGAAATCAGTATATTGCCCTCGTCATGACATCACCTCGAAAAAATGTCTCTCGCGCCGCCGCGACAGGCGATAGTGGCACCGCTGAACTTCCGCTTGGAAGCGCGGCCGATGCTCCGCACGGGTCGCGACCCGAGCAAGTGTACGCGCGGCTGCGCGATCTCATCGTGCAAGGATTGCTGGCGCCCGGTAGTCGGATCGTCGAAACCGAGATTGCCACGCGACTCGGCGTCAGCCGAACACCGGTTCGCGAAGCGCTGCAGCGACTACAGCAAGAAGGTTACGTCATCGGATCGCCGGGGGCACAGCAATCGCGCCTGACGGTTGCGCCACTCACGCGCGATGACGTTTATGAATTGCTCAATATCGTCGGAGCGCTCGAGGGAATGGGTGCGCGGGGCGCGGCGTTGCAGTCGCAGGCGGATCGTCGAAACCTCGTGCGCGACCTCAAGGCGCTCAACGCGGAATTTTACCGCGCGGGAAAGACCATTCCGATCGATCACAGCAGCCTGTACGACGCCGACGAGCGCTTCCATCGTCGTCTGGTGGAGGCGAGTGCGGGGCCACGCCTACTCGCTCTGCACGACGCGGTCAAACCGCAAGCTGAACGCTACATCCGGATGTACATCAGCATGCTGACGGGAGACATCCGAACGTCAGTGTATGAGCATGACATCATCGTTGCGGCGGTTGATGAAGGCCGGGCCGACGACGCGGAGCTCGCCATTCAGGTCAACTGGCGCCACGCAGCGGATCGCCTCAGCAAAGTCATCGAGATGGCCGGAGAGCGGGGGTCGTGGTAGCGCGAACGTGTCGCCGACGCAGCGATGCGTTACGGGTGCGCCTCGAGCTCTTCGAGTAGCTGCACGTAGCTTCCGTATCGCTCCGCACTGACGGCGCCGCTCTGAATGGCCGTTCGCACCGCGCAATCCGGCTCGCCGACATGCCGACAGTCGCCGAATCGACATTTCCCGAGCAGCGGACGCATCTCGGGAAAACACTGGTCGAGCTGTTCCGGGGGGAGTGCCCAGAGGCCAACCTCGCGCAGACCGGGTGTATCGACGACGTAGCCGTCGTCAGCGCCAGGAAGCGGGAGCATCAGCGCGCCAACCGTCGTGTGTCGTCCCTTGTTGACGGATTCGCTGATCGCACCGACGCGAAGATCGGCGCCTGGGAACAGCGCATTGAGCAGCGACGATTTCCCCACGCCTGATGGTCCCGTGACTGCGGAGCGTCGTCCGCGAAGCGTCGCGCGCACGGACTCGAGACCGATCGCCGCTTTCACGCTCGTGTAGTGGACGGGATAGCCGGCGCGCTCGTACACATCGAATCGCGCGCGGGCCGCGGCCTCGCCGACCAATTCGACTTTGTTGATGATGATGCGCGCGCCAATGTCGTTCGCCTCGGCGATGACGAGGAAGCGATCCATCATGCGCGGATGCGGATCGGGCTTCGCGGCGGCGAACATCACGACGACTTGATCGACGTTTGCCGCGAGTACACGCTCGCCGTGCCCTCCACCGGGCGAACGGCGAGCCAGCTTCGACCGCCGGGGTAGGATCTCGGCGATCGCCCAATCGCCGGCCGGGTCACCGCACTCGAGATGGACGTCGTCACCGACAGCCAGCTTGAGTGTTTGCGCTGCCGAGCTGACTGTGTCGCGCCGCAATGATCCGTCAGCGCGTCGTCCGCTATTGGATTTCTTCAATCGGCCGCGTAGCGAGGCTTCGACCGTGTCGCCATTCTCGGTGCGCACCTGCCAGATGCCGCCGGTCCCACTGAGCACGACGCCGCGAACAATGGTGGAGTTGGTCACGTGTCGCCGCTCTCGTCGCGCATGGCATCCCACCATCGGCGTCCGGGGGCACCGCCTGCACGTTCGGCAATCAAGCGGTCGAGAATCGTCTTGACGGCATCGAGAGGCAACTCGCCGAGCCGAGCGCGCGCGACTGGTTCGCTCGGCGCGCTGACGAGGTAATCGCTCTCGAGATGTCCTTCGGGACTCTGCGCACCCAGACGTGCCCATTTGACGAAGAGGAAGAACGCCTGCCATGGCCCTGCGGAATCTCCAGTGTCTTCCGCGACGATCTCGACGCTGTATGAGAAGCCGTCGCTGCCCTCGAATGCGGCCGGTCGATCGTGCACGGCCATGTATCCGCCAATCGTCGACTCATCACCCTTCGAGTGATCCGGCGGACGATAGTGCGCGTGGGGCTTCACGTCGTCTTCCGCGTGACCATTTCGCGCATGACGTTCCCCGTAATGAACGCGACGTTCGCGGGTCGCTCGGCGAGGCGCCGCATCAGGTACGGATACCACTGCGTACCGAAGGGAACATACACGCGCATGCGATAGCCTTCGCGCACGAGTTGTTCTTGCATGTCGCGCCGAATTCCGTACAACATCTGAAACTCGAAGCGTGATCGGTCGATTCCGTTTTCGGCGACGAAGCGCTTCGCTTCAGCGATGATTGCGGGATCGTGCGTGGCGATGCCCGGATAGTTTCCTTCCTCGAGCAGCGCGTGCATGCACTTGACGTAGTTGGCGTCGACCTCGCGCTTCTCGGGGTACGCGACCGATGCCGGCTCCTTGTACGCGCCTTTGCAGAGACGGACACGGCACTGCAGCTTGACTGCACGTTCGACGTCGGACCACGTGCGATACAAGTAGCTCTGCAGCACGATCCCCACGTGTTCTTTGTAGGTTGGATAGAGCCGCTCCTCGAACAATCGAAGCGTGCGCTCGGTGTAGGCACTCGCTTCCATGTCGAGCCGCACGAATGTTCGATACGCCTGTGCGCGACCGAGGACGTCGTGCATGATGGCAACGCAGAGCTCCTCCGAGATGTCGAGACCCATCGCGGTGAGCTTGACGGAGACGTTCGCGTCGAGGCGCTCCTCGTGAATGCGGTCGAGAATGTCGAGGTACGCCGATTCGGCCGCACGCGCTTCGCGCTCATTCGTGACACTCTCACCCAGCAGGTCGAGTGACGCCGTGATGCCACGGGCGTTCAGCGTGCGTACGGCGGAGAGCGCGTCGTCGAGTGTTTCGCCGGCGACGAAGCGTCGAGCAAACTTCTTTGCGAACCCATTGTTCCGAACGAAGCGGAAGACCCGCGGCTGATTCGACAGATAGAGCAGTGTTGAGCGAAGCATCAGTCGCGAACGAGGTGCGATCGGACAGTCATCGGCTTCGTCACGCGCATGATTGGGAAGTCACTGTGCGCGGCGAGGACGTCATCGAAGAAACTCCACTGCGCGAGCCCGTCTTCGCTCTGCGGTTCGAGGACGTAGAAGGCGAGAAGTCCGTATGGTTGCGCCGCGCGTACGATGTAGGTTCCCGTGGGGAGTGTGCGACTCGTCGCTTCATTCCACGCGCCGTCGACATCTTTCAGCATGCGCGACGTTTCCGAACGTCCGCGATCGATGACGGTGTCGACGCGAAATGATTGCACCGATGCCTTGACGCTTCCGTCGAGCCGTTCGACGTGGATGCCGTGCAATTTGAGAATTGGCAGAATGTCGTGCGCTGTCTTGTCGTCGAATGCGTAAGCGAACGGCAGTGTGCTTGTGAGCGTCGGCGTGAAGTTCGCCATCACGGGCATTCTGACGAGCTTGATGATGCCGGTCCGCTGACGGGCTCCCATTCCCGCCTCGCGCTTGCTGCTATCCGTCAGCGGCGTGATCACCTCGACGCGAACGTCCTCGATCCGTGTGGTGTCCATGCGCGACTTGAGCGCGAGCGGTGGCGACGACGATGGATTCTTTCCCCACGCAATCACCTTCGCGTCGCCTTGCTTCGCGAGATTCATGATCTCGGTTTTGTGCTCGGCGAGGTAGGAAAGAATCTCGCTCACGAAGTCGTAGGTCGACGCGACTCGGCGCGCGAACGGATCGTGCGAGAATGCTTCGCTGAGAATTCCGATGCGGTTGCGCAGACCGTAATAATTGGTGCCGTAGCGGGCGAGCGATTCGTAGGTGGAGAATGCCCATCCGCTCGTCGGGATCGAGTCAGCGATGATTTGCTCGAGCGACGGCCCACCGCGTCCGGCGAACCCGCCACGGCGACCGCGTGCGGCGGCTGACGTGTCGGGCGGCGTGCCTGGTGTTGCGGCGCGGCCTGCGCCACGCTGTCCGCGAACGACGCCCGTGCGACTGAAGTCACCGTAGTCGGTGACCTCGAATCCTTCACGCGTTCGCATCCGTTCACGGATCGCGGGAAGCATCGTCTTCGCGGTGTACGGAACGACGTTGACGGCGGTCGGCGTGAGTGGCGGCGAATACGTCAGCGCGTAACCATGGATGCTGCCGTCGGTCGTGTGGAGATCCATGAAGACATCGGGATTCCACTGGTTGAGCATCGCCAATGCGCCTTTGGTTTCGGGCGCGTCAGCGTCGATGTAATCGCGATTGAGATTCCAGCCTGATGCGTTCTGTCGCGTGCCGACCAGCTCGGGTCCGTTTTGCGCGCCGCGGTTGCGTTGCTGCGGGCCGAATTTTTCGTTGCCATCGGCGTTATAGATCGGCTGCACGATCAGCACGATCGAGTCGAGCACGTTCTTCTTTTTGTCGAACAAGAGATCGCGCAGAAGGGACTGCATCGCCTCTTTCCCTTCGACTTCGCCGGCGTGGATATTGGCTTGGATATACGCGATCGGACGATTCAGTCGCCGCGCTTCCGCCGGTGTTTTCACGAGCGGCCGCGACGCGATGACGTACGGAAGCTCGCGGCCTTCTATCGTCTTGCCGATCGACCCGGTGACGATCTTGGCCCCGAGCGTCTTCAGCGAGTCGATGAACGTGATGACGTCGTCGTAGTGCGATGTCTCGGTGAAGTTCGTCCGCTCGGCGCGGGTGAGCGGCCGCTTGCCGACGAAGCTTTGGAGCGTGTACCTGCTCTTTGACGGAATCGAATAGTTGTCTGTAGGCTGCTGGGCTGTCAGCGCACCGGCGCAGCTCACAGCAGCGAGCAGGACGAAACGACGCATGTATCCCCTGATCACAATGGAAAGGGGAATTGTACCCGATCGATCAGTCGCGCCGCTACTCTGTGCTATTCTGACGGTTTGGTGCCGGACCCAGTCGATCGCAGGACCAATCCGCGTGCGCGCGTCGTGGCAGCGACGCTCGGATCAGCGCCGCGATCGATGTCCGCGCGCACATTGCGCTGGAAGAGCGCGAGCTCGGGATCCTTGACACCCGATCGGGCGAGCTGGACGACAAGACCGGTCGCCGTTCCGACGGGCACATCGCGAACGATCAAGTCCGTGAGTACCGCGAGCGGCATCGTCAACGGCCGCTTGCCCGACGCAGACCGAAGTCGCGCCAGATCGCGCTGAGAGACGCCTGCCGCGAGTGCCGTCGCCGCTGCTTTGATCTCGTCGGGCGTCGCGCTCGATCCAAGCACGCGCTTCGCCGAACCCATCTGCATCGAGAGCTGACGTACTGCAACGACGATCTTCTGACCGTCGGATCCTTTAGCCGCGCCCTCGAGCGCTTTGTCGACGAGCGGCGCGGTCGGCAATTTCGCGACCCGTGCCGAGTCGACGATGGCGGTGACGGCGATGAGCGTAGGCTTATCGAGCCGCTCGCTGAGCCGTGCGTCCTGCGCGACCGCCTGCGGAGCAACGAGCATCAGCGCGATCAATGTCCGCGCAACCACACTCATTTTTGCTCTTGGACCACGATCGCGGAATTCGGCATCCCGTAGTCATAGTCGGTGACGCGCGGGGCTGTCGGGTCGGCCACCCAGACGCTGTCGTCGACGACGAACGAGTATCGGTGATGGCCGAGCGGCACGGGGGCAGTCACAGACCAGACGCCGCCGCCACGATGTTGGGCTTGATATCCAGCGTGCGAAGCGTCCCATCCATTGAAGTCGCCGACGACCGCAACCTTCTTGGCATCCGGCGCGACGAGTACGAACTGTACCCGCTGCGAGCGGTCTGCCGCCTTTGGCGCCGGAAAGAGCGCGCTGGCAATCGGTTTCGCCGCGCGATGCAGATCTTGGCCGGCGTGCATGGCGCCGAGCACGGCAAACGCCGCAACCGCCGCGGCCATCATACCCCAAACGAGCGGCGTCACCGTGACGGTGCGCGGCGTGATCAAGCGCGACCATAGCCCAAAACCCGCATGACGTGGCAGATTGCGGACGGCATTCATGACGCGCGCGTCAAGCGACCGGCTGACTGCAACCGGAACGCGCAATTCCCGCGCAATCTGTTCGATGTCTTCTTCGGTCTCGTCACGCATCGTAAACCTCGCTCAACAATTCACGGAGGCGCTCACAGGCACGCATGACGCGCATCTTCAGCGCTGACACTCCGACCCCCGTGAGCTGCGACATTTCGTCGTATCCCATTTCTTCCACGTACTTCAAGAGAAACGCTTCCCGCTGATCTCCCCGCAGCTGCTGCAGCGCACGATCAATCTCCTCGCGCCACGCGGTCGCTCCGGCCGGGTGCTCTTCCGCCGCGCCGAGCAGCGCGACTTCATCGACGACGAACGTCCGAGCCCGCCGTCCGCGTCTCGCGCCGAGGGTACGACAGCGGTTGACGAGGATTCGGAACAACCAGGCGCCGAATCGCTCCGGATCCTCGCATCGTGTCAGCGACCGATAGGCGCGTACGAAAGCGTCCTGCAGCGCTTCCTCTGCGTCTTCCCGATTACCGAGCATGTGAAACGCGTAACGCGCGTACCGGTCGCGATACCGCTCGACCAGCCCACGAAACGCCTCCACATCCCCACGCAGTACGCGGGCAACGACTACGGCGTCCGAGCTACCAGCTTCCACAGAGGACAGACCTAGCGAGATAGGTGAGGGTCACATGAAACATGTGATGCGAGCCGCCGGACGCCGCGAACCGGTCCGAAGGGCACTACTTCTACCGTTCCGCAGCGTAAAAGCTCCTTCGAGCCCGTGCCATCTCGACGAGAATGGGCGCGGGGGTGAATCGCGACGGAAAACGGGCGTCGAACTCTTCTAGTTGGTCTACGATCTTCCCGACCGACTCGCTGTCGATAAAGCGGAAAGGGCCGCCCCGGAACGGCGGAAAGCCGATCCCGAACACCGCGCCAATGTCGCCGTCGCGCGCCGACCGAAGAATCTTGTCGCCCAAACACAAGGCCGCTTCGTTCAACATCGCCAGCACACAGCGCTCGATGATCTCTTGTGCCGCGATCTCGCGCCGCTCGCCTCCAATCAGCTCGTAAACGCTTTCGTCCACTCGGCCTTTCTTGCCGGCATCGTCGTACTTGTAGAACCCACGCTTGCCCTTTCGCCCCGTTCGTCCGCCCGCGACGACACGGCGCATCGCCTCCGAGGGCTCCATGCGTCCGCCAAACGCGTCGACGAGCACGGCTCCGACCTTCCCTCCCACATCGATGCCGACTTCGTCGAGCAAGGTGATCGGGCCAACCGGAAATCCGAAGTCGACGAGCGCGGTGTCGATCGACTCGATCGATGCCCCTTCGTCGAGCACACGCCCGGCTTCATTCATATATGCCGACAACGTCCGCGTCGTGTAAAACCCGGGTCCGTCGTTCACGACGATCACGGTTTTACCAAGCTTCTTCCCATATGCCACCGCCGCTACCGTCGCCTCGGGCGCGGTCGCCGGCGTCACGATCACCTCGAGCAGTGGCATTCGATGCACGGGCGAAAAGAAGTGCATTCCCAACACGCGCTCCGGATGCCTCGCTACCTCGGCGATCCGCGTGATCGGGATCGTACTCGTATTCGAGGCATAGACGGCGGTGCTGTCGATGATCGGCTCGATTTCCTCGAGCACCCGATGCTTGAGAGCCAAATCCTCAAACACGGCTTCGATCACGAGATCGACCGATTCGAAGCCAGAGTAATCTGTCGTTCCGCCGACGAGGCTCATGTAGTCGTCGAACTGATGTCGCGTGATTTGTCGGCGCGTAACACGTTCCTGCAACACGCCGTGAATCGACGCTAATCCCTTTCCGATGCGCGCGGTGTCGGTGTCCTTGAAGCGGACGAGTGTGCCCTGCTGCACCGCGATCGACGCGATGCCAGCGCCCATGAACCCCGCGCCGAGCACGCCGAGCTTGTGCACCTCGCGGGGTTGAGGCGCTGGCGGATCGACGCCGGGGTCCTTCTTCAGCGCATTGCTCGCAAAAAAGATGAAGACGAGCTGCCGCGACACCCCGCTCATCGCCATCTCACCGAATAGCCGCGATTCCTCGCGCAATCCTTCCTCGAAGCCGCGCGAATATCCGGCTTGCACTGCGGTGAGCGCGGCGAGCGGGGCCGGATAGTGCCCGTGCGTCTTCTCCATTACACTTTCGCGCGCCTTCTTGAACACGACGCCGCGGCCGAGCGGATTATCCTCGAGCAGCAAATTCGTCGCCCCACGTTTTCGACGACGAGCGGGCGGCAGCGTATTCCCCGCCAAGGATCGAGCCCGATCAAGGGCCACCTCCGCGAGAATCGCCGGATGCACCATCTCGTCGACGAGACCCATCTGCAATGCCCGTTTGGCGCGAAGGCTTCGTCCCGTGAGAATCATGTCGAGCGCCGCCTGAAGCCCTACGCGCCGCGGTAATCGCTGCGTCCCGCCAAGACCCGGAATCAAGCCGAGCTGCACCTCAGGAAGCCCGAGCGCGGTCTTCGGATGATCCGTGCAGATGCGATAGCGACACGCCAACGCGACCTCGAGACCGCCGCCGAGACAAGCGCCATGGATCGCGGCGACAACGGGAACGCGAAGCTTCTCGAGCCGATCGAGCAGTGTCTGGCCCATTCGGCTCGTCTGTTCCGCCTCCGCCGCCGAGGTAATCGCCGAAAATTGCTCGATGTCGGCGCCGGCGATGAAGCTGTCCGGCTTACCCGAGATCAACACGACGGCTTTGATGAGCGTATCATCATTGACGCGCGTCAACATTGCATCGAACTCTCCGATCAACGACGGAGAGAGGGTGTTCAGCGAAACGCCCGGACGATCGATCGTGACGAGGAGGACGTCGTCGAACACTTCGGGCTTGAGCGTCGGCGCAAGCGACGTGGCCGCGACGACCGGCTGCACGTCCGTCATACGCGCTCGATGACCATGGCGTGACCCATTCCACCCGCGGCGCAGACGGTCATGAGACCAAATTGCCCGCCGCGTCGAACCAGCTCGTTCGTCAGCGTCGTGAGGATGCGTGCGCCCGTCGCACCAAATGGATGGCCGATCGAGATCGATCCACCCATCACGTTCAGTTTCGAGCGATCTACTTCACCCACCGGCGTGACGAAGCCGGCACGCGCCGCCCACTCGCGCGACACGAACCCGGCGAGGTTGCACAACACCTGCGCGGCGAATGCCTCGTGCATCTCGACCAGATCGATTTCGGCGAGCGTAAGTCCGGCGCGCTTGAGGGCGACGGGAGCCGCGAGCACAGGTCCCATGAGCAATTGCTCGCCTGGATCGAGCGCCGCGTACGCGTACGATCGAATGAAGCAGAGCGGCGTGTAGCCGAGCATTGTCGCCCGTTCTTCACTCATCAGCAAGACTGCGCTCGCTCCATCCGTGAGCGGCGACGAGTTCCCTGCCGTCACCGTCCCATACGTGCGATCGAACACCGGCTTCAATCCGCGCAACTGCTCGATCGATGTATCGGTCCGAATGCCATTGTCGCTCGTCAGCGTCGTCTCGTAGCGCGGCGGTACGTACACCGGCATGATCTCGGACGTCAACCGTCCATCATCGGTGCCGACCGCCGCAAGACGATGTGAGCGCAACGCAAATTGATCCTGCTCCTCGCGAGGAATGTGATTGATCTTCGCCATCTTTTCCGCCGACTGGCCCATCGTCTCGCCGGTCGACGGTTCGGCGATCGCCGGCGTGATCGGCACAAAGTCGCGCGGGCGAATCGAGCCGGCGATGCGAAGCTGCTGCGACGGACCTTTGGCGCGCGAGAACGCGACGAGCTTCTCGGACATGGTGCGCGAATGCAGGATCGGCACGTTCGACAGAGACTCGGCACCGCCGGCAATGATCACGTCGTGATGCCCGAGAATGATCTGGTCCGCTGCATCCGTGATCGCTTGGTTCGCCGACGCGCACGCGCGGCTCACGGTGTATGCCTCGCAGCCCTTCGATAGCATCGGAAGAAGAGATACTTCGCGCGCGATGTTCGGCGCGACGACCGACGGGACAACAGTTCCGTAGACGATGGCCTCGACGAGATCTCCATCGAGATTGGTGCGCTGCACCAATTCGGCGACGCATCGCTTCCCGAGCTCGATCGCCGTCATGTCCTTGAACGCGGTGCCGGAACGGGCGAACGGAGTTCGCACACCGGCGATGATCGCGACACGCCGGCCGGGAGCGCCAAGAGGAGACATGAATGGAAACTGACAAGGTTTGGTGCAGAGGGGCTAGGGGCGGACTGCGCGGGTCGAGCGCTGAATCGGCTTACTATTCATCCGATGACTGACGCGATGAGCGAGCGCGGCCAACAGCTCACGGCATTGGCGAGCCGTCGGTTCGACCTGCTCGTCATCGGTGGCGGCATCACTGGATGCGGCATCGCGCGCGAAGCGGCACTGACCGGCCTCTCGGTGGCGCTCGTCGAAAAAAACGATTTTGCCAGCGGCACCTCGAGCCGCTCATCGCGTCTCATTCACGGCGGCGTCCGCTATCTGGAGCACGGTCAGCTGCATCTCGTCTTCGAGTCGAGCGCGGAGCGGCGCCAGCTCCTCAGGCTCGCGCCGCATCTGGTCCATCCTTTGGAGTTCACATGGCCGGTGTATGCCGGGGCGCGCATTCCTCGATGGAGGCTCGGCGCTGGATTGATGCTGTACGACGCGCTCTCGTTGTTCCGCAACGTGGGCCGACATGGCCGCCTCAGTCGCCGGGGCGTGTTGGAGCGCGAACCGATGCTTCAACCAAACGGTTTGCTCGGCGGTGCGCACTATTACGATGCAGCCACGAATGACGCGCGGCTCACGCTCGCCAACGCAATTGGCGCCGCCGAAGCTGGCGCGGTCACACTCAATCACGCAGCGGTGACAGCGCTCGTCATGGATGCGGGCCGAGTCGCCGGCGCAACGATTCGTGATGCTTTCAGTGAACGCTCGATCGAGGTCCGCGCGAGCGTCGTAGTGAACGCGACCGGTCCATGGAGCGATGCACTCAGGCATTTGGATGGCGAGACCGCACCGACGGTTCGCGGAAGCAAGGGCGCGCACATCGCCGTGCCGCGCGAGCGAATCGGCAATCGCGACGCGCTGACCTTGCTCTCACCCGTCGATGGACGCGTCCTCTTCGTGCTGCCCGCCGACAAGCATGCGATCGTCGGCACGACTGACAGCTACACATCGGCGTCCCCCGATGACGTCCGTGCGACGATTGACGATGTGCAGTATCTGCTCGCCGCCGCGAATTCGTTCTTCCCAGCCGCGCAGCTCACGCCAAATGATGTGATCAGCGCGTGGGCCGGAATTCGCCCACTGGTGGCAACTGGTGGTGACACCCCCGGCGCCGCGTCGCGAGAGCACGCCGTAACCACGAGTCCCCGAGGTCTCGTCTCGATCACCGGCGGCAAATTGACGACCTATCGCGTCATGGCGGCGGACGTACTCGACGTCGTGCGGGCGAAAATCAATCAAACGCCGCCATCGGGAAAAGCGCGATCGGTCCCGCTCCCGGGCGGGGATTTCGATTCACTCGATACGCTCATAGCCCGCGCAACCGCTGCTACGAATGACGCCGCAATGGCGCGACATCTCGCGACGACGTACGGCACGCGCTGGACGGCCACTTGGGCCGAAATTCAGCAGCCAGGCGGCAGCGTGATCGTCGCCGATGGACTCCCCTACACCATCGGCGAGCTACGATACGCCGCAACCAACGAGATGGCATATACGCTCGGCGATCTGCTCATCCGCCGCACGCGCGTTGCGTTCGAGACCAGCGACCATGGACTTGCCGCCGCTGAGCGGGTCGCGGTCGCGCTATCGGAGTTGTTCGGCCCGAACGCCAGCGCACGCCGAGATGCGATCCAAGCATACGCGCTCGAAGCCGAGCGCATGTTCGCGGTCGAGTCATAGACTTTGCGCGCTGGCAGTCGTCAGTCGCCGCGCATCGCAATCAATCGGTCGACGCGCGCCGCGCGCGACGCGAACGCCGAGTTCGTGCGTGCGCTGGCTCACTGCGTACGCAATTACGCCGTAGAGTCCGACCGCAGAGGCAAGATCGGGGACCCGCCGCTGCCGGTCAGGCGACAGGAATAATTCTTTACATGCAGGTGCTACACAGCGTAAGAAATCTTTGCATGTGCGCGTTTCATCGATACGTGCAAATTGCTTAAATCATTTTCCAACAATGTGTTACGCTTTGTGGCACGGGGACTGCTTTAGAACGGGCTCGACCGCAGCGAACTTGTTGCCCACCCCTCAACGACCACCCGATGAATTTCCGGACGCTTCGTCACCTCACCGCCATTGCCGGCGCGATCTTCATCAATGCCTGCGCATCACCCGAGAGCGCCGTCGCGCCCCAACGCCCAGTAACGCCGGATGTCGCTCCCTCCACCTCCTTGTTGGGGTTGACGACGACGACGGTGACGCCCTTGCAGCGGACCAACCCACTCGCAAAGGATCTGTCCGCGTCAGCCTATATCGGCGCTCTTGGCGGCAACCTCGCCATTCCAGGTGCCGGGATCACGGTCATCGTGCCACCCCTTGCCCTGACGTCGACGAAACTCGTCACAGTTACCGCACTTGCCGGCTCGAGTGTCGCGTATTCATTCGAGCCGCATGGCACGAAGTTCCTCGTGCCGCTGGTCGTGACGCAGGACCTTCGCAACACTCAAGCGAAGCAAGGTGGGCTCGTCAACCCGCTCTCGCTGTTCGTTGGCTACTTCCCGGACAACACGAACATCGTAAGCGTGACCGAGTTGTTGAACATCAATCTCAATCTGCTCAATCAGACTGCGGTTTTTACCGTCACACATTTCTCAGGGTACATCGTGGCATCTGGGCGCGATTAACACCGCATTCGGTCGCATGGGATCTGCCGTCATGAGCGCAAAGCGCTCATGACGGCGATGTGCATTAGAAAGCCTCGAAAGCCAGAGAATCGAACCCCTGGAGCTCGGGCTCCCAACGAAGTGCGAATGGTCCACGAACGATTGAGCTCCACCTCCTCGCGTTGGGGATGAAGGCTGTGGAGCTCGAGCGCGATCTACGACCGCTCGCTCCGCGGAGCGTTCCAACGCCTGTCTGAGCTGCCCGACCGTCGCGGTCGACACCCTACGCCACTCACTTCAGGCCGCGCGCCGTCAGAAGACGTCCTACTGGGGGACGAGCTTCTTTATCAACACGGCGTTGCTCTCCCACGGCGGTGACGCCGAGCGGGCGCGAGACGTCTGGCATA
>Ga0207695_10002153_pt1 | contig 29827 bp, 28 predicted proteins | sample KBSC54metaG_FD_184354 | JGI IMG/M metagenome (GOLD analysis project Ga0207695, IMG submission 184354) | Corn rhizosphere microbial communities from Kellogg Biological Station, Michigan, USA - KBS C5-4 metaG (SPAdes) (version 2) | ecosystem: Host-associated > Plants > Roots > Rhizosphere > Soil...
AGCAAGAGCGCGGTGATCGGCATGACGCGTTCGCTGGCGCGCGAACTGGGCGGCGACAACATCACCGTCAACGCCGTTGCACCCGGCCTGACGCTGGTCGAAGCCACCGAATACGTACCGAAGGAACGCCACCAGACTTACCACGACCGCCGCGCCATCCAGCGCGACCAGTTGCCGGAAGACGTCTGCGGCGCCGTGATCTTTGCCTTGTCCGATCTGTCCCGCTTCTACACGGGACAAGTCATGGCCGTCAACGGCGGCTTTGTGATGAATTGATTGACCGAAATTTTCCCGACCCACCAAGGAGAAAAGAATGACCGACATGTCCGAACAAAACAACGTCAAGCGCAGCTGGGACCAGCCTGAAGGCAGCAGCTTCGGCGACTGGATGGAATCGCGCGTGGCGCGCCTGTCGACGCGCAAGTACGACTGGGATGCGCTCAAGTTCCAGGCCGACTACGATCCGAAATTCCGCCGCGCGCAGATGCGCTACATCGGCACCGGCGGCACCGGCGTGGCGGTCGATAGCAACGTGATTCCGTCGGAGCACTTCACCTTCTCCACCATGATCATCCCGGCCGGCCACGAAGGTCCGCCGCACCTGCATATCGACGTCGAGGAGGTGTTCTTCGTCCTGCGCGGCAAGCTCAAGCTGGTGCTGGAAAAAGACGGCGAGCGCTTTGAAACCATCCTGACCGATCGCGACGTCGTGTCGGTGCCGCCCGGCGTGTATCGCGAAGAAATCAACATCGGCGACGAAGATGCGCTGATGTGCGTGATGCTGGGCGCGAAGAAACCGATCACGCCGACCTATCCGCCGGAACATCCGCTGGCTTCCATCAAGCGCGGCTGATTCAGCGTAACGGAAACCGACATGACTCCGCACGCGCCCGCCGCCGTCACCTGCGCCGACACGCTGAAGGATTCCCTGAGCCTGCTCGAGGGACGCTTCGCCGAAAGCACCGTCAATCTCGGTGACGGCAGCATCGTCTCCTATCGCTCGTGCGGACGCGGCCCGGTGATCGTGCTGCTGCATGGCATCAGCTCGGGCGCGGCGTCGTGGCTGCAATGCGCGTTGCGCCTGGAAAAAGACGCTCAGGTCATCGCCTGGAATGCGCCCGGCTACGGCCGTTCGACCGCGCTGCCGCAGATGCAGCCGAGCGCGGCTGACTACGCCGCGCGGCTGGAGCTGTTCCTGCAAGCGCTGGGCGTCGACAACTGCCTGCTGGTCGGCCATTCGCTCGGCGCCATGATGGCGGCGGCCTATGTCGGCAAAGGCTACAAGCGCGCCGCGCGCCTGCTGCTGATCAGCCCGGCGCAAGGCTACGGCAGCGACGCCAAACGCGAACGCGGCCGGCAGATTGCGCAAGAACGCCTCGATGTCCTGCACACCATCGGCGTCGCAGGCATGGCCGAACGCAGCCCGGCGCGCATGCTGTCGGCGCAGGCCGGCGACACCGAACGCGCCTGGGTGCGCTGGAATATCCAGTGGCTCAATCCGGCCGGCTACACGCAGGCGGTGCACATGCTGTGCGGCGACGCGCTGCAGACCTATGCGCCCAACGGCATGTTGGGTCACGTACCGGCGACGGTGTATTGCGGCACGGACGATGCGGTCACCACGGCCGACGACAGCCGTGAATTGGCCTGGAATTTGAACTTGCCCTTCCATCTGATCGACAATGCGGGCCATGCCTGCTACATCGAACAAGCCGGAGCGGTAGCAGCAGCGATACGTCACCAGCTCGGTGGTCATCTTTATCAACTTTCTTAAAACAAAAATCATGAACAAACCAGTGCTGCCAGAAGAAGAATCGCAAGAGAAATACCTCGTTCCAGGCCTGGAACGCGGCCTGCGCCTGCTGTGCGAGTTCAGTCGCCAGGACAAGACCCTGTCGGCGCCGGAACTCGCGCGTCGCCTCGACGTGCCGCGTTCCACCGTATTCCGCCTGCTGACCACGTTGGAACGCATGGGCTTCGTCGAACGCAACGACGGCGGCCGCGACTATCGCCTCGGCATGGCCGTGCTGCGTCTCGGTTTCGAATACCTGGCCTCGCTGGAATTGACCGAGATCGGCCGTCCGTTGCTGGACCGCCTGCGTGACGAAATCGGCTATTCCTGCAACCTGGTCGTGCGCGACGGTCGTTCGATCGTGTACGTCGCCAAGTCGGTCACGCAAACCGCGTTCGCCAGCCACGTCAACGTCGGCACCCGTCTGCCCGCGCACGCCACCGTGCTCGGCCGCGTGCTGCTGGAAGACCTGACCCTGGCCGAACTGCGCGACCTGTATCCGGAAGAACACCTGGAAGTCTTCTCCAGCAACACGCCCAAGACCGTGGTCGAGCTGTTCGACATGGTGCAGAACGACAAGCAACGCGGTTATGTGCTGCAGGAAGGCTTCTTCGAAACCAGCATCTCCACCATCGCCGCGCCGGTGCGCGATCACTCGGGCAAGGTGGTGGCCGCGATGGGCGCGACGATCCCGTCGCCGCACATTGAAACAGACCAGCTCGACCTGATCGTGGTCAAGGTGCGCGACACCGCGAACGAACTGTCGCGGCTGCTTGACCATGCGCCGACAAAGTCGGGCAAGGTCGTCAACATGTGGCGGGAGTAACAGCAATGAGCATGATTCAACTCGAAGGCAAAGTCGCCGTCGTCACCGGCGGCTCTTCGGGCATTGGCCTGGCGACTGTCGAGCTGTTGCTCGAGGCCGGCGCGGCAGTCGCATTTTGCGGCCGCAACCAGGAACGTCTGCAACAGGTGGAAGCGCAGCTGCGTGCGCGCTTTCCACAAGCGAAACTGTTTTCGTCGGTCTGCGACGTGCTGTCGCAGGAGCAGGTGCAAGCCTTCGCCGCCGCCGTGGAAGAGAAGCTCGGCGCGGTCTCGATGCTGGTCAACAACGCCGGCCAGGGCCGCGTGTCGACCTTCGCCGATACCGAAGATGCGGCCTGGACCGAAGAGCTGCGCCTGAAATTCTTCTCGGTGATCTATCCGACCCGCGCCTTCCAGCCGCAGCTGCAACGCATGAGCGCCGCCCATGGCGAAGCCGCCGTCGTCTGCGTCAATTCGCTGCTGGCGATCCAGCCCGAGCCGCACATGGTGGCGACCTCGGCGGCGCGCGCCGGCATCCATAACCTGGTGCGCTCGCTGGCAACCGAATTCAGCGCACAAAAAATCCGCGTCAACGGCATCCTCATCGGCCTGGTCGAATCCGGCCAATGGCGTCGCCGTTACGAGGCGCGCACCGGCGCCGACCTCGACTTGTCCTGGGAACAATGGACCCAGGCCCTGGCGCAAAAAAAGAATATTCAAATCGGCCGTCTCGGTCATCCACAGGAAGCCGCCCGCGCGATCGTTTTTCTCGCGACGCCGCTTTCTTCGTACACAACAGGCAGCCACATCGATGTTTCAGGAGGACTTTCCCGCCATGCCTAAGCAAAACCAACCCACAGAACAAGTCACCGTCGGCTGCGCCATCGCCGCGTTCCTCGAACAATGCGACGTCAAGGCGGCGTTCGGCGTGATCTCGATCCACAACATGCCCATCCTCGACGCCTTCGGCGAGCGCGGCAAGATCCGCTTCATCCCGGCGCGCGGCGAAGCCGGCGGCGCCAACATGGCCGACTCGTATGCACGCACCACCGGCGGTCTGGGCGTTTGCCTGACTTCCACCGGCACCGCTGCCGGCAACGCCGCCGGCGCCATGGTCGAAGCACTGACCGCCGGTACGCCGCTGCTGCACCTGACCGGCCAGATCGAAACGCCCTATCTCGACCAGAGCCTGGCCTACATCCATGAAGCGCCGGATCAATTGTCGATGCTGAAGGCGATCTCCAAGGCCGCCTTCCGCATCCGCAGCACCGAGACCGCCATCAGCACCATCAAGCTGGCCGTGCAAACCGCACTGACGCCGCCGATGGGCCCGGTCAGCGTCGAGATTCCTATCGACATTCAGGCCGCATTGATTCCGATGCCGTCCGATCTGCGTCCGCTGCCGATCGCCGTGCAGGCGCCTTCGGAACACGCGCTCGATGAACTGGCCGCACGCCTGCTGAAAGCCAAGCGTCCCTTGCTGTGGCTGGGCGGCGGTGCGCGCCAGGCCGGCAAGCAGGTGCAGCGCCTGCTCGCGCTCGGCTTCGGCGTGGTCACCAGCACGCAAGGCCGCGGCATCGTGGCGGAAGACGATCCACGCTCGCTCGGCTCGTTCAACCTGCACAAGCCCGTGGAGAATTTCTACCAGACCTGCGACGCCATCGTCGTGATCGGCTCGCGCCTGCGCGGCAATGAAACATTGAAGTACGAACTGAAACTGCCACGCCCGCTATACCGCGTCGATGCCGATCCATCGGCCGAAGGCCGCTGCTACAACAGCGACCACTTTGTTTGCGGCGACGCTGCATTGGCGCTGGAAGGCCTGGCCGACCGCCTTGAGAAGCAGAAGGAAGCGATCAAGGTCGATCCCGCCTTCATGGGCGACCTGCAAAAGGCGCGCGATGCCGCCGTCGCCGGCCTGGTCGACGGCCTTGGTCCTTACAGCGCGCTGGTCGAGCAGGTGCAAAAAGCCGCCGGCCGCAAATTCAACTGGGTGCGCGACGTGACCGTGTCGAACAGCACCTGGGGCAATCGTTACCTGCGCATCTTCGATCCGCTGGCCGGCGTGCATGCGCTCGGCGGCGGCATCGGCCAGGGCCTGGCGATGGGCATCGGCGCCGCCATTGGCGCAGCGGTCACTCAGTCGGGCAAGAAGACCTTCACGCTGGCCGGCGACGGCGGCTTCATCCTCAATCTGGGTGAACTCGCCACTGCCGTGCAAGAGAAGGCCGACATGGTCATCGTGCTGATGAACGACAAGGGTTACGGTGTCATCAAGAACATCCAGGACGTGCAATACGGCGGTCGCCGCCACTACGTCGACCTGCACACGCCGGACTACGCGCAACTGTCGCAGGCGCTGAGCCTGCGCCACACCCGCGTGAGCAACCTGGCCGACGTCGAAGGCGCATTGAAGACGGCATTGTCCGCGCCCGGTCCTTTCCTGCTCGAAATCGACATGCTGACCATCGGTAGCTTCAAGACCGCTTTCGCCGGTCCGCCGGTGACGGAAAAAGCGGCAGCGGAAGCAGCCTCTGCTGCCGCCGCGTCGTCCAAACCAGTCGCTACCGCGGCCGTCTGAAGAAACTGAGGAGAAACCCATGCTGCATGTTTCGATGATCGGTTGCGGCGCCATCGGCGTCGGCGTGATGGAGCTGCTGAAAAGCGATCCGGAAGTCGCCTTCGATGTCGTCATCGTCCCGGAAGCCAACATGGCGAACGCCCGCACCGTGGTGTCGTCGCTGGCCCCCAAGGCACGCGTCGAGACCCGTCTCGGCGAGGACCGTCCCGATCTGCTGATCGAATGCGCCGGTCATCAGGCGATCGAAGAGCACATCATCCCGGCGCTGCTGCGCGGCATTCCCTGCATGGTGGTGTCCATCGGCGCGCTGTCGGAGCCAGGACTGGTCGAAAAGCTGGAAGCCGCAGCCCGCGAAGGCAAGACCCAGGTGCAATTGCTGTCGGGCGCCATCGGCGCCATCGATGCCTTGTCGGCGGCGCGCGTCGGCGGCCTGGAGTCGGTGGTCTACACCGGTCGCAAGCCGCCCCATGCGTGGAAGGACACGCCGGCAGACGGGCCTTTCGATCTTGCCAACCTGACTGTCGCGACGGTGATCTTCGAAGGCACCGCACGCGAAGCCGCGCGCCTGTATCCGAAAAACGCCAACGTCGCCGCGACGCTGTCGCTGGCCGGCCTTGGTCTCGATCACACGCAGGTGCGCCTGTACGCCGATCCGGGGGTCACGGAAAACGTGCATCACGTCGAAGCCAAGGGCGAGTTTGGCGGCTTCGAACTGACCATGCGCGGCAAGCCGCTCGCGGCCAATCCGAAGACTTCGGCGCTGACCGTATTCAGTGTGGTGCGTGCGCTCGGTAATCGTGCACATGCGCTGTCCATTTAAGTGATGTGAACAAGCAATCATGACCGAACTGAATCTCAACGAAACACTACCGATCTGCGTCGCAGGTGAATGGCGTCTGGGCGGCGGCGATCGTTACGCCACGCTGTACCCCGCCACCGGCGAAGCGGTGGCGCATCTGAATGCGGCGAGTGTGGCCGACGTCGAAGAAGCCATCGTCGGCGCCGATAAGGCTTTCCGCACCAGCGGCTGGGCGCAGAAGAAGCCGCATGAACGCGCCATCGTCCTGTACCGCGTCGCGCAGCTGATCCGCGAACGCGGCGAAGCATTGGCGCAACGCCAACGCCTCGACAACGGCAAGCCGATCACCGAAACGCGCAACCTGGTCGGCAGCGCGGCTGCGACCTTCCAATTCTTCGCCGCCGCTTGTGAAACACTGGAAGAAACCATCACGCCGATGCGCGGCGACAACCTGACCATGAGCGTCTACGAACCGATGGGTGTGGTCGCTGCGATCACACCGTGGAATTCGCCGATCGCCAGCGAAGCACAAAAGATGGCGCCGGCGCTGGCCGCCGGCAATGCCGTGGTGGTCAAGCCCGCCGAAGTCACGCCGCTGATGGCGCTGGAACTGGCGAAAATCTGCGAAGAAGCCGGCGTGCCGAAAGGCCTCATCAGCGTGCTGCCCGGCAAGGGCTCCGTGATCGGCGACGCCATCACGCTGCATCCGTTGGTCAAGCGCGTGTCCTTCACCGGTGGCACCACCACCGGCAAACACATCGCCCACATCGCCGCCGACAAGATGATGCCGGTCTCGCTGGAACTGGGCGGCAAGTCGCCGACCATGGTGTTTGACGACGCCGACCTCGACCATGCCGTGGCCGGTGTGCTGTACGGCATTTTCAGCAGCTCCGGCGAATCCTGCATCGCCGGTTCGCGCCTGTTCGTGGCGCGCGGCATCTACGACAGTTTCATGGAACGCCTGGCCGCAGGTGCCGCAGCCTTGCGCGTCGGCGACCCGGCCGACGAGCGCACGCAAATGGGCCCGCTGATCACCGCGCGCCATCGCGAAGGCATCGAGTCCTACGTCTCCGTCGGCGTCGCCGACGGCGGCCGTATCCGCACCGGTGGTACGCGTCTTGCAGGCGAACAGTTTGCACGCGGTTACTACTACGCGCCGACCATCATCGAAGGCGTCACCAACGACCAGCGCATCTGCCAGGAAGAAATCTTCGGCCCGGTGCTGGTGGCGATGCCGTTCGATGACGAAGAGGATCTGATCGCACAAGCCAACGACAGCGTGTACGCGCTGGCGGCCGGCATCTGGACGCGCGACTACAAAAAGGCCTGGCGTTTCGGCCGCGCGGTACAAGCGGGAAATGTGTGGATCAATACGTATAAGCAGTTTTCGATTTCGACGCCCTTCGGCGGCTGGCGCGACAGCGGCCTCGGACGCGAAAAAGGCCGCCTCGGCATCCTGCAATACATGGAGCAGAAGAGCATGTATTGGGGGCTGAATGAAAACCCGTTGCCGTGGGCAGGCTAAGTTCAAGGAGAAGCAAATGGCTGGAATTGACGTACTAGGTATCGACGAAATCACTTACGGCGCGGACGACATGTCCGCCTGCCGCCAGTTCTTCCTCGACTGGGGCATGACGCTGGCGCAGGAGAGCGCCGAGGCGCTGGTGTTCGAATCGCAAAACGGTTGCCGCGTGATCGTGCGCAACAGCGCAGATCCGACCCTGCCGCCGGCCATCGAGGCCGGTCCGACATTGCGTGAAGTGGTGTGGGGCGTATCCACCGCAGAGGTGTTGCCGAAATTCGTAGAACGCATCAAGGATCTGCCGGGGTATATCAACGATGGCAAGCGCGTCGGCTGCACCGATCCGAACGGCCTGGCCGTGCGCTTCCAGGTTTCGCAGAAGCGCGATGTGCAAGTCGAGTGCGCCACCATGAACACCTGGAACGAAAAGAACCGCATCAACCAGCGCAGCCCGGTCTACGACCACGCTTCGCCGATCGAAGTCGGCCACGTGGTGTTCTTCGTCAAGGACGTCAAGGCCTGCGAAAAATTCTACTGCGAGAACTTCGGCTTCGTGCCGTCCGACCGCTATCCGGAACGCGGCGCTTTCCTGCGCTGCGCCGACGTCGGCGGCCATCACGACATCTTCCTGCTGCAACCGCCGGAAGCGCGCTCGGGCCTGAATCACGTCGCCTTCACCGTGCGCGACATCCACGAAGTCTTCGGCGGCGGCATGCACATGTCGCGCAAGGGCTGGGACACGCAACTGGGCCCGGGTCGTCATCCGATCTCGTCGGCGTATTTCTGGTACTTCAAGAACCCCGCCGGCGGCCTGATCGAGTACTACGCCGATGAAGACCAGCTCGACGCCGACTGGGAGCCGCGCGATTTCGAACCGGGTCCGACCGTGTTCGCCGAATGGGCGATCGACGGCGGCATCGACGGCAACACGCGTCGTCAAAAGAATGCGCAAGGGCCGACCGGGAAATTCCTGACCGACCGTCAACCGACCCACAAGTAATCGGAGCAAGTCATATGTCTTCTTTCAAAATCGGCATCCTCGGCGCGGGCATCGGTGGCCTGACCGCCGCCATCGCGCTGCACCGCGCCGGCCACGACGTGGTCGTGTACGAGCAGTCGAAACAATTCCTGCGCGTCGGCGCCGACATCAACCTGACGCCGAACGCCGTGCGCGCACTCGACGGCCTCGGCATCGGCGACGCAGTGCGCCGCACCGCCGCGCGTCCCACCCATCGCATCAGCCGCACCTGGGACAGCGGGGAGGAAACTTCGCGCCTGGAGATGGGCGACACCGCCGAGAAGAAATACGGCGCGCCGCAACTGACCATCCACCGCGCCGATTTGCTGGCGGCGTTGGCCGAAGTGTTCCCGGCCGAGCGCGTGCAGTTCGCCAAGCGCGCCGAAGCCATTAGTGAAGATGCGCAAGGTGTCACGCTGAGCTTCACCGACGGCAGCACCGACCAGGTCGACCTGCTGATCGGCGGCGACGGCATCCACTCCGCCGTGCGCAGCGCCATGTTCGGCAAGGAAAGCCCGCGCTTTACCGGCGTGGTGGCCTTCCGCGCCGTGATCCCGGCCGACGCCGTGGCGCAGGTGCCGAACCTGCAAGCCTTCACCAAATGGTGGGGGCCGAATCCGGAAAGCCAGATCGTCACCTTCCCGCTCAACTGCGGCAAGGACATTTTCATCTTCGCCACCACCGCGCAGGAAACCTGGCATCTCGAATCGTGGACCACACCGGGCAGCGTGCAGGAGCTGCGCGACAGCTACGCCGGTTTCCATCCCGACGCCACTGCGCTGCTGGACGCGTGCGATGAAGTATTGAAGACCGCATTGTATGAACGCGATCCGCTGCCGCACTGGTCCAAGGGCCGTATGACGCTGCTGGGCGACGCCAGCCATCCGATGATGCCGTTCATGGCGCAGGGCGCCGGCATGGCGATTGAAGACGCCGTGGTGCTGGCGCGCTGCCTGGAAAAAGTGGCGACCGTCGACGGCATCGCCGAGGCGCTGCAGACGTATCAGGAACTGCGCCTGGAACGCACCAGCAAGATCCAGATCGGTTCGCGCGGCAACAACTGGCTGCGCGAAGGCGGCAATGCGGATTGGGTGTACGGCTACGATGCCTGGTCGGTTCCGCTTGAAGTGGAAACTGACGCGGAAACGGTCTGAGGGGCTGACGGATGAGCGACACCGACAACAAGTCTGACCTGATGCTGCTGACCGTGCTGCTCAGGCATGATCAGTCCAAGAATCTGGAAGACATCCAGGCGCACATGAAAAAGGTCGGCTGGTGGGATCGCTTTCCCGTCGAAGGCACGCGCGTGGTGTCGTGGACCGTGGCCATGGGCCTCGGCCAGATCGTCACGCTGGAACTGCCGCCGGCCTTGCTGCCGCTGGTGAACGTGGAGCTGGAACGCTCCGCCTGGGGTGTGTTCCGCACGGAATGCTACCCCACTTACGATTTTGTACCTGTGCGTGAGCGTATCCGCGAGCGCGTCAAGAATGGAGGCCAATAATGGTTGCAACAGTCACAGAGGTTTATCTCAATCCGCATCAGGCGCGTCGTCGTGCGCCGACCCAGTATGAAGATCTGCTGGGCGATTCCATCGAGCGTGCGTATGGCGCCGGCATCACCGAGCTGGCGGCGCTGGTCGCGCACCTGAACCGCACCGGCCCCGGCTGCCCATACAACAACGGCGTCTGGACCGAAGCCAATTATCAAGAAGAGATTGCTCGCCTGGCGGCTTAAGCCGGCGACCTCTACCCTCAGGAGAATAGTCAATGAGAACGACAGCCAATGATCCGGTCGATGCAGTCCTCGCCGTCGGATTGAAAGACTTGTGGTACCCGATCTGCCCATCCGAATTCGTCGCCGAGCGTCCCGTGTCGCTGCGCCGCCTGGGCAAGAAGTTCGTGCTCTGGCGCGAAGCCAACGGCGCGCTGCACGCGTTGGAAGATCACTGCCCGCACCGCGGCGCGCCATTGTCCATGGGCATCGCCATGGGCGACCGCATCGCCTGCGGCTACCACGGCGTGCAAGTGCGTTTCGACGGCGTCGTCATGAGCGTGCCCGGCAGCCCCGGTTGCAAACTGGAAGGCGCAAAAGCGACCCGTTCGTATCACGTCACCGAGGCGTGCGGCGCGATCTTCCTGTTCAACTCCAGCAGCGACGTCGCCGAACCGCCACCATTGCAATTGCCGGAAGAACTGACCAGTCCCGAGTATTCCAACTTCCTGTGCTACACCGAATGGAAGGGCGACTACCGCTACGTGCTGGACAACGTCATGGACCCGATGCACGGCACCTTCCTGCACAAGCAATCACACTCGATGGCCGAAGGCGACAACACGGCGTCGTTCGGTATCCGTGAAACCGACATCGGCTTCGTGTTCGAAAAAGAAGGCCAGCGCGACGTCAACTTCGACTGGACCGAATGGGCCGATACCGGGCTGCACTGGATGCGCCTGGCGATCCCGTATCCGAAGACCGGCGGTCCCGGTGGCAGCTTCGTCATCGTCGGCAGCTATACGCCCATCGTCGACAACATCGCTGCGGTCTTCCACTGGCGTTGCCGCAAGCTGACCGGCTGGCAAAAGGACACCTGGCGCTTCCTCTATCGCAACCGCCTGGAAGCGCGTCACTGGAACGTGCTGGAGCAGGACCGCGCGGTGCTTGAAGTGATGGAGCCCGACGCCAACCAGCGCGAAATGCTGTACCAGCACGACATGGGCATCGTGCGCCTGCGCCGCCACATGCGCAATCTCGCCAAGGAACAACTGGCGCGCGAAGAAGCGGCTCAGGAAAACAAGTCTGCCAAGGCAGCCTGACCAATGACCGCCGTCCAGATGCAGACTGTGAAGCATATCAAGACCGACAAGGTGGCCGAACTGGCCACCGCGACCTGGTCCAATTGCCTGGTGATCGGCAATGAGATTTCCATGTCGGGCATGACCGCGCATCCGGCTTCGCGCAGCAGCGTGCTGTCGACCTACGAGCAAACGCTGGTGGTGCTGGGCAAGGTGCGCGACCTGGTGGAGGCGGCCGGCGGCACGCTGGGCAGCATCCACAAGCTGGTGATTTACGTGAAGGATATCGGCGACAAGGATGAAGTCGGTCGTGCGCGGCGCGACTTCTTCACCGCCCCTTATCCGTGTTCGACGCTGGTGGAAGTCAGCGGTCTGGTGTTCCCGGAATTGACGGTCGAGGTCGATGCGTTCGCACGACTCGATATCGATTTGCAGCAAGCAGTTTCCTGATTTGGATTTTTTATGAGCAGCTCTCTTCTTTCCGTCCGTGTCCAGTCCATGCGCTTTGAAGCGCAGGGCATCGTCAGCGTCGAGCTGGTGTCGCCCGAAGGCGTGGAACTGCCGGCCTTCGAAGCCGGTTCGCACGTCGACCTGCACCTGGGCAACGGCATCGTGCGCAGCTATTCGCTGCTGAACTCGCCGGCCGAGCGTCACCGCTATGTGGTCGGTGTGCTCAACGACCGCAACAGCCGCGGCGGTTCGCGTTATGTGCATGAGCAGTTGCGGGTGGGTGCGACGCTGACGATCTCGGCGCCGCGCAACAATTTCCCGGTCGACGAGAGCGCCGCGCATTCGGTGCTGATCGCCGGCGGCATCGGCATCACGCCGATCTCCTGCATGCTCAATTACCTGCGCGGCAAGGGCAAGTCGGCCGAGCTGCTGTACTGCGCACGCTCGCGTGCCGAGGCCGCCTTCGCTGACCAGTTGCTGTCGCAAACCGATGTGAGCAGCCACTTCGACGCCGAGAAAGGCGCGCCGCCGGACCTGCGCGCTTTCCTCGCGAGCAAGCCGAAGGACGCGCATTTCTATTGCTGCGGCCCGACACCGATGCTCAACGCCTTCGAAGCGATCTGCGCCGAACTCGATCTGCCCAACGTGCACATCGAACGTTTCGCCGCAGCGGAAAACGTCGCAGCCGTGCAGGGCGATGAATACGTCGCCGAGCTGGCGCGCAGCAAGAAGTCGGTCACGGTGCCGGCCGGTAAATCCTTGCTGGATGCGCTGCTCGACGCCGGTCTCGACGTCGACCACAGCTGCCGCGAGGGCGTCTGCGGCGCCTGCGAAACCAAGGTCCTCGAAGGCGAACCGGAGCATCGCGACGGTGTGCTGAGCAAGGCGGAGAAGACCTCGAACAAGATGATGATGGTGTGTGTGTCCGGTTGCAAGGGACGCCGCCTGGTGTTGGATCTGTAGGAGGTTCCGATAAAACACCGCTAGCCGCGTTGCTTCTCCTTGCCGTGCATTCGCACTGTCTGCGTCGGCACGCCTTGCTATCGGTGCTTTCTCGAAACCTCTGAGTAGCACTCTAAAAATGCCCACAAGCGTCGGGCATTTTTTTGAGCCTGAACATTTTTGTGGAACGTTGATTCATGGGTGAAACAAAGACCCGATCCAACGCTCCGCGAAGAGCCGCTGACAACGCACCGCTGGCAAGACGCGCCGACACAGACAGTACGCGAGTACGGCAAGGAGAAGCAACGCCGCCAGCGGTGTGTTGTTAGTGGCTCTACAGGATTCACCTTTCATCGGCGCGGGGCAGATGAGAGCAGTGAACGCGGCGTCAGCCGTGCTTAAATTGAAGGGGAGTTTTTCATGAAGAAGGTACTCTTTGCCGTCGCCGCCACCGGCTTCGCGGCAAGCGCATTCGCCCAGAGCAACGTGACGATCTACGGTAGTCTCGACGCCGGCGTGGCCTATGTCAGCAACCTTGGCGGCGGATCGGTCGCGCGCCTGGATCAGGGCACCATGCAGCCGGACCGTATCGGTTTCCGCGGCACGGAAGATCTGGGCGGCAACCTGAAAGCCAATTTCCAGCTGGAAAGCGGCTTCTATACCGACAGCGGCGCCCAACCGACGGCCGGCAAACTGTTCAACCGCTACAGCACGGTCGGCCTGTCCGGCGACTTCGGTGCGGTGACCATGGGCCACATGCCCGACATCGTGTTCGACTACGTCGGCAAGCTGTCCAACGGCTATCAACTGACCAACTGGTACCTGTTCCATCCGGGTAACCTGGACAGCCTGGCCAACACCTACCAGTTCGACAATGCCGTGCGTTACACCTCGCCGAAATTCGCGGGGTTGGAATTGAGCGGCATGTACGGTTTCGGCGAAGTTGCCGGCGACAGCAGCAACGGCCGCAACGTCAGCGCCGGTGCGACCTATACCAACGGTCCGTTGCGCGCCGCGCTGGCGTATTCGAAGCTCAACAACCGCGCGGCCGGCTACGGCGGCGCGTTCCTGCAAAGCCTCGGCCTGGGCACCGCCGCGACCGTGTTCAACAGCCTGAGCACCACCGCTGCGGGCGTCGGTTACACCATCGGTCCGGTGCGCCTGAACGCCGACTACACCCAGGTCAAGATCTCGCTGCCAACCGGCGTCACGCCGAAGCAAAAGAACTTCGACCTCGGCGCAGCCTGGCGCTATGCAGCGGCTGACACGCTCAACTTCGGTTACGGCCTGTCCAAGCTGGAAAGCGCACGCTGGAACACCTTCAGCCTGAGCCATGTGCACGCATTCTCCAAGCGCACCGAGTTCTATGTGCAGGCGGCCTATCAACGCGCCGGCGGCAGCGCGCGCTTCGCGGTCATGAACGGCACCGGCGCCGGCGGCGCCACCGGCGTGTCGGGCAGCGATACCCAGTTGGTGACGACAGTGGGCATGCATCACTCGTTCTAAGCAGCAATCATCGTTGTAGTGCAACCCGGCGCCGACCGACATCCCGGCGCCGGTTTGTTTTTGGGGGCTAAGAAAACATGACTAAATTGAAACTCGGTACGCGACTCGCCCTGGCGTTCGGCCTCGTGGTATTGCTGCTGATCGGCATCACCGGCCTCGGCATCCAGAGCCTCGGCGCCTTGCATGACGGCACGCAGCTCATCGTCAAGAACCGCTATCCGCAAGTGGTGGTCGCCAACGACATCGTGCTGCAGATCAGCGACAACGCCATCGCCATGCGCAACATCCTGCTGATCGACGATCACGACACCTTGCTCAAGGAAATCCAGCGCATCGAAGACGGCGAAAAAGGCATCCACGCCAATCTGGCCACGCTCCAGCAGATGCTGTCGAGCGACATGGGGCGCAAGTCCTACGGCGAAATTTCCGCCTTGCGCGCGACCTATGAAAAAGGCCAGAAGGAATTTCTCAAGCTGGCCTCCACCGGCGCTACCATGGATGCGTCGCAGTTGCTGCTGAGCTCCCTGCGCACCGACCAGCAGAATTACATCAACCGCGTCAAAGGCTTCATCAAGGGCGGCTCTATCGTGATGGCCAAGAGCAGCGTCGAAGCCAGCGACCTGTATCGCAGCAAGACCGCGATCATGCTGAGCATGGCCGCCATCGCGGTGGTGCTGGCCTGCGGTTTCGCGTTCTGGATCACGCGCTCGATCACGCGGCCGGTCAATCACGCGGTGCAGGTGGCGCAGAGCGTCGCGGCCGGCGACCTCAGCAGCCATGTCGAGGTGAGCTCGCAGGATGAAATCGGCCAGCTGCTGCTGGCGCTGCGGGACATGAACGGCAGCCTCACCACCATCGTCTCCGAAGTGCGCACCGGCGCCGACGCCATCGCCACCGCCTCCAGCGAAATCGCTACCGGCAATCTCGACCTGTCCAGCCGCACCGAGCAGCAGGCCGGTTCGCTGGAAGAGACCGCCGCCACCATGGAGCAACTGACCTCCACGGTCAGGCAGAACGCCGACAATGCGCGTCAGGCCAATCAGCTGGCGGCGACCGCCTCCGACGTCGCCACGCACAGCGGCTCGGTGGTCGCGCAGGTGGTCACGACCATGGGTTCCATCAGCGAATCCTCGCGCAAGATCGTCGACATCATCAGCGTGATCGACGGCATCGCTTTCCAGACCAACATCCTGGCGTTGAACGCCGCCGTGGAAGCGGCGCGCGCGGGCGAGCAGGGCCGCGGCTTTGCGGTCGTGGCAAGCGAGGTGCGCAGCCTGGCGCAACGCTCGGCCGGCGCAGCGAAAGAAATCAAGGCGCTCATCGACGACTCCGTCGAGAAGGTCGAGATCGGCAGCAAGCTGGTGGCGCAGGCCGGCAGCACCATGGACGAGGTGGTCGCCAGCGTCAGACGCGTGAGCGATATCGTCGGCGAAATCAGCTTCGCCAGCCAGGAGCAGAGCTCGGGCATCGAGCAGGTCAACCAGGCCATCACGCACATGGATGAAGTGACGCAGCAGAATGCCGCGCTGGTGGAGCAGGCGGCGGCTGCCGCGCAGTCGCTGCAGGATCAGTCGGCCAATCTGGCGCAGGTGGTCGGCGTGTTCCGGCTCAACATGAACGATGTTCCGCGCCTGGTGAAGCCGGCCATGTCGGCGCCACGCGTTGCGGTGCCGGCAGTGCGCAAGCTGGTGCAGGCGCCTGCCGTAAAGCCGGCACTGGCGCATGGCTCGGCCGATGGTGATTGGGAGACGTTCTGAGGATGGGCTGACGCGTTCAGGTAAACCGATTCTTCGGCCGCCCCAGCCCCAGGTGCTGGCGCAAGGTATCGCCTTCATACTCGCGCCGGAACAGGCCGCGCTCCTGCAAAATCGGCACGACCTGCTCGACGAAGTCGGTCAGCGATTCGGGCAGGTAAGCCGGCATCAGATTGAAGCCGTCACAGGCGCCGCTGCCGAACCATTCGGCAAAGTTGTCGGCGATCTGTTCGGCGGTGCCGGCCACCACGCGGTGCGAACGGCTGCCGCCGAAGCGCTTGCCGAGCTGGCGCAAGCTCAGATTGTCGCGCTTCGACATTTCCTGCACCAGCTTGTAGCGACTCTGGTTGCCGCGAATCTCTTTCAGCTCGGGCAGCGGTTCGTCCAGCGAATACACCGACAAATCGTGGTTCATGCTGTCAGACAGCAGCGCCAGTCCGCCCAGCGGATGGACCAGGTCTTCCAGGTGGCGCAGCTTCTCTTCCGCCTCGGCTTGGGTGGCGCCGATGATGGGCATCACGCCGGGCAGGATCTTGATGCCGTCGGGCGTGCGGCCGTATTTGGCGACGCGGGCATGGATGTCGTTGCGGAATTCGCGCGCTGCTGCGATCTGCGGCTGCGATGAAAAAATCACCTCGGCCGTTTGCGCGGCGAAATCGCGCCCGGTATCCGAGGAACCGGCCTGTATCAATACCGGATGGCCTTGCGGCGGACGCGTGACGTTGAGCGGGCCACGCACGCCGAACCAGTCGCCCTTGTGATGCAGGTAGTGCACCTTGGACGGATCGGCGTAGACGCCGTTCTGTTTGTCGAGCACCAATGCATCGTCTTCCCAGCTATCCCATAACTTGGTGACCACGTCGAGAAATTCTTGCGCGCGGCCGTAGCGGGTTTCGTGTTCCAGGTGTTCCTGCTTGCTGAAATTGAGCGCCTCGCCGTCGTTGGTCGAGGTGACGATGTTCCAGGCGATGCGGCCGCCGGTGAGATGGTCCAATGTGGCGAAGGCGCGCGCCAGGAAGAACGGTTCGTTGTACGTGGTCGATGCGGTGGCTGCCAGGCCGATCTTTTCGGTGACGGCGCCGAGTGCGCCGAGCAGCGAAATCGGTTCCGGCCGCGCCTGCGCGAGGTAGCGCACGGTGGTGTCGAAACGGTTGTCGAAGCGATCCGAAATCGCCAGTCGGTCGGCAAAGAAAATCATGTCGAACTTGCCGGCCTCGGCGGTCTGCGCCAGTTTCTTGTAGTAGGCCAGATTCATGGTATTGGCCGGGTCGACGCCGGGAAAGCGCCAGCCGGCGGCGTGATGGCCGACCGACATGAGGAAGGCGCCGAGGTGCATTTGTTTTGGTTGTGGTGAAGACATGGAACTTGTCCCGATGAAGTGCCGGCTGCGTTATTTGACGGAGACCGAAGCGTCCTTGATCTGCACGGCCTTGGGAATCAGCTTGTAGCGGAAGAAGGTGTTGGCGACTTCCTGCTGCGCTTCCACGATGCCGGGTGGCAGCGGATAGGCGACGCCCCATGCCTGGCGCGTCAGCGCCAGTCGCCAGACTTTTTGCGGCACGCGGGTGTCTTTCTCGAGGAACCTTGCGGTTTCATCGGTATGGTCCTTGGCGTATTGCTCGGTATCGTTGAGTTTGTCGAGCGTGGTGCGCAGGATGGCCGGGTAGGTCGACGCAAACTTCACCGGCGCCACGTAGAAGCTGTATTGCGGCGCCAGTTTCGACGCGGTCACCAGCGGACGCGCGCCGATGTTTTGCTCGATGTCGGCCAGGCGCGGATCGGGAACCACCCAGGCGGCGACGTCTCCGCGCTCGAAGGCGGAGCGGGCCTCACTGTATTGCAGATAGGCAAAGACGATGTCGTCGGGTTTCATGCCGTCCTGCTCCAGCGCCTTGAGCAGCAGGTACTGGCCGGCCGATCCTTTGGCGACGGCGACTTTCTTGCCTTGCAGGTCTTTCATGCGGCGTGCGTCGGATTCTTTCGGCACCACCACGGCGTAGTTGTCCTTGTACGCTGCGGCGTAGCCGACGTAACGAATTTCCGGCGCGCCGCCGGCCTGGGCAAATACCGGCGGCGTCGAACCGACGAAGCCGAGATCGATGTCGCCGGCATTGAGCGCTTCCACCATCGGCGGACCGAACGGGAATTCGAACCATCTGACCGTGACCCCGTTGGGAGCGAGCGCCTTTTCGAGTTCGCCGCTGGCTTTGAGGATGACCAGACTGTTGCCTTTCTGATAGCCGATGCGGAATTCTTTTGGATAAGCAACCGGTGCGGCTGCATGTGAGACGACGGCAGACAGGCTCAACGTAAGCGCAAACAGCGCATAGAGGGCCCGCTTGAAAACAGGGGCGGACATGGAATTTCCAGCGGTAAGTAAAAGATCGGTCACTGACGATAGCACCGGCGTGGCGCAAAATTAAGGACTGTTTCCGCATGACGATATGCGGTGGGTTTCTATCGGGTGCGGGGATGCCATTGCAGAGGAATAAATGGGCGGGAGCCGGGATATTTGAGAGTTTTCCCATATCGCAGAGGCAGATGAAAGGCCACAATTTGTCCTTTCAGGCGGATACCGGCGCTGGTATGGCGATGGCGGGAGCGCGTGATCCGGGATGCATTGATGCGGAAAGAGAAAGGCTTGTGATGAACACGATGAGATTGCGTTGGAGAATGACTGCGGGATTATGCGGCTTGCTGCTGGGAGGGATGGTGGTCGGCGCGCAGGCAGGGGTTTGTAGCTATGCGCGCGGCACTAACAGCCAGGCGACCTATTCATTTAGCGTGCCGGCGACCATTGCGTTGACAGGTACGGAGAGCGTGGGAACCGTACTCTGGACATCGTCTTCCGTGATCGGAGACAAGGCTGTGTTCACCGACTGCCCAGGAGGTGCAGGAGCGGCGGGGCTGACCGACTATTGGGGAACGACGTCAACGGTCGCGGGCGCCACCAACGTCATGCCTACCAATGTTGCCGGCATTGGGTATGCAATACGATGGTCGGGCGGTTTTGTTTCCGGGGTAAAAGGATATCCGAGCAATCCGGACGGTACTGCGCCCACCAATATTGGCACTGCTGGCGATACCAGCACAGCGATGTTGATATTCGTAAAGACCGCCGCCGCTTATTTTTCCGGCACCAGTGCTGCGACTAACCGCTCCGGCGATTTCAGTACATGGTACGTGGGTACCAACAGGCTGAGGTTTGTCAACTTCACGGTATCGAATACAACAACGTTTACCAAGCCCGACGGCGGCGGTGGCGGTGGTGGCGGCGGCGCAGCCACTTGCAGGATAGAGAATGTTTTCGTGAACCTGGGGGCCAATCCAGGCACTGCGTTTGCCGCCATCGGGTCCAAGGGAAAAGTCGTGCCGGTTAAGTTTATGATCTCATGTTCCGGAACGGTGACGAGCCTGAACTTGGCGTTTTCTTCCACGACGGGAACGGTCGCCGGCATGGACGGCGTGGCGACCTTGTCCAATGAGAGCGGTGTCGCGGGAGGCATAGGGGTCGTGCTGCTCAGGGTGGATCAAACCACGGCGGTCCAATTCGGGCAGCAATATCGGGTGGGAATTCGCAACGATTCCTCCGGTTCTTATGCACAGCCGATTTATTATGCCGCCCCCATCAAGATAGCCGACACGATCAGGAGCGGTACGGTCAAAAGCGCGATGATTGCGACACTGACCTATAACTAGCCCGGCATGCACCGGGCAATAAGTGTCCGCGATGTGCAGCAATGTGCCACGCCTGATAAAGCCGGCCAAGCCGGCGCCAGCTGCGCAGACTCCATTGTCGTAGCGGCGAGGAGACTTCCACGCCCGCACCGGTCCTCGCCGCAGGCCATATGTCTTGAATCTCTTTCCGTTTTTCAAATAGTTTCGAGGGAAATTTGATTAAACCCCTTGGAGAAATTGATGAAATCGGAGGCGGGGCGTTTGAGAATTTTCCTATATCCCAGAAGGGGAGAAAAAGCCACAATCTGCTGCTTAACGTGGATGCCGGCGCTCGCTGGCCAACGACAGGAGGCGCCTGGTCCGGATACGTAGAAGCAACGAACGAAGGATTTGTGATGAAAACCATGAAACTGCACGGAAAAATCACGGCAGGTTTGTGCTGCTTGTTGTTGGGCAATGTGGCGTTTGCCGCAGACAATTGCGCACCGACCAACGGTACTGTCGCGCCGGCCGTTGCGCTCTATGACGGCTTCAATCTTGTTTATGACATCAGCGCACTCGCTGTCGGCAGCACAATCGCTGCCCGGACGGTGAAAGCCGCCCCGGAAGTGTACACCTCATGCCCTTCCGCAGTTGGCAGCAAGGTGGTTGGCGGCGTATTAACCGGGGGCGGAATAGTGACAGGCAGAGCGGGACCCTTCAACACCTTGGAAACGATTGTCCCCGGCGTCGGGGTAAGAATCACCTCCGTGTACAATCCCAATGGGATCAACCCCTGGCCTGCGAGCGGTGGCGCCAAAGCGGGTTCGGTGGTCACTACAAACACCATTACCTTTGTCAAGACCAGTTCCATTAACACGGGACTGGATTCCCTGGAGACATTTGCATCGATGCAGGTCGCTATAGGTGACAACAGACTTATCGTGCTGGATCTTGGTCTGAACGACGGCATCCGGTTTATTCGTGGCGGTGCCACCACGTGTTCCGCCTCGGTTATGCCGGGGTCGGCCATCTCCATGCCCAAGGTGCAGGCAGCGGCGCTGGCCACCTACGGCGGGACGGCAGGCAACACGCCGTTCTCGATCCAGCTGGTCAATTGCACGACTGCCGGCGCCGTTTCCAACGGGGTCGCCGTGCGCACCTATTTTGACGGACCGCAAGTCAATGCAAGCACCGGTAACCTGAACCTCGGCGGCGCCGCCACGGCCACCAATGTGCAACTCCAGCTCACCAATGCCAACGGTTCGGTGATCAATCTTGCCGGAGCGAAGACTGCCCAGAATGTCGCCATCCAGCAAATTTCATCCGGCGCGGCGAACCTGCCTTACGCAGTACGTTATTTCGCCACCGGGAAGAGCACGCCGGGTTTAGTCGCCAGCGTGGTGAACTATACGATTGAATACCCGTGACATTGGCCGGCAGGCGGCATGGCGATGAAAGCGGCGCCGATCGCCATGCCGATGTCGCCCTGCTGCGGACGCGCAAAGGGAGGCGGGATTTCAGGGCATAATGACGGCAATTTCATTCGCACCGCGCCTCCGCGCGCAATTCCACAATGGCAACAGACCAACCACGACCTAGCCTGCACGACGAACTGGTGTCGACGCGCATCCGCGCACGCATCAAGGCTGCAGGTGTCCGTTTTCACGCCAACGACAATATCTCGGCCTTCATTGAGGACGGCGAGCTCGATGCCTTGCAGGCGGAAGTCCAGGCCAAGCTGGCGGGAGTGCTCGAGAGCCTGGTGATCGACGTCGAGAGCGACCACAACACCCAGGACACCGCCAAGCGCGTGGCCAAGATGTATCTGCAGGAAGTGTTCCGCGGCCGCTACCTGCCGGCGCCGCCGGTGACGGAATTTCCGAACATCGAACGCCTGAACGAATTGATGATCGTCGGCCCGATCACGGTACGCAGCGCCTGCTCGCATCACCTGTGCCCGATCATGGGCAAGGTCTGGGTCGGCGTGATGCCGAACGAGCATTCCAACCTGATCGGGCTGTCCAAATATGCGCGCCTGATCGAGTGGATCATGAGCCGTCCGCAGATCCAAGAAGAAGCCGTGTCGCAAGTCGCCGGCCTGCTGATGGAAAAGCTGCAGCCGGACGGCCTGGCGATTGTGATGGAGGCCGATCACTTCTGCATGCACTGGCGCGGCGTCAAGGACACCGAGTCAAAAATGATCAACAGCGTCATGCGCGGCTCGTTCCTGCGCGACGCCAATCTGCGCCGCGAATTCCTCGCACTCATCCGGAAGGGGTAATTATCATGCTGGTTCGTCTGATTTATGCAAGTCGCGCCTGTACGTCGATTTCCCAGGAGCAGGTCGACGCCATCCTGTCGACGGCGCGTCGCCACAATCCCGGCAACGGCATCACCGGCGTGCTGTGCCACAGCGATGAAATTTTCGTGCAGGCGCTGGAAGGCGGCCGCGAGCAGGTCAATCATTTGTATGCGCGCCTGTTGCAGGACCCGCGCCACAAGGACGTCATCCTGTTGTGTTACGAAGAGATCGGCGTGCGCCGCTACTCGTCGTGGACCATGGGCAAGGTCCGGCTGGACAAAGTCAACCGCTCGCTGCTGCTGAAATATTCCAGCACCGGCGTGCTCAATCCTTATGACGTGTCGGGTTGCGCCACCGTGGCGCTGCTGGAAGAGTTGGCCGAAACCGGCGCCTTCGCGGTACGCGATTAATTGTTTTGCGGGGCGGGCGGGTCAGCCGCTCAGGCCAGCGCCGCTGAGGCCCATATGGTTTCGAGATTGGGCAGGTGCAGCTTGACCGGATCCGCGTGCGAGGCGATCTTGTCGCCGCTGCGGGTGGTGGCCAGGTCGATGATCTCGATCGGCAGCGGCGCCATCGTCACCGCAGAGAAAAATACCTTCACCTTCGGCGTCAGTAGCGATCCAGGATGCTGGTCGATGACGATGCCGACTTTGCCCGACTGCATCACCACGCAGGATCCGGTCGGAAAAATCCCCACGCTCTTGATGAACGCTTCAAGGATGGTCTCGTCGAAATGGCCCTGGTTGCTGGCCATGCGCTTGACCGAATGGCCCGGCTCCCAGCCCGGCTTGTAGGGCCGGTTGGACGTGATGGCGTCATAGACGTCGCACACCGCGCCCATTTTCGCCACCATGGAAATCTGATTGCCCTTGAGGTTGAACGGGTAGCCGCTGCCGTCGATTTTTTCGTGATGGTGCAGCGAGACGTCGAGCGCGGCGTCGCCGATGCCGTCGACGCCGCGCAGGATGGCATGGCCGGCTTGCGCGTGTTTCTTGACCGAGGTGAATTCGTCGTCGGTGAGCTTGCCGGGTTTGTTGAGGATGTCGGCCGGCACCGCCATCTTGCCGATGTCGTGCAGCAGGCCGGCGATGCCGGCCTGGCGTGTTTCTTCAGCTGACAGGCCGAGCTGGTGGCCGAGTGCGATCATCAGCGCACAGACCGCGACCGAATGCATGTAGGTGTAATCGTCGGCCGTTTTCAGGCGTGCCAGGCTGATCAGCGCGCCGGAGTTGCGCGTCACCGAGGCGGTGATTTCATGCACCACCGGCATCGCCTGGCGCATGTCCAGCGCCTTGCCCATGCGCGTCTCGTTGAACATCGTCATGATGGCTTTTTTGGACGCGGTCAGTACGCGCGCGGCTTGCACGCGCTCCTGCTCGGCGCCGACATGGACGACGACCCTGGCCGGTCTCGGGCGGGTGGTTTCTGCGGGTGGTTCGGCGGCGACCGGGGCGGCGGTCACAGCCGCTTCCGGGCTTGATTCTTCGGCAGCGGGCGTGGCCGGTTTGGGCTCGTCTTCCATGACGATATCGCTGCCCTTGGTGGTGTCGATCAGGATTTGTTCGATTTTGGCGGAACGCAGCGTCTTGAGGTCTTCGTATTTCTCCAGCTTGAAGGAACCCCGCCAGAATGGATGGTTCATCCACGGGCCTGGTATCTCCTGGACATACATGCCAAGACGCAATTGGTCGGGTGCAATACGCTTCAACACTACCGGTCCTCCATGGACGCTTATTGTTGGATGTTGCTGCTCTGAAACTTGCGTGGGTGCTGGACTTCAGCGATTCACGCTCAGCGATTGCATGGCCTTATCGTAGCAGAACCTGCCGCGAATGTGGCTTGAATTTGCACTGCCCGGGGACTTGAAAAAAAGAAGAGCTGCGGTCGTTGCAACCGATCCGCGCCGATGCGACACGGATCGTTTTGCAAGAGAAGAAGGATTTATTTCGGCGCCGGCGGCGCGTACGGATTGGTGGTCAGCAGACGCAGGAAACTGGCGAGGCAGGCGGCGCCTGCAAAGCCGGCGCCGAGTCCCAGCGCGATGCGCGAGCCGTGCAGCGCGGACATGCTGAAACACAGCGCCACCAGCGCGGCGCCGATGCTCTGGCCGAACAGTCGCGCGGTGGCGACGATGCCGCTGGCGCCGCCGCTGCGATTGGGCGGTGCGCTGGTCATCAGGGCCTTCAGGTTGGGCGACTGGAAGAAACCGAAGCCCATGCCGCACACGAACATGCGCCAGGAAATTTCAAACACGCTCGGCGCCGCCGGCATCAGCGTCATCAGCATCAGGCCAATGCACAGCAACGCCAGGCCGAAGCCGCCGAGGATGCCGGCCGGATAGTGATCCGACAGGCGCCCGGCGATCGGCGCCATGATGGCGACGGCGACCGGCCACGGCGTCATCAGCAAACCGATTTCCACTTGCGAGCGGCCCAGGTCGTGATGGAAGAAGAACGGCAGCGACACGAACGCCAGACCCTGCGCGGCGAACGAGCACACCGCCGTGATGGCCGACAGCGAAAACATCGGCCGGCGGAACAAGTCGACCGGCAACATCGGCGCCGGGTGCGACGCCTCGCGACGCATCAACAGGTAGCCGCACACCAGCGCGGCGATGAATTCCAGCACCACCACGCTGGGCGCCGCCTGGTGCGCACCTTCGCCGATGGCCATGATCAGCAGGCCGAAGGCGGCAGCGTTGAGCAGCGCGCTCTTGATGTCGAAATGGTGGGTGGACTTCGGCGTGTGCGGCAGCGATGGTATCGCCATGACGAGGCCGATGATGCCCAGCGGCACGTTCACCGCGAATAGCCACGGCCACGGCGCGATCGCCAGGATGCCGGAGGCGACGCTGGGGCCGACGGTAAATGAGATGGCGACAATCAGCGTGTTGATGCCGACGCCGCGGCCGAGCGAACGCGTCGGATAAATGTAGCGGATCAGCGCGGTGTTGACGCTCATGATGCCGGCGCCGCCCAGGCCTTGCAGGAAGCGCGCGACGGTCAGCGCCGGCAGCGACCAGGCGACGGCGCACAGCAGCGACGCAGCGGTGAACAGCGCCAGCCCGGCAATATAGATGCGGCGGTAACCGACGATTTCGCCGAGGGCAGCCAGCGGCAGCAGCGACACCATCATGGCCAGCTGGTAGGCGGTGACGATCCAGACCGAGGCGGCCGGGGTGGTGTTGAGGTCGCGCGCCATGACCGGAAGCGCGGTGTTGGCGATGGCGGTGTCGAGGGTGGCCAGGCCGACGGCGATGAGCAGCGTGATGACGGCGAGGGCGCGCTTGTCGGCCGGCAGGCCTTCACCGGCGATGACGATATGAGGGGCAGCGGCGGAATCGGCCGCCTTGGACTTCGAAGGTTCCATTGCGATGCGGAGTAGTGGCAGGGAGGATGTTGCGGACGATCGGCACGCACGCTGCCGTTGAATTGCGGGAAACACGGCGGCAGGGCGGGCTGACCGGAGCTGCGGTCATGATATACGGGAACCGCCGGGGCTGCTGGCGGCGGGTGTTTTGCGGGAATTGTGCGCGGACGGCGGTTTAAAGTATTTTCTAGAAGTTATAAGATACTTTTCTGCTTCCGCCTCGTCGTTGATTACAATGATGATCCATCCTAGCGAGAAAGATTCATGCTCAAGCAAGCTGCCTTACAACAGCCGGTATCTCGTTCTCCCGCAGCCCGGCCGGTGATGTTGCCGGGATTGTCGTTCCGCCAGCTGTTGCTGGCGGCATTCCTGTTGATCGCCGCGCTGCTCAGCGGCACCTCCGTGCACGCCTTGTTTACGCTCGAGCGCATGTCCACCCACAGTCGCGAGACTGCCGGCCAGGCCGTGCGCCTGACCGAACAGGCGCAGCGGCTGGCCGAACGCACGGTGGCGATGGAGCGCAGCGCGCGTCAGTACCTGGTGCTGGACGATCCGGCCTTCCGCGATCGTTACGCCGAAGCGTGGCAACAAGCCAAAACTGCGCTGAGCGAGTTGCAGGAAGCGTTGCCGCAGGCGCCGGCAGAGACGTTCAATTCCTGGAACAGCTACGGCGAAGCGGCCTGGACCGTGTTGCAGGCGGACCAGGCGCCTGCGGTTGCAGTCGACCCTGCGCCGGTGACCGGCAGCAAGCGCAAGCAGGCCGCGCGCAAGGTCGAGGCGCGCAAGCCCGACCAGCGCGCGCTGTTCCAGGCTTTCGCCCATCTGCCGGCGCTCAACGAACAACTGGCGCTGGAGAGCAAACGCGAAGTCGAGCGCCGCAATAACGCCTTGTCCAACGATCTGGAACAGCAGCGCCAGATGCTGACGTTCCAAGTGATCGGCGCCATCGTGCTGGCGGTGCTGCTGGCGTTCTGGTTCGGGCTGTGGCTGTCGCGGCCGCTGGCGCGCATCGAGCTGGCGATCAGTCGACTCGGCGAAAACCGTTTCGACCAGCCCATCATCGTCAAGGGGCCCGCAGATTTGCGCCGTCTCGGCCAGCAACTGGATTGGCTGCGGCAACGGCTGGCCGACCTGGAGGCGGAGAAGTCGCGCTTCCTGCGCCACGTTTCGCATGAATTGAAGACGCCGCTGGCAGCCCTGTGCGAAGGCGCGGCGCTGCTCGACGACGAGGTCGCCGGCAAGCTGACCGACAGTCAGCGCGAAATTTCCCGCATCCTGCGCCAGAACACCCAGGCCTTGCAGAACCAGATCGAGGATCTGCTGCGTTACAACGAAGTGGGATTCGACGCCCAGCACATCAACCGCCTGCCGGTGGATTTGCGCGCCCTCTTATATAAGGTGATCGACGACCAGCGCCTGCAATGGGCGGCGCGCGACCTCAAGGTGGAGGTCGAAGGCGGCGCCCGCACGGCGGTGCTGGATCCGGACAAGTTCGCCATCGTGCTGGCCAACCTGCTGTCGAACGCCGTGCGCTTCAGCCCGCGCGGCGGCGCCATCCGTTTCGTGCTGTCGGGCCATGAGGGCCGCGTGCGCATCGATTGCATCGACCAGGGCCCGGGCGTGGCGGCGACCGATGCGGGGCGGATTTTCGATCCCTTCTACCAGGGCCTGAACCAGCCGCAAGGCGCGCGCCACGGCAACGGCATCGGCCTGTCCATCGTGCGCGAGTACGTGCTGGCGCACAATGGCGAGGTGCAATTGGTGGCGGGCCCGGGCGGCGCGCATTTCCGCATCGAATTGCCGGATGAAAGCTGAAACCTGACAATCATGACATCCAGACTACTTCCTCTGTTGCTCTCTCTATTGCTGGCCGCCTGCGCCACTCCCGCGCCGGAAGCGCCGACCAGCACGGTCAAGTTGGTGACAACCGTCGGCGGCATGGACGATTTGCTGGCATACCACCAATCCTTGCGCCGCCTGTCGCCGCAGGAGCTCGGGCGCGAGTTGCAGGCGCTCAATGCGCGCCATGGCGGCGGCGCCATGCTGGCAATGCAGAAAGCCATGGTGCTGGGCCTGACGCGCGACGCCGGCGACCTGACCAAGGCGCAGGCGCAACTGGGGGCCGTGCTGAGTGCGACCGATTCCGATGCGGCGGCGTTGAAGCCGTTGGCACAGTTGCTGGTCAGCAATTACGCCGAGATGCGCCGTTTGAACGAGAACGCCGACAAGGCCAACCAGCAGGCGCGTGACAGCCAGCGCCGCCTCGACCAGCTCAGTGAAAAGCTGGAGGCGCTCAAGAATATCGAGCGCACGCTGCCGGGTCAGCCAAAATAACTCCCCTTATATAGGCAAGCATATCGAGATGAGTACACCGCGCCACCTGCTTCTGGTCGATGACGACGCCGATTTGCTGCAATTGCTGTCCTTGCGCCTGACTGCCAACGGCTACCGCGTCACCGGCGTGGCCAGCGCGGAAGCGGCCCAGGCGCAACTCGCGATGGACTTGCCGGCGCTGGTGATCAGCGATATCCGTTTGCCTGGCAAGGACGGATTGGCGTTGTTCGACGAGATCCGGGCGCAGTATCCGGCGCTGCCGGTGATCCTGCTGACCGCGCACGGCACCATTCCCGATGCGGTCGACGCCACCACGCGCGGCGCTTTCGCGTACCTTACCAAGCCCTACGACGCCAAGATCTTGCTGGCCAAGATCGAGCAGGCGCTGAGCCTGACCGCTGCCGTCGACGGCGATGCCGAGGAGGCATGGCGCGAAGAATTGATCAGCCGCAGCCCACGCATGGCGGAAGTGCTGTCGGAGGCGCGCCTGGTGGCGGTGTCCGACGCCAGCATCCTGATTCGCGGCGAAAGCGGCACCGGCAAGGAATTGCTGGCGCGCGCGATCCACCGCGCCAGCCGCCGGGCGAAGGCGCCGTTCATCGCAGTCAACTGCGCGGCGATTCCCGAGCAATTGCTGGAGTCGGAACTGTTCGGCCATGTCAAGGGCGCCTTCACCGGCGCGGTCGAGCACCGCAAGGGCTTGTTCCAGGCGTCCGACGGCGGCACGCTGTTCCTCGACGAAATCGGCGACATGCCATTGCCGTTGCAGGTCAAGCTGCTGCGCGTGCTGCAGGAACGTACGGTACGCCCGGTGGGCTCCAACGACAGCACGGCGGTGGACGTGCGCATCATTTCGGCGACCCATCGCAACCTGGATGCGGCGATGGCCGACGGTTCCTTCCGCGAAGATCTCTATTACCGGCTCAACGTCGTCACGCTGGCGCTCCCGCTGCTGGTCGAGCGGCGTGAAGACATCGCCTTGCTGGCCAATCATTTCTTGCAGGCAATCGCCGACCGGTATCAGAAGAAACTCAATGGCTTCGCCCCCGATGCACTGGAAATACTGATGATGGCTTCTTGGCCCGGCAACGTGCGCCAGCTATATAACGTGGTCGAGCAGGTCTGCGCGCTGTCGACCGCGCCGCTGATTTCAGCCGCCCTGGTGCAGCGGGCCTTGCGGGTGCCGGCGCTGGAAGTTTTGCGCTATGCCGACGCCAAGCAGCGTTTCGAGCGCGGCTACCTGATCCAGCTGCTCAAGTTGACGGATGGCAACGTCACCGATGCCGCCCGTCTGGCTGACCGCAACCGGACCGAGTTCTATCGTCTGCTACAGAAGAACGGGCTGGATCCGCGGCTTTTCCGGGGAGATGAGGAAGACGTCGCCATCGAGCGACAAGAGTAATTCTTTTAAAATCAATCGGTTAGAATCTTCTGCCCGCGCTGCGTCGCCCTCAGGCGACGAAAAACCGGCTTTTTGCCCCAAAAATCCTCCCCGGATTTGATTGAAACTCTCTAAGTTATTGAAATCATTGAGTTAATTTTTCCTGGCACGGCCTTTGCGAAAGAGAGGGCAGGTAGCGCGAATGCGTTGTCTCTCTTTTTCATACTATAAGGACCTCATCATGCAAAAGACCAAAACCATCTCGACACTGGTTACCGCCGCCTTCCTGACCGCCGCCGTAGCCGCTCCAGCCGTCTACGCCGCCGATGCTTCCACCGGTTCGTCTTCCGCCAGCACTACCCAGAAAGCCGGCGCCTATGTAGACGACTCCGTCATTACCGCCAAGGTCAAGGCCGCCTTCGTTGAAGACAGCCAGGTGTCGGCCTTGAAGATCAAGGTCACCACCAAGAAGGGCGTCGTCACCCTGGCCGGCGCAGTGCCTAATGCCGACGCCGGCCAGCATGCATTGCAACTCGCGGCCGCGATCGACGGTGTGAAGGACGTGAAGAGCGAACTGACCGTCAAGAGCAGCTAATTTGCTGCACTGCTAATCACCGGTAGTTAAGGCAGGAAACCGATGCCATCCCGTCAGGGATGGCATCGGTGTTTTTGTTTTTAAAATTATTTACGTGTGCAAATCCAGAGCTGGAGCGGGTTTGCGTGGAGGGGTATTAAAAAGTTTAAATAATTTTTCAAAAAGTATTGCACGGATGGGAAAAGCTTTGCTATAGTTCGCCTCCCCGCTGCAGAGCGACGCAGCA
>Ga0207695_10002155_pt1 | contig 29817 bp, 21 predicted proteins | sample KBSC54metaG_FD_184354 | JGI IMG/M metagenome (GOLD analysis project Ga0207695, IMG submission 184354) | Corn rhizosphere microbial communities from Kellogg Biological Station, Michigan, USA - KBS C5-4 metaG (SPAdes) (version 2) | ecosystem: Host-associated > Plants > Roots > Rhizosphere > Soil...
GATAAAAAATAATTATCATCGTAGAAGTTTATCTGAAACGGCCTTCTCAAGGCTAAAAAAAATATTTGGCGCTCACGCTTCCGGTAGAATTTTCAGAAATCAAGTTACCGAATTAGCTTTACGTTGCCATATGCTGAATAAAATGAATCAATTAGGCCTACCCAATTTCATCAGAGAATGACCTGTAGTTAAAAATAGGGTGTTTTCGCTAAAAAATTGATTTATGCAACAAGCCCTCAACACTCTAGAAAGTGATAAAATAAAATATTATTCAATATCTTAGCACTGATAACATTTATCCATCCTGTTAAAAATGCTATTATGCTAATTACATGTTTCATCTTGTCAGAACGGATTCATTTAACAGGAGGTTGTCATGTCAATTAAATTTAAGGCTATTTTTGCAATTTCAACGTTGTTCGGTTTATTAAACATCGCTTCTGCAGGATATGATCCACACTGCATAAATGACCCTTACAGCAAGTTCAGCAGTCATTGCCATTGTCCTTGCCCGGGCTATCCTCAACAAGACTTCCCTAGACCTTCTGCCTAATTAGGGATATGGGGCCACAGCTCTGCAAATAGTCAATCCATTTGCAGAACTGCGACCTCTTTTTATTTTCTGTATCTACTTTATAATATAACTTTCCTTTTTGTAAATAATAGATGGATTATGCTCACCCATTATCTGGAAAAATTCTTCAATCCCACTGCTGTAGCAGTTATTGGCGCCAGTGAGCGCGAAGATTCAGTTGGTTGGAAGGTTTTTAAAAATTTGCTCAGGAGCCATTTCCGAGGAGAAATCTTTGCCGTCAACCCTAAACATAAGTCCGTACAAGGCAAAGTTTGCTTTCCTTCTGTCAAGGCAATTAATAAATCCATCGATCTCTGTGTCATCACCACACCTGCCGCTACCATTCCGCAGATTTTAAGTGATTGCGGTGAAAAAGGAATAAAAGCTGCCATTGTGATTTCAGCCGGTTTTGGTGAAACTGGACCCAAGGGAAAAGAAATCGAGAAACGCGTTTTAGCACTTTGTCACCAATATCAAATCAAAATCATGGGACCCAACTGCTTGGGATTCATGCGGCCTGCCATTCATTTAAATGCCACTTTTGACAATAATTTTGCTTACGCCGGTTCACTCGCTTTAGTCTCTCAATCGGGCGCTATTTGTGCCGCTATTTTGGATTGGGCAGTGGATCAGCAAATCGGTTTCTCCACGGTGGCTTCCATTGGCAATTGCTTGGATCTTGATTTTAGCGATATTCTGGATTATTTAACATTAGATCCTGAAACCCAAAGCATTTTACTGTATGTAGAAGGTATCCAACATTCTCGTCGCTTTATCAGTAGTCTACGGGCTGCAGCGCGATTAAAACCTGTCATTGTTATTAAGGGTGCAAGGAATCAGCAAGGCGCGCGAGCGGCTCTCTCACACACTGGGGCTTTAATTGGCAACGATGAGGTTTTTGAGGCTGCCTTACGCCGAGCTGGTGTCTTGCGCGTTGCCTCCATCGAAGAATTCTTTTCAGCAGCTGAGGTACTTTCCAGCAATTATCGTGTCCCAGGCAATCGCTTATCTATTATCACCAATGGTGGAGGAGCCGGTGTTATGGCAGCAGACCGGGCCAGTGAGTTAAATATTTCTCTGCCGGTTTTAAGCGATAAAATCATCGCTAAATATAATAAAAAGCTACCACCCAATTGGTCACATCAAAATCCTATCGATATCCTGGGTGATGCGACACCAGAACGTTATCATTCCGCCATCGATATCTGTAGGCAGGATGAGGATAGTGATGGTATTCTCACTATCTTGGTACCAGTAGCTATGTCTCAACCACTTAAAGTAGCCGAACAAATTATTCAAGAAGCTAAAAAAAATAATAAACCTATCTTGACCTGTTGGATGGGAGAAAGACAGGCGAAAACTTCTCGAAAATTATTTTCTAAACACCAAGTGCCAAACTTCGATACTCCCGAAAAAGCCGTCGAAGCTTTTTCCTATCTGGCTAATTATCAGCATAATCAAAATTTATTAGTACAAATCCCTAGCCCTTACCCCATTAAAGAAAAAACAGATATTAAAACAGCCCGCACTATTATCGAGGGCGCATTAAAAGAAAATCGCAAACTCTTGACCATGATGGAGTCCAAAAACTTATTGAAGGCCTTTGGCATTCCTGTTAATAAAGTTATTGCCGCCGCTAACGCAGAAGAAGCAGTACAAGCAGCAGAATATCTGGGCTTTCCTGTGGTGATGAAAATTAATTCCCCCGATATCACCCACAAGCAGGACGTTGGTGGCGTACAATTAAATATTCTCACCGCTGATGCTGTCCGTCTGAGTTTCCAAACCATGATCAATTCGGTCAAAAAAGCTCAACCTCAGGCACAAATCCTAGGAGTCACCATAGAACGACTGTTCAAAACGAAAAATGACCGTGAACTCATGGTGGGCGTACTAACTGATAAAGTATTTGGTCCTGTCATTAGTTTTGGTATGGGAGGCAACCTGGTTGAGGTCATAAAAGACAATTCCATTGAACTGCCGCCTCTCAACCCCTATCTCGCCACGCAATTAATCGAACGCACACGGATTGCCAAAACCCTGAGTCCATTCCGCGGCATGTTGGCTGCCTCATTCGACGCATTGATCGAAGTGCTCTTGCAAGTCTCCACGATGATTTGCGAATTGCCTTACATTAAAGAAATGGACATTAATCCGCTCATCATCAATGACAAAGAGACCATGGCCATCGATGCCCGCATTGTTATCGATTCTGTTACAGAATTGTCGGTCCCTTATTCACATTTAGCTATACATCCTTACCCCGCTCACTTAGCCCAAACCTATACTTTATCTGATGGCACGCCGATTACTATCAGACCCATCAAACCCGAAGATGCTGAAATGCAACAAAATTTCTTTAAAGATTTGTCATCGCATTCTAAATATTTGCGCTTCTTTTCTACTCTAGGAACCTTAACACCCAATACCTTGATACGAATTACACAAATTGATTATGACCGAGAAATGGCTTTAATTGCTGTCCATACCAAAAATAACAAAGATGAAAATATTGGTCTCGCGAATTATTTTCTTAATCCAGACTCTACCTCCTGTGAATTTGGCATTATTGTCGCCGATGCCTGGCAAAGCAAAGGCCTGGGATACCAGCTATTGAGCTCCCTAATGCACCTTGCCAAAAACAAGGGATTAAAACAAATGATGGGCTATGTGCTAACAAAAAATAAACTGATGTTGGAAATGGCCCAGCAGCACGGCTTTAAAATCGCCAGCACTGAGGATCCCAATATTAAGATGATTGTTAAGCGCTTAAATTTATTGTAACAATTTCTTAGCCGCGGTCGACTTGGATTTTTTTTTAGGATGTAATTTTACTGCGGAAACTACCTCACTAATCAGCAAGGGATCTCGGATGGCAACACCAACGACCCGAGTCTTGCCGGCAAAGCCAATCAGAGAACTTGTCAACCGAGTTTTTAGGTCCTTATTGAACACTGATTTCTTAATTTGATTCTCTGCTTCCTGTTTCTCTCGGGAAAAATCACCATTGGTAGGCCCATCATTGATAAACACCAAGGAACCATCGGGCTCAATTTTCCAGAGAGCAAACCTTGGCTTTCTTGAGGTATGCAGGCTATTGAGATAGCCTAAAAGATTCACTTGATCATCCGGTGTAAGCCCCATAAGATACCCTCCTTGATCTTCAGACTATATATTATATCATAATACTATTGCCAAATAATTAAACTTACCAGGAGCACCTCCTATGTTTGGATCGTCTAATCCGCCCCGTCCTATGACCCTGAGTGCCTCTCACCATTCCCAATTTATCCCTCAACAGGCTATCTCTTTTGAATTTGCCTGGCGAGGCCTAAGCTCACTCTCTGAACACTCCAAAATACAAGGGATTAATATTCAATTTAGTGAAGATCACCAATATGAAATTACAATTCCCAAATCCAGCATTGATTCCACCACCCTCTATTTAATTCCGTTTTGTAAAAAAAACCTGAGTACCAAGGAAGCTGGATTTATTGCCTGCGACTATATAAAAATATCAGGAAAACTTCATCTTAATCGAATGAGTATGCTGGCCAAAATCATCACAATAATCCCAGTTAATCCAACTAAAACAAGATTTCCCTACTGGTCACGCAATAATTTACCCCAACCAATCCACAGTGAAGAAAAAATTAGCCTCGATTTATCCATGGTTAGACCTGGATATCATTATGAAATATTGGTTACTACTTCGGGTGCAAACATCGAAGCTAAACTCATTGAAAAAAATCTATTTAAAACCAGCGATAAAAGATCTATTGAAGAATACAAATTTAAACATTCATCCCAATTGGATATCAACTCAAAAATAGCCCCCTTAATCCAAGCTTTGGATCTAACTGATCCTAACCGCTTCGACACCAAATTTACTGAAATTATTTCCCTGGGCAGAGAAATGCTCAAAAATTTGGCCGCAGCAGCCTTAACTGATGAGGCCAAAGAAAAACAACTCAATATTATCTTCTTGGGGACACTCATCTCTGCCTATTCCTTTCATCGCTGGAAAGAAGGTGGAAATAACGACTTTCAATCCCTGTACTTCTGGCTAATCACCGCCGGCATGGCTAGAGTCATCACTGGAGACAATGCCAGAGACAATGAGCACTCGCCTTATCGCGACCCTAATCATGCAGTCTATGATCTTAAAACCAACTTCCGCATATTTACCCGCATGATTTTAGTTATTGGCAATCAATTCCTCAATAATGTTCAGCGTTTTAAGGTGGAAACCTATCTTGAAGCTTTTAGGAATCCACTGCTACAAAAGCAAATCACTAAAATAATTGAGGTCATTGCCAAAGAAACGCCCGCAGATTTTTTTGAACAACAAGAAGATCAAATCAATGAGTTAATAAAATCTCATCATTTTGTTATCGATAATGAAGCCGCTGTCGCTGAATTCAAGGAAATAGAAGAAAAGTTCAACCCATCATCATGCTGCATGCAATAATTTCACGTATCCCAAAAAAGAAAAATGACTTCAGGCCAGGAAGAAATAATGACCATTCACAACACAGAGATCGCCGCCAAGTTCAATCAATTAGCTGATTTACTAGAAATCCAAGGTGCGAATAGTTTTCGTGTTCGCGCCTATCGTAATGCTGCCCGCATTATTAGTGGACTGGCGAAGAATGTCAGTGATTTAGTTGATCAAGGCTATGATCTTGAAGAACTACCAGGCATTGGTAAAGATCTAGCCGATAAGATTAAAATCATTAACAAAACCGGTGAATTGCCTCTGCTTAAGCAAACTAAAGCTAAAATACCTGCCATCCTCAGTGAATTAATGAAAATTGAAGGATTAGGCCCTAAACGCGTTCAAATACTTTACAAAAAATTTCATATCAATAGCATAAATGATTTAAAAACAGTTTTAGATCAAGGAAAAATCCGCAAACTGTCTGGTTTTGGTGAAAAAACGGAGTCTCGCATCCGCCAGGGGCTGGAGCATCAAAAACAATATAATAAGCGCTTCAAACTGGCCGAAGTCCAACCTATCGTTGAAAATTTACTAGCCTATCTCAAGAAAAACACGGCCGTTAAAAATCTCGATTGTGCTGGCAGTTATCGCCGTCACAAAGAAACTGTAGGTGATTTGGATATTCTAGTGACTAGCACTGATAGCATCACGGTGATGAAACATTTTCTCGCCTATGAAGACATCACCAAAATCCTTTCTCAAGGAGACACTCGTTCGACAGTACATCTGCATTCTGGCATTCAAGTCGACATTCGAGTAGTACCACCAAAAAGCTACGGCGCTGCCCTGCTTTATTTTACCGGATCAAAGGAACATAATATCCGTTTAAGAGCTATAGCGGTAAAAAAGCAGCTCAAACTCAATGAATATGGCCTTTTCAAGGGACAAAAGGACTTGGGCTCACATACAGAGACTCAACTTTACCGACAATTAGGGCTTACCTATATTGAACCAGAACTTAGAGAAGATCGCGGTGAAATTGAAGCAGCAAAAAATGGCATCTTGCCTAAATTAATCCAATTAAAAGACTTGCGTGGTGATTTGCATTGTCATACTAATGCCACCGATGGTGCTGATAGCCTTGAAGCCATGGCTAAAACAGCCGCTCAATTGGGCTATGAATATTTAGCTATTACCGATCATTCTCAACGCCTAACCATTGCCAAGGGTCTGGATAAAAAACAAATTCTGCAGCAATTCAAGGCCATTGATCGCTTAAATGCCAAATTGAAAGGCATTACCATTTTAAAGTCTTCTGAAATTGATATTCTAGAAAACGGTTCCCTGGATTGGCCAGATGAAATCCTCAAAGAATTAGATCTTCGTATTTGCTCGGTGCACTCCAAATTTAATCTCACTTCAGTCAAGCAAACTGAACGCATTATACGCGCCATGGATAACCCTTATTTCAATATCCTAGGCCATGCCACAGGCCGCTTAATCAATAAGCGCTCAGCCTATGAAATAGATATGGATAAAATTTTGCAGGCAGCCAAAGAACGAGGCTGTATCATTGAAATCAATGCCCAACCTGAGCGCCTGGATATCAATGATTTATTCTGTAAAAAAGCCAAAGACCTGGGGCTTAAATTCGCACTGTCCACCGATGCCCATAGCTGTACCCAGCTCCATAATATGTGTTTTGGAATCTATCAGGCCCAGCGCGGCTGGTTAGAAAAAGAAGATGTCGTCAATACACTACCTTTGAATCAGCTAAAAAAACTACTTAAGTAGGCTGGTGATGTTGTTTACTCTTTTATCTGATATACTAATTTAATTCAATTTATAGGAAGGACCCTATGCTAAACCTCACTTGCAATATTGATAAGACAGAGCGCATTAATCGCGTAGTCATCGGTGCCATTATGTTATTAGCCGCCATCCTTGGTGCTGGCGTTTGGTTTTTTACCTTGGTCAGCTTGGTCCTGATCGTAGAAGGTGCCATTGGCTGGTGTGGTATTCCGGTTATTGTCGAAAAAATCAAGGGACTACTAAAAAAAACCTAAAATTTGATGGCTTCGTAACGTGAACAGCCCAACCTATCATAGGTCTTTTGTAATCTAAGTTTCTGATCATCATTCCCATACTCAACAGCTGTTTGTGAATATGTTGAGGTGGGATTAGTACTAAACAAAGTAGAGTTATCCTGGAACACCAGCTTATTTTCAATCGTTTTACATAAAGTATAATTTGGATCATCGCCATGCCGGAGCATGGTACAGGCATGGATAAGTGACAATAGCGAAAAAAGAAATAAGAGTTTCCACTGGCTTGGCTTCATAATCATTCCTTTGAAAACTGAGAGCAAAATGCTCACTAAATATTATTTTACCACAATTTCAAAAAATGCAAAATCGTGAACGAGCTCATATCTTCTATTACTCACCTAAATTACTTGATATTGATCAATGCGCTTATCCCGCACCCAAAACCTCAAAACTCACTTCAACATTTCCCCGTGTTGCATGTGAATAAGGACAGACTTTGGTATGCGCTTCATTAACTAAAGCTTCCAAGTTTGACTGGGGTAAACTGTCATCCTTAATACGCATTTTAACAGCCAAGGCAAAGCCGCCCGCTTCACGTTTTCCAATAGCAACACTGCACTCAATGACAGCCTTCGTGGCATCTTGTTTATGCATTTTAGCTACATAATCCAAAGCACCTCCAAAACAAGCCGCATAGCCTGTTGCAAATAAATGTTCAGGAGTCACTGTATTAGGTTTTCCGGGGCCACCCATTTCCTTAGGTACAGAGAGATCAACACTCACCACTCCATCTTGGGTTTCACTATGACCATTTCGCCCACCGACAGCAGTAGCAGTAATAGTAAAAAGCGGAGAAATTTTATCCATTAAGTTAAACTCCTATAGTCTGTGAGAAATGGGTTTATTATATCATAAAAACTTTACTTGTTATGTTATACTTAAATTTGAGAACCTCATGGAGGGGGCCCTAGTCGATGTTAGACTATAAAAAGCTATTTTTAATCATTTTTGCCACAGCGATAAGCCTAGGCCTCTGGATTCAACATACAAATAAGCAACAGCAATTAAATTTAATCGTTACTGAATTAACAAAAGAGCAAGTAAGCCATGATACTATTCAAATCTATAGTGTTGACCGTTATCCTCCAACCTATGAAGTAAAAGCCTTATTGCAAATGTATGGGCTTAATTTAGCCTACACCCCAGTCTCATCATATCAAGAACTTGCTTCTCGCTTTCCCTCACTGGCCGCTGACAAAGGTATCACCATTCCACTCATCATTCTAGCCAATGGTCAAACCATTGACCTTGAAACCCTAGAAAATACTATTACTAAATTAAAATATGTCACTTTTAATCCGAATGAATCAGGCAATTATTTAATTCTCTATGGTGTCAATGGCTGCCCCTATACTGCCAAAACACGAACCCAATTAGACAGCATGGGAATATCTTATCAATATGTCGATCTGAATTCAGATGCAGTGCGCTATATAGGTGAATTACGTGCAAGGTTTATCGCGTCCGGTTATTTTAGTAATAGCGTTAAGACACCTTATCTAGAATATAACGGCTATATCAGACCGCGTGAATATGTGACTGAGATCATTGAATCTATAAAACATTAACGGATCACTTCACCACATAAAGCTTAGATTTTGCGATATGATTCTTATAGAATTCCCAATTATCATTCAATAGCTTTCTTCTTTGTTCATCCAAATCAAGTGTTTTTTCTTTTAATGAAAAAAACTCACAAACAACCCCTTTGCGCTTAGCAATATGCCAATATTTAGGTTCGACCAAATTACAAGCTATGGGTGAGTGAGAAGTCATGACCACCTGCATTAAATGAGAATACTTTTCATAAAAAGAAATAACTTTCCTTAAGGTGCTAAAATCAAGACCGTTATCGATTTCGTCAATACAGATTAGACTTGGTCTTAGAAACGAATGATTATCCTTCTGGAATCGAGAAGCCGCCAGCACAAATAAAGCAATAGCCCGAAGCATCCCATCACTCCAAAGATTTTGCCGAATTTCATCCTTGGATTCCTTATCGGTATAAAACATGAAGGGAAACAGGATTCGCTGCTCAGTTAATAAATCATCTTTAGTAGTCACAGAGTCTACAAAACTAAATCCTTCTATAAACTCTTTAACCACTTCATTATAAGCACTGGGCATTCGCTGACGCCAAGTATCTAACACTGCACCCACATTTGAACCCAGAGAATTTAATACTATCGCACCTTTGCTGGCATCAATGTTACTCCCGGTAAATCGATTGGCTTCTAAAAACATCATTCTTTCAAAAAAAGACTTGAGAAGCTCTATGGTCGGAAACTCTTTACCCGCAATAGATAACAAAGCGGGTACATTAGGTGGCATAAAGAATTTTTCTATCTGTCTTCCGGTACTTTCTTCAACTAAGAGCTTTAATGCTCTTGAAAAAATAAGCTTACCAGAGCGGCTAATTTCCTCTGAATACATCGGAATAACACCATCTACTCTGATAGTTCTAGAAAATTTATAAATGATGATTTCTTTACCCAAGGAAAAAGTCAGCTCGACTTGGGTGCTCAAATTTGGTGTAATGACTGTTGACAAGCCAATATGCTCTGCGCTGAGAAAACGCAATAAATTAAAAAGCCGGGTCTTGCCTTGAGCATTATCACCAAGAATTAAATTAAATGAATCTAGAGGTGATTTTCGAATTTGCCAAATGAGTTTATCATTCAAATGCTCGATAAATTCAATATGCGTTAAGATTAATTGATCTTTAGCTATCCCTTTCATCTCTAATGTATTCTCTTTTCCACAGAAGTTTTTGATTTTATCATGACATAAAGGCGGGTCAATAGCTTACATTGAATATTTATAACTCAAGTCCTGGGCTTAGCTCTAGGTTGGACTAAAATTTGAGTCGTTTTTACAGGATAGAGCTTATTCATTTGTTCAAGAATCTTGTCTAAGGATTGTTTAAGCGTTGTTCTATTAAAAACAGAAATTTTTAAAGACGATTTAGCTGAAAACTCATTAGCATAATGAATACTATAATTTCGGATCTTCTTTATTAACTGACGTGTTGCCTCTTTGGCAGATTTTTTATGCATAAAATCCAGATACGCGTGATCAACACCACCTATTAAAGCCAAAAATCCTTCCTCCACGATATAGGCATTTTTATTGGAGGGCTTTTGAATTAGCAGCTTTTTTAGTTTTTCAATATCTTTCTCAAATTGATGAAATTCTTTCAATTCATTATTAAGAGCTTCCATTTCTCTATCATAATTTGGGTTATTTTCTCGGTGCATTTCCAGACAACGCTGCCTAAGATCATGCAAATAGCTTTTACGGCTAGTGAACTTTTCTACCGGATTTGACTCCGGTAATTTCTTGAAGGTTTTTAACTTATCTAATAAAGCATGTATTTCATTGCGTGAATATAAATCACGACCTTTATCAAGCCAACTGAAAACACCTTGACATGTTTCTTGATGAACTTTTGCACCCTGAAGCAAGAGAAAATCTGTAATTTGTTTATGCTTCTTGATCACCGCATACTCCAGTGGGGTATTCCAAATACCTTTTATATTAATATCAGCACCTTTACTTAAGAGATATTGTACAACCTCCATTCTATCCTGTTTTACTGCTTGACAAAGAGGAGAATCATAACGACCCAAACCTTTTTTAGGCTCCCCATTGATTGAAAACTTGCATTCTTCTACCAAATACTTTACACACTTTAAAAATCCTTTAGAAGCTAAATAGGCCAAGATATACATTTTTTCATCATAAACAAGACCTGCTTCACTTTTTTCCACAGAAATCACATCTCGAGAACTGATTAAATTTATTTTAAGAAAATCGAGTAATGTCTCATCATCGTTGGCCATAGAAAGTAATTTATCTTTTTCCCATGATTTAAGAATTGCACCTTGCTGACATAAATAACGTACAATATTTAATTGACCTAATTTAATTGCCAAATATAAACAGGAATATTTAGTTGATGCACCATAGATACCATGGAAACTGTTTTTTTCCATCAAATATTGAACCATGGAAAGATTTCCACCTTGAATTGCAAAATGAAGAACACTGAAACCATTGCTATGAATTCGACTTATAGCTTCAGGAGTAATTCTTTCCACATATTTTATAACATCTAACCATCCTTTTTCTGCGGCAATAAATATAACTTCTTCATATTTCTGACAGATATTCTCCTCTAACAATTTTAAATATAGAGTTTCATCATTTTGTGAGAATTGAAATAAATAATATTCAATGGCTTTATATTCTTCTGTATTTTGAGCATCTTTTATTTTTTTAATTAATATATTTACTATTTCTGTTTTTTTAAGATCAGGAAGTTTGGCATAATAATCTGAAAATTTTAATAAACTTTCATCACCCTTTACATAAGCCCAGTCATAATTGTTTTTCCCTAACAATAAAAACAAATGGTCTTTTTCATTTAAAGTAATTTCTAAACGTTGATTTTTATCAAGCAGGCCTTTAGAAAATAAGCGCTGAATTAAAATTAATTTAAGAACAACATCTATCGCATTAGCTTGAAGATTAACATCTTTAATATTATCGTCATCATCTGTCTCTAAATTAAACAATGGAGCAACAATCTCATCTCTATCGGAACCATATCGATTCAAAGACTTTTTTAATTGCTTACATTCTTCTTGATAGCAACGAGAAAACTTTAAATTAAGGTCTTCGGGCTCTTCTGTAGATTTATTCAATCTCTCTTTAAGATTTTTAACTACCCTCATTAAATCAAATTTTTTAATAATCTCAAGAAGAACACTATCCAGTGTAATCACAGAAGGAATTTTTTTAGTACAAATTTCAAATAATTTATTTACTCTATTTTTATCACAAAAGCGAACATTATAATCTTTCTGCTCAACTATTCCTAACTCCTGTTTATAAGAATCTAAAAAATATCTGATATAGTGCACATCTAAATCATCTTCTACCAACGCCGGTCTCCCTAGAGACTGCTCTTCTAAAGCTTGTTCTTGCAACTGTACATATTCATCTTCGACCAAAGCTCTAGCAATTTTCCGCCGTGCTTCCGCCAATATTTCACTAGGATCAGTGGCTAAATCCTCTTTAGCATCACGAATAAAATCAGCTATCGCCGGGGCACAGCGTTTTAACTCATCATTCCTGAGCAAATTACCCATTGCCGTTTCTTTAGCGATCTGCGGAATATATGGGTTTCCTAATCTTGATAAAATATCATTTAAGTCCCTAACACTTTTTGTAAAGAGTTCATACAGTTCTTGATTAATTTTTTCATCAAGCCCTTCATAATTAAAAAAATAAGAGGCACGAAAATTATTTAGATTTTTCATCCAGATTTCTGTTTTAGGATTTCTTCCCCACTGTTGGATAATATCAAGAATGCCTTGAATAATATTTCCAACACCTTCTCGATATTTTTTTCCTTGATCGGACTTTAAAAAAGCCTTTAATTGATGAGCAAATTCTTCCTCATTGTTACCGGGAGGGAAAGGAAATGAAATTTCCGATTTTTCTTCTATTGCCTTAGGCAGAGTAAAAAATGCTTTTGTAAATATTGGATCAAATGCCCCGACTGGCGCTGTATCTTTATTAAACATGTGCAACTTCCTATGGGTTATTATTTAAGTATAGATGAATTTTAAGGACATGTATTTTCTAAAATGTTATGTTAAGTCATTGAGTAAATTAAACTTAATAAAAATAAAAAATGAAGTCTATACTTAATAAATATAAATAAAATCACAAAATGAGAAACCTTATATGCCCATGAATTATTATGAAATTTTTGAAATCGATCTTCTTTTAAGACCCAGCCAACAGCAAATTCAAGCAGCTGTACAACTTAAAATAGACTCTTGGAAAAAATTTTTCGATAATACCTTACTATGGATAAAGCGTGAAAAAGATCCAGCAGTTAAAAACAAACTAAAACTCCAAATAGATCAATACATTGCACACCTATTCACAAAGCAAGAAAAGCAGCTTTTAAATAACGAACTGAAAGTTCAGGGAAAGCATAAGGCTTATGCTATCAAAGTTAAAGCAGTTTTTGAGAAAATACAAAAAGCTGGAGAAATTTTATGCAATCCTAGCCAGCGCAGCTCATATGACAAAAAATTAAGATTTCAATATACCCTATTGTTGCCGCCCGTTCCCCAATTAGAGAAAATGATTCTTGATGCTTTAATATTAGAAGAAAAAGAAAAAGGTCATAAATTAGGTGAAGTGCGCTTACCTAAAAAATATGTTAACTACTTATTATCAAAATGGCAAACTCAACTAGGCATTGATTTTGAAGAAGACAGCATTAATCGCGGAGGATTTTTCCGTTTACGTGATGACATTGGAAATTACTATTTAGATGCCTTGGCAAAAGACAAAAATAATAACATGAGTTTCACTATTAAAGGCGGCTTTGGAAAAACTAAATTTCTATATCCTATGTCAATTAATCATCACGGCTCACCGTTAGCTTATGGTCGCCAGTATTTAGTAGCCAAAATACTCTACGATCATCAAGAAATGCAAGAGGAATACGCAGAAGAAGTAAAAAAAAATCCTAAATTGCCGCCAGCATTGAGCCCTGAGGAGCTTGAGGTTCAGGATCAGCAGAATGAATTTCTTAGCAAGAATGCTGTTGAAATTAGTCAACGTTTAAAAGATAAATCTGTCCGCATTATCCCTAAAATGGTTTTAAGAGAAAATGGCGTTTGGGAATCCGATAATAAACGCGGCTGCTATGTTATGCAGAGATTTCCCGGAGAAAATTTAGCAAAAATTATAGCAGATATTAAGCATCTTCGCAAACCAGCTTTACCTTTTCAAGCCGTCTATGAAATCAGTCTAAATATGTTGAAAGAATTAAAACACTATCACGACGCAGGCATTAAACACCGCGATGCACATACTGCAAATTTTATGATTAACCTTGAGACTGGAGAAGTCAATTTAGTTGACAGAGAATTTGCATTAACCAAAGATAATGAAGATAAGGATTATCCTTATTTTGATTCCCATAATAAAAAAACCTATATGTCTAAATTTGGTTTACACGGCCCCACCCCTGTTTATTATAGGGCCCAAGATCTGAAATGGACTGAAAAGAAAGACTGCTATGCTCTTGGAAAATGCTTAGAAGAATTACTTTCATGCACCGATGCCAATACAACAGCAGAGGAAATAAATTTTATTAGTTATGCAATAAAAAAATTAACATTAAGCGAACCATCAAAACGATGGTCTATAAATCAAACTATGGACCACCTTCAAGGTCCTGGGGAAAAATTAATAAGAAAAGTGCTATCCTTATTAGCTGAACTCCACAAAGACTTCCTATTATCGATTGAATATAGTAAAAAACTAAATCAATGGAAAAAAATATTTACTAAAATCAGAAGTAACCCAGAAATAGCAACTAATTTTATGAATATCTCCTATAGAAATATGTCGAAAAAATTTTCAAAAATATATAGTCAATTTCTTGATTTTAGTGATACTCAAGCTTTTATTACAGGATGTAGTGATAATAAGTATGTTTTAGAGCTAGCATTTAAGGCTTTAATTCTTCTAGCCTTAAAAGAACAATACCGCCATGCACAAAAATATAACGGGATTTTTACTTATGTTCTATTTCCTAATCCTATCAAACCCTTTCTTCATAAAATAGAAAAAGAGATTAATGAAGAATTCAAAATTAACATGGAAAATGAACAGTCTCCCCAGCTATTTAGGCCACCAAGGTAGCACTTAATATGATAACGCTGCCAGTTTTAATACGACATCTTCAAACGTGTACTAACATCGTGCCCATAACCACGTTCCTTAGCCATACTAGCATAATCCAAGAATGAATTGATAGCCAAACGCAACTCTAAACCAAACAAAATATTGTCTATCGCAGGATGATTCGGATCTGCTTGAAAAAATTGATGATCAGTATATTGATGTTTACTAACACTATCATTTATAATTTGCTTGAGATCATGATAGGCGTTACCAGACAGATATTCCTCACTGACTGAAATGGAAGTACTAAACCGCTCAATATACGAGACCAGCAACTCATAGTTTTCCTGCAAATATTGCTTAGCACGAGGAGGATGATTTGCCTTATTCAATATAGTCGCCTGAGCAGCTTCCATGAGTAAATCATAATAAGTATAACCTTTAAGATAACGACAGAGTTGAAATAATCTCATTCTATGAGGACCTTTAAAGCGCAAATCTCCCAATTGTTCCTGAAGTTTCACTTTATCTTCTTTTGACAGCTTGAGTATATCGCCATAGATTTCCTTGCGAGGATTTTCCACTAAACCAGAATACAATTCTTTTTGCTGCAAGAAAATAATATGTAAAACATTTTCACTAAATATGCTCTGACTGCTTAATTTGAGTTGGGTGCGCAATCTTAGATGGGCATTCTCTGCTCCGTTCATCAGACTGCAGGGAATAGCACCGCCGATCACCACAAAATCGGCAAAATCTTCTCTAGCCAAATTTTCCAAGGATTGCCAGAAAGGTTTAAACAAGCTGTGCTGGCGAATATAGGTTTTTATAGGCACTTGGGGATGTTGACGATGCAGATAACGCATTTGAATCAGCGTACTGTATTTAAAGTTATTTTCGCCAAAATCAGGTACATTTCCAAAATTGATAAATGTCTTTTTATGTGTCTTAAGCAAGCCTTCAAAGACAAAGGGATCTTGGCGAAATGCTTGTAATGAGGAAGGCTGGCTCAAATCAAAAGGAAGTTGGGTTTGCGTGAATTCCTCACCCCAAATTTGGCAGAGATAGGCTTTTTCATTAGCCATGGTATAAGGAAGATAAATTTGCTGCATAACACTTTGATGCTTGCCCTGGTAAAGCAAAGCCTGTTGGTCTCGATCAAAGTGCCTTACATATCGCTTAAGACGTTCTTCAGTGAAAATACCTAAAGATCTTAGCAAGGTTTTAATTTCATTGATGAAAGGTACTTCTAATCGAGCACCATACCTATCAGCAGTAAAATACCACACTAAGGAGCAAGAAGCCGTGGTATGGTAATTAGAAGTTAAAGCAGGATTGCATGCCAAAGCGCGATCAGGAAAACCAGGCAGGTGATTAAAATTCAGAGAGGAATCTTTAACGGTTCCTTTTTGCTGACGCATTTTATACAAGAATACCTGAATATCATCAAATGACTGTGTCATAAAATCAAATACACGCATTTCATTCAGGACTTCATGACTACAGCGAAAATCACCTCTTAACATATTTTTCCAAATCGTAATAAAGCTATAGAGCTGCAAGGCAGCCTGTTCACCAGCATGATAAATCACCATATAATCTGGGTGCTCCGCGAGAAAAGCAATTTCATGCTCTAGCATGGCCATAATTTGATTCATGAATGGAGTATCTTGCAGCATGTCTTGGCCAAGCTCTTCCCAAATTTCCTCTACCTGATTCCACTTACGCGGCTTAAAATGCTGGCCTAAAAATAATTCCAGATCTTGTTTTAAAATGCCGCTATAGCCTTCACCTAGCACCAATTTAAGGTGAGCTTGGGTGGGACTAAGAACCGCTGTTCGCTTCACCAGAATGTGCTTTTCTTCATCATCAACATCTCTGACCTCAGCTTTGGTCTCGAATGCGGAAGAAAAGTTTATCTGATCATTCAAACTCATCGTCTGCGCATAAGATTGAGCCAAGATCATAACCCGATCCTTTGCTTCCAAGCGATTTAATTGATCTAGGGGAGCCTCTGCTTTAAATTCACCCGTATCAGTAATATCATGAATAAAGCGAGCGGATATCTCCAGGAAGCGACGTAATTCTAAATAAGAAGAGCTATCTTTAGCTTCTAGTTTTAAATCAGTATCAATCAAATGATGATCGCCAACCTCAGAAACAAAGGTTTGAATGTAATTGCGGGTCTGCCCTTTTTCCATCGCTAAGTGTTGCACCAACAACATTTTGCGCATGAATAATTGAGCCTCCTGAAAAGAAGTAATGGGATCATTGATTGCATGAGCAATCATAATCGGTATATTAGTTGGCATATCTTCAGGCACTGGATAGTCTAATCCGCTGGTCAATTGAGCTCCACTATAAATATTTTCAAATTTGCCCGTTTTAACTTGGGCCAAGAGATGGGCATTGATAAAAGAACCAAAGCTCATGCCGCGTAAAAATATTTTATCCTGGCGAACATAGGGCATCTTTCGCATGTGCATAGCAACAGCATGAATATCTTCAGGCCCCAGTAAGTGATACTTACTTTCAGCCTTGGATTGCCATTTTTCAAGTTCTGATAAAGTAATGTCAGCATTAGGAGATACATAAGGTGTACTACCACGATAGTTAGGACAAACCACAACAAAGCCCTGGGCTAAATAATAAGCTATCTCTGCATGAGGATTATTTAAATTATAATAAACTTCAGGTCCACCATGAGTATGAATGATTAAAGGTCTAGGCTGGTCCGCAGTGGCACTAGCCGGTTTATAGAGCACAAAGGGGATTTGAGGCTGAGCAGGCATAACAGAAGCTAAGGGAGGTGCTAACTCATCACTGGAACTAACACGATGATGAGCCAAGATCGACAAGAATTTGGAGACAAAATTACTCGGAGAATCTACTTTTTTATGATAGTCTTTTTGTAAAATATATAGCTCAACTAATCCCTCTACATCTAGATCTCGGTATTGACTTGGTGCCAATTTCTTTAACCGCTCGGTTAGCTCGGCTAAATCTGAGTCATTAGCATACAAGCGTTTTAATTGCTCCATGGGTGGCTCTGCTTTGAATTCACTAGTATCAGTAACCTCATGGATAAAGCGGGTAGATATTGCTAAATATCGGTATAATTCCTGATAAGCCTCTGTTTGGGTATTTTCTATTTTTAAACCTCGATCCAGTAAATGATCATCGCCACTTTTAGAAACAAAGATTTGAACCTGATTATGCTTTTTTTCTTCTTGTTCCTGAGCTCTCTTTTGGATCAGTAACATTGATTTCATAAAGGATTGCGTGGCCAGGAACGGAGCTTTTTTATCTTGCACAGAATGTGAAATCAAAACCGGCAGGTTATTCGGCAAATCTTTAGCCAAGGGATAATCGGATCCGCTAGTTAATTGAGCTCCGCTATAAACATTTTCAAATTTGCCAGCTTTCACCTGAGCTAGCAAATGCGAATTAATCAAAGCACCATGACCTGTACCACAGAGAAAAGTTTTGTCTTGACGAATAGTGGGCATATTTCTCAAGTGAAGAACAAGGGCATGAACATCTTGCGGACCAAAAATATGATATTTGCCTTTGGCCTTCTCTTCCCAAGCCTTAAGTTCGTCTATGATACTCTGCGTAAGCACTGATTTGTCATCTGGATTTTTTACAGGTCTATAGCCCCCGCGATAACTGGGACAAGCCACCGCAAAACCTTGAGTTACATAATAGATCACTTCAGGCTCTCTATATGTCCTGGATACCGTCTGGCATAAGTCAGGGGTGATAATGATCAAAGGTACAGGATTTTTCTCAGAAGCGAATTTCGGCTGAACCAGCGTGTAATAAATAGGAGCTTGATCAGCTATTGAGGAAAGTGGTGGTGCAAGCCCATCGCTACATTGATAATCACTCGCCGGCAAGATATGATTGCACTCCCTCAAATAGTCCAAGTATTCGTAGCACTGGTTATTTTTGCGCATAATATATAATTCAATCAGCTGCTCTAAGGTCATTTTCATTTTATTTTCTCATGGGTATTTTTGACAAAAAATTATACATTAATTGATCATTTTATACAATAATTTATAAAATCTATCAGCTTTTTCGCAACCCCAGCACAAGCCCTTGCTTAATAAAATGGAAAAGACGTCTTTATTAAATATTATTGACGAGCAACACAAATTTAGATATATAAAGCACAATATAGCCAAATAGAGGTGAGATAATATGAGACGTCCCGTAAGCAAAGGCAAAAAAATTAGACGCGCAAGATCTAAACGAAACAAAATTAAACAAACGAGTAGAAATAAAGGTTAATTTTAAATAAACGCGACCGATAAAAGTCCGGGAACACTAGGTACCCGGACTATATCATATCTAAATTAAGCGCGATTAGACAAGCTAGGCTCCTCTGCTTTAGCTTCAGAGGCCACTCCTTGTTGATTATTAGCCATTCCCTTCAAAGTTTTCATGATTTTTTTAGTATGATTACAACCAATAATATCATCTTTAGTAAAAGTAATATTCGTTTCAGGAATGTAGGCAACCTCACCCCTCTCAGAATATTGTAACAACAGCTCAGCTGTACTACGCTCATAGGTTTTACCATCAGGCAAATATACAGGATCTATGAATATCTTACCGGTAATGGGATCTTTGCACATATCATCAAATAATTGCCGCTGAAGAGGACTTAAAGTTTGATAATATCTTTCAAGTTTAGCCATATCCGCCGGTTGAAAAAACATTGGGCTTGAATTGGATTGCCGATCTAAAAAGCGTAATATGTTACTAATCTGATATTGTCTTCTAACAACAGGCTGATTATTGATTGCATCAAGTAAATGTTGGTAGGCAATTGCTAAAGTATTATTAGGGATAAGGTGAAGATGCCGTTGAGCGGAACATTTACTAAGAGCTGTATTTAAATTGCAAGTCTCTCCGGATTGATAATTGCGAGGACGGAAACGCATAGGCGTTCTAATCAAATCGTGCGCTTCTACATCTAAACAAGCCGCATTAAACAGTCTTTTAACAGATTCATCTCCATCAGCTAAATGCTGCTTAATTTGCTTAATCTCAAACCCACTCAGTGGAGGCCTCACCATGGATCCTCGAGACATACCATGAGCATTATATTGATCATAAAGTTCTTGTAATTTCACATTTTGATCTTCACTCGTTGGGGTACTAGGGCGTAGCGGAACAACCTCTGCGCTGACGCTTGCAGCCACACTGGCCACAGCATGATTAGCGGCTAAGCTGGAAGCTGCCCCCTCTCTTTTCTGCTCTTCATCTCTCTTTTGCTCTTCATTGACTCTGGCCCGAGCTTGCTCATTCTTAATTAATTGAATTTGACCATCAACTTCTGCCAATAAGTTACGCGCACTGTAACAAGTTTTAATATCTTCTTTTCTAAAAGAAACTTGCCTTGCAAAAGGACAAAGAGCTACGTGTCTACCGTGGAGCAGAGCCAATACAGTCTCACGATCATAGGTGTATCCATCGGGTAAATACACTGGATCTTGAATGACTTTTCCAGTGAGCGGATCGCGACATAAAATTGAGAATAAATCTTTATGTCTTGGAGATTCCAGGTACTGATAAAATGTTTCAAATTCAGCAGATTTTTCATTCGAAATAAATGGTGGTGTTGGTTCATAAGAAGCATCTGCTTTCATGGTAGCAATTTGCCGTTCAAGATCTTGCTGTTTCACTTCATCAAAACGGATTGGCTTAGCTTCCTCGGCCAAATCTTCTAAAAGATACTGCATAGCCTTACTCAGGGTGTTATTCGGAATAATATCCACCAACCTGTATCTACTTTGTCTTTCTGGCGTTTGACCCTCCCCTGTTATAGGGTTGATCATTTTTACTGCGGTTAACAAATCATAGGTTTTTCCATTAGGAAGTCGGATTGGCGCCTGCATGGATTCCATGACAATTCCATCGACATCATTACAAGCTGCATCAAACAAAATTCTATTCCGTTCTTTTATTTTCTTTACTTGCTCGCTATCATCTCGGTGCACAGTCAAATTAGTCTGCAGTCGTTCTATTTCTGCATTAGTAAAGGGCCGCTGCAACATATGTGTAGCCTTACGTCCCTGCCCTTGCATGACTATCGCTCTAAAATCATAAAAAGAGCTTGATTCATTTTCCGATCTGAATAATTGATTAAAATTGGAGAGACGCTGTTCTTCGTCTTTGTTTTCCAAAGGAACTGCTGGCCTGAGCACGTTTTCGACATCTGGAATTTCATGAGCAGGCCCGGGGAAAACTGCTCGATATCGTCCCTCATAAGCAGATCTTAAATACCCCAAAGTCCGATTACGCGCATGCGCACCTTCTGCTCGATTATATTCGTTGAGTAGTCGCAATACATTATTTCTCATTGAAATATCTTGGTCGATCTCTTCCCATCTCCTAACTTGCGGTGCCTGCATAGCAGGTGCCGATGCTGATTGTGCTATTCTAGCCGCTCTAGCCACGCTTGCTCTTTCTACCTCAGCAGCAACCATCGCTGCAGGCAAGATATCCAAGATACCTCTAGGTTGTTCTAGCAAGGGCTCAGGTTCATTGCGCATCAAGTGAACTGGCCTGCCTCTTTGGGCCGCCTCTTCAACTCTGGAATCTTGTTGCCGACCACGCCCAAATATTTTTCCAAAAATTGTTTCAACTATACGAAAGGTGCCACCCAGTACCAATGAGGTCATACCGCCTACAATCGCCAAAGACACCATGCCCATTGAAGCTAGGGTAACAACAGGTGGCCCAATAATTAGAACAACGACCAGTAGTAGTCTTTCAAAAAGACTTGCGCTTCGCCCAGAACGCCCACTATAAAGATCGAAACCACCCAGACTAGGCAACACAAAAAAACCGAGTATAAGACTCCCAACAGCTAGGGGAATAGCAAGAAGCAGCGCCCAGAATAAATATTTCAGCCATTGGGAAGCCGTTCTGAAGCAAGTATTTGAAAATTCAAATAAATTATTAGAATTCATGAACAATACCTCATTGATGAAGTGAGAAAATATTTTAATTCTCTGCTAATGGCGCGAGTCAAACACTTGACCCACTAAATACGAAACATTAAGAAGCAAATTACAGCAATAAGCCATAAAAATCAACAGCAAAACCTATGCTATCTAGTATAGTTAATAGGGATGCATGGAGTAACCGCAAAAGACAGGATGTTAGAATCTGTTGCAAAAGAAAGCTGTCAGATTACTTAATTAGGATTGCAATGCTTGGAGGCTACCTTGCGTGCACTTCAGATCCACCGCCTGGTAATATTGTCATGTGGAGAGGTTTGACGCGGTTGACAGATATCGCGCTCGGGTTCAAATTGGGAATAAAGATGGTGGGTAATTGAAAGTTGGCAATGTACATATGCTAGGGGGAGTACGGCTTTTTAAGTGCCAGATTATAGCACTTAGCTAGAAGATAGAGTTCTTATTTAATGCGGCCTCTACCTAAATTCTGTCTTTCTTTCTCATCACTTATGGCAGAAGAAGGATGCTTGCTAGCAAAGAATTGTCGCATTTCTGCTCCTGATAAGCTCTTAAGGGCTGGGTGGTTAGTTAGTAGGTTAGAACGTAGGAATGCAAGCCCACTTGAGCTGGTTAATGCTGCAATTTGATCACCATTAGGCTTATTTACCTCTATGTATATTTCTAGTTGTCCTCTTACTCTAGACAATTGAAGCTTATTATTCAATAGATTGCTCTCAATTAAATCTTTCAATTTCACTCCCATCTTTTGGAGATGGGACATATTGTTACCATCGAGTAGAACATTGAGTTGATGTGTTGTTAGCTTAGTCCATTCTTCAAAAGTTTCCTCGTGCCGTATATAAGGAGCACAAGTGGTTAATGCTTTAATTTTATCGCTATCCATCCCGGCAAATTGATCCAAGGTAATGTTATATTTTTTTAACTCATCAAATTTTGAAAAAAAGTCAAGTATGTTCTTAATGTCTGGCGACCCAAACTTTGCAAGAGAACTAACGGAAATTTTGTGTTTTTTAAAGATTTCAAATGCCTGATCAGAAGTCAGTATTTTTATTTTATCAGTATCTAACTTGATTAACTCGTTTACATCAATATCGCATTGTGCAGAATGTTTTAGATTTACCAGTTCGATTAATCTTTTGATGACATCCCTCGGTAGTATGGTTAGTTTATTTAGCGATTCTGCTTTAATTTCACCCTTCCTAATGAGCTGCATCAGTTTATCATCGTATAATAACTCTAAACTTGCATGATTATCTGTTATCAGCTTAATAGCGTCCGATTCAACGTATACTAAACTATTTTCAGTAATATCTTTTTTAGTCTTATCAAATCCAGGTTCGGATAATATTTGATAGAGAACTGCTGAGTTCCCCTTTTCAATTGCCAGGTGCGCAGCTGTTTCGCCACGGAGGTTTTGGTGGTTGATATTTTTGACTAATTTTTCACGTAAAATATAATCGCATACCACATCATCCCCATGGCTAATTGCCATCTGCAATACGTTATTGCCCTCAGAATTAACGCCTGTAAATAATAAAGTTTTATCTTTTAGCCGTTTCATAATAACTGCGTTTTTATGCTCGATCGCTTCTTTGAATTGGGTATATAGATAACCCATGGCCAACGATGGGAAATCGGCTTCCAGACAGGCTTGTAGTTTAGCATTGGCACTAGGATAATTTTTTCGGGCGATGATTTCTTGACGACGTTTAGCAATTTTTTCCTCTGTATACTCCGTGTTAAAATGAATTTTACTCGAATAACGACCGCGGTCATTAACAAAAAATTTTACCCGATCATATTTTTCTCTGGACAAGGTTAATTCTTTTTCATCCACTGTTAATGAACTCAATGCCTTGAGGTTTTGTCCGATTTTAAATGCTAATGGTGCTTCGCCGTGCATATTAGCTTTATAGTTGGGATTGTGATGAATTTTTTTGACTACACCGTTTTCAATTTCATAAATACAGCGAATTTCTTCTGGGATAATGTGGTTAAAAGCGATTTCTTGAATATCGAAGTGCATTCCAATAAACCCATGTTTATTTTTATGCGGCCTAATATCGAGCACCAAGTGAGAAAGTGGACTTGAACTATCATACAAAATTGACACATATTTGTTGAAAGAAGTATAAACTCCATCAATTTCCCATTCCTGATTTTCCTCAGTCCATGAACGTTTAATATTAAAATTAAATAACTCGCTCTTTCTTTCTTTAAACCACAGGTAATGTGGCTGGTTAAAGAAAATCTGAATTTCTTGACTAGCGCTAGCGGATTTAAATCTGCGTACACTGCGAAACAATTGTTCTTGACCAGTCATAGTAATTTCTTGAAAATCATTTAACACAATAATTTCTCGCTTAAAATCTTCATTCATGATATTTAAGATTCTGCTGACTACATTTTCACGCATTTCTTGATAGCTTTTGATCATACGCAACGTTTCAAACCCATTACAAAACATTGCAAGGGTAGAATCATCCAGTTGCAATCTAGGTATATTATTTACAGCTCTCTGTAACTCTGTTGGGTTGTTAATATTAGCGACAATTTCTTGATGGTATTGCCCTACATGAATGCCGTCAGGTAGGTATTGGCGTAATCTTTCTTCAAAGATCATAACCTTAAGTTCAGTAAAAGCTTTCTCGTAATCTTGCTCGGAACAGTTATCTCGGTAGAGTACATCAATATGTTCGAAAATATAGTCACACTTCTTTTTATCTGCTTGCGGCTGTAGATTAAAAGCCTTCATTAGCTGCATTTTATCTTTGGCGGCTGCTTCTTTGGTATAATACTCGATGAGCGGAATTAGATCATGGTTGTGTAGATTAATGGCAAAGTCTTTAGCTAATTTTAAGTTGAGAAGAGATGCCATATTTTCAAAAGCCTCAAATCTCCGAGGTGAAACGGAATGTGCTAGACTTGTTTTTATTTGTTCCTGAACTGTGTCATATAGGCCACGCATAAGAGAATCGCCCCCTCTCTATAGTGATACTCTATATTAATTATAATAGATGCTGTCAGAGGCGTATAGGCCAATTGAAGTAACAACAGCCCCTATTATTAAATAAATCAAATTTGGATAAACTGCGGGAATCGAGCCATTTTTTAAAAGCATTAGCATAGGTGTGCTTTACCCTAATCGATGGAAAGCATTCTTTTGATAAGCTTTTAAATCATTCAGACTTAATCTATCCATAAAATCTGCCAACTCTTTAAATGACACACAACGTACTTCAGGTAATCTACAAACGTGTTGTGAAAATTCTAATAAAGCCTGATTATAAACACCCTGTTGAAAATTCGTAAAATGATGACCAATGTGAATAGGCGCTCTATTGCCATGGTAGTTTGAAAGAAAATAATTCATATAAGTGGCTAACATTTGTGTTCGATAAAGTCTTTGATGTTCCGGATTAGGATCTTCTTTAGCTTCTGATTGTGCTAAGTAAAAATTATAATCCATTGAAATGGTATCTTTATTAGTGCCAGCAATTTTTAAATTGGCCAAATTAAAATGCCAAAGACCCCCTATCTTGCTTGGCCAAGCATCAGGGTTACCAATACCACTCGCATCATAGCGATAATGATTGGATTGTAAGACTCTAAATAGATCTGAGTTTACAGCCAAGTAAGGTGCCCGAAAACCAACAACTTTCTTGAATGAAAAAACCAGCCTTGGTGAAACCGCAAGTCCATTATTTAAAACAATATCATCAAATAACTTATGATAACTGTTGAATTCTTTTTCCCAATCAGCGATAGTCCATGTTGCCCCATCAAAATGACCCACGGCATGTGACGCAAACTCATTTCCCTTAAGATATAGTTTATTCATAAGCATAATTCTTGCCTCAAGGTTTTCTTGACTACCTCCGAAAGGAATCTCTGCTTCCCCGGCCACATGATTAGGACCTTGATACCGGTATTTGTTGGCCTTAGTTAAAAAGCTAGTGCCACTTATAAAAAAAGTGAAATGAATGGATTGATGTTGATGGTTCATCTTATCAAGGAAATCTGCTAATTGCTTGAAATGACTTATTTGTCCGCCATTATCAAAAGAAATGACAACAAACTGTGGTGGGCGCTTGATTGCAGCAAATGCAGGAGAGAAAAACAGAAAAATAATAAGAAAGCTAATTGCTACACAGTTTTTCATGTTCATGATCTCTACAATTATTCCCATAACTCTCAAAATCTAAAAATCAGGAAATTGGGCAACCAGAAATTTAGAACCGATGGTCATTAAGTACTATTTAATTCAATTCTTGTCCCAATAGTAATATGAAATCCTATGGAATAGTTTTTAAAGGATAAAAGATCAGGCAAGCCATACTTTCTTCGCAATTGCAGCAGAGAAGAGGATTCAACTAAAAACACATAATATATTTTTTGATCAATTTTCACAGTAACTAACTCTTTAACTAAAAAAACATGCTCTTGATCTATGTCGTCATCACTAATTTCCTTATTTTCCTCTGGATAAACTACACTGATATGTGCGCCCGCCTCTCCTTCACCAAAATAATCTGGCATTTTGATATCTTCGCTCTGCAATAAAGGGAATAATTCATAAATATAAGCATCATTAATATTCAAATAGACTAAATTAGCCTTTGATCTTGCTAATTTTCCTTTATGCTGCAAATGTGAAGCAGCACTCAGAATAGCCGGAAGATACAATTTTTCTATCGGTGGCAATTTCATAAATATCCCATCTCATCACAGATGGTTAATATATCTTCCGGCTTGCGGGCAATATAGCAAGGCTTATGCTTCTGAAGCATGTCCTCTGAATTAAATCCCCAAGTAACAGCTATTGAATTCATGCCACACTTATGCGCTGCCTCAATATCGCGGGTTTCATCGCCAATATATAATGCTCGTGAATGATCAATGCCATAAGATTTCATTATCCTCTTTAACACTCTACTTTTTCCAAAAAGAGTAGATTCAATATGAATAAACTCAAACAAACTGTCTATACTATTCTTTTTCAGCCATGCTGAAACATTTTCAAAAGAATTCGATGTGAGTATACCCAAAAAAATCCCTCGCTCATGAAGCTCATGCAGTACCTGCGACAAACCCTGAAAAATAGATAGCACTGGCATTTCACTTGTTAACTCTCTTCTGATTTTAAGAAGAACCTCGGGGATTTTATAAATTGGGATCTTAAAATATTGAATCAGCTCTTTTGAATTTAAGTTTTTTAATACTTCTAAGCTTTCTTCATCTACTGTTTGAAGGCCAAATTCTCGTGCTAAAAAATTAAACTGCTTTATGATGGCTTGAAAACTATCGACTAAAGTGCCATCAAAATCGAAAATAAAGTTTAAACTTCTATCCTTCAACTTCTTAAAATTCATATATACGCCCCACAGCAGAAGGAACAACCTTATCTCCGAATAAAGCTCCTAATGCGCTTACTGCTCTCCAGCCAGTACAATGCGCGGGTATAATCATCTCTAAATTAAATTGTTTCAAATCGGTGACGGTTTGAGGAATAATTTTTTCAACAGCATGCCCAGACAAATGAAATCCACCCATCACTGCATATAAAGGCAATCCAGGAAATAATTTTTGCGTTTGCTTTAAAACATTGATAATCCCAGCATGAGAGCAGGCGGAAAAAATGATTAGACCTTTATCACGAACATGAACCACCAAAAACCGCTCATCTAAAATCCAAGGATCATCTTCCCATTCATCATTGGACACTTGCCTCACATGCCCTGGAAAACCTTTTTCATATTCAGTAACACGAGGAATTTCACCGCTTAAATAAAACATATCATCCAATAATAAACGGGGCTCATCAGAATTGACGACAACAGCTCCTTTTTGCTCTAATTCTTTTACGGTAGGTACCCTTTTAAAAGGGCAGATTTCGCCATTATGACTGGTTGTTGCCCGCTGATAAAACATACCGGGATTAAGGTGAAAAACAACCTCTTTCCCCTGATTTTTGCTTTTGATTAAATCAACCGCTGTTAAAAATCCACCGCCGTGATCCCAATGACCATGTGATAAAACAACCGCTTCCACAGCACCAATAGAAGCATTTAACCTATTCACATTTCTTGCAAAAACTTCACCCTCAGGCCCTGCATCAAACAAAAGAGTATGCTCGATATTACCTTGAGAAACCGTGATCAAAAGTGACAACCCATGTGCACCACAACAAAGACACTCACCGGACAGTTCCTTCATTCCATTTTTTCTAAGATAAGCCATTTCATGCGTAACAGTTTCTGGGACGCTAGAAAGACTGTCCGTAACATTGTCCACTAATACTTGAATCTTTAATTTATCGACTGTCTGAATATGCATTGTTTTCTCATTAACCTTTGTTTTAAAAGCCTACTGCCCAATAGGTACATATTTACAAATAAAATTAAATGGAGAGGGATTATTGGTATTCCCCACCACTGATTTCTGATTTGATCATAGGTGTCTTCGATTTTTTCACCTAAGGCAAAATGAATGTCATGAACTTCAATTAATGAAGTTTCAGTTTTTCCACCAACGTAAATAACAAATAAATTCATAATGAACCTTACGAAGGGTTATTTATGGCTACTGCTTTCTCAAGGCCCGGAAGCATACCTTTCTTTTACCTTTATCGAGTGCGTTGCTTGCAATGATGAAGCCTGTTATGGAGTATTATGGTCGAGCGTCTCAAATTTAGCTATCCATACTAACTAATAGAGGCACTATTTAATTTAGTAAAATAATTTTTGACATAAACTCAAATTTTGTTCAATTTTTATTCTATTTGGTTGGTAAAATAGGATATTCGTCAATTGCATTTTATTCGTCTTACATTACAGAACAATTTGAATAAACTAGGGTTTAATTTTGATATTGATTTGCATGAGCATAAAAGTGCAGCCTAAACTTTGCGTTACAACGTCAAGCTATCCATATCTTTTAACTCACCGCCGTCTACTATCTTCACCCAACACAAATTTGATCTTTGCCTAACCCCGTCTACATTATTGTAAGCGTATGGCAATATACATTGCCATACGCTTACGAAATGGATATAATCTACTCAAACTGGATCAGAAAACGCTAGGACTATGAAAAGTATTCTAAAGAAGCTATGCGGTAACGACACGATTACTCTTGAGGAGATGCCTAAGGAAATATTGTGGTTAATCGCTTCATATCTCAATCTAGAGAAAGAACTAGAGGAAAAAACACGGCTTATTACATTGCCTGCAGAAGTGATGCATAATTGCGCCGGAGTTAGCCTCTGGGTATTAGGAATGATATCAGGGGTAATGGGTGGAATATTTGTCTGTTCTTCTGAAAATGTTCCTTATGCGGATGCTGGTAGCGCACCAAGAATGTTATTGTTAGCAGCATCCTTTGGGCTTGCCTGGTTTTCTAATAGAAAAGCTGTTGAGGAAGCTCAAAGAGATCTCAGGGAGGTAAATAGATTGAAACACATTTGTCAGCAACTTAAATTATTTCGCAGCATTGGGTCTCCCAATCCTGAAGAAAAAAAGATGCCGGGGTTACGCGCTCAACAATTTAATCCATCTAGCTAGTGTGAGTAATCAAACCACGACTAGCTCTTGAAGTTGTTCTAAAATGTGATAAACTGCGGCAGCAGTTTACGGTAATCATCCTCGTTAATGCATGACCTGATGCAATTAAGCATAGTGCAAAAGTATTTATATGGTTCTATATTATTTGCCTTGCACGTTTCTATTAACGAATAAAGAATAGCCCCTGCTTTGGCGCCCGATGGGCTTCCAGCAAAAAGCCAGTTTTTCCGGCCAAGCGCGAAGGGGCGAATGATATTTTCTACCAGATTATTATCTATCTCTATCCTGCGCCGAGTAGACCGGCGGAACCTCCCCGCCAGTCGCTCACAGATCCGTACGTGAGCCTCTCAGCTCATACGGCTCGTGTTAGACAAACACACCCACCATTCCAATTTTCCAGTGATGAAACAAGCTT
>Ga0207695_10002156_pt1 | contig 29802 bp, 22 predicted proteins | sample KBSC54metaG_FD_184354 | JGI IMG/M metagenome (GOLD analysis project Ga0207695, IMG submission 184354) | Corn rhizosphere microbial communities from Kellogg Biological Station, Michigan, USA - KBS C5-4 metaG (SPAdes) (version 2) | ecosystem: Host-associated > Plants > Roots > Rhizosphere > Soil...
CACACGCCCGGGACGATGGCTGACTACGTGGTGGTTCCTGCCGTCAACGTGCGCGCGATTCCGTCGACCGTCTCGCCGGAGCATGCGGCGGCATTCACATTGACGACCCTCACCGCGTGGCGCATGATCGTTTCGCGCGCGCGCGTGCAGCCCGGCGACAACGTTTTGATATGGGGAATCGGTGGTGGTGTCGCGCTCGCGGCGTTACAGATCTGTAAACAAATCGGTGCGCGCGTGTGGGCAGTATCGAGCAGCGACGACAAGCTGCGGCGCGCCGGCGGCATGGGCGCCGACGAGCTGCTCAATCGCAACACGGCCGACGTCGCGGCCGTGATCCGAGAGCGGACAGGGAAGCGCGGTGTGGATGTCGTCATCGACAATGTCGGCGCCGCGACGTGGAACCAATCGCTGCGCGCGCTCGGCAGACGCGGACGGCTGGTCACCTGCGGCGCGACATCCGGCCCGATGGTGGAGACCGACCTCCGCCGGCTGTTCTGGAATCAATGGACGATCTTTGGATCGACGATGGGAAACGATGCGGAATTCGATGCCGTGGTGAATGAGTTGCGCGCCGGCCGCTTGGTTCCGGTCGTCGACAGCGTCTTCCCGATTCGTGACGGACGAGCGGCATTCGAGCGTTTGCAGAGCGGTCAGCAGTTCGGCAAGGTGGTCGTGCGTGTGTCGTGAGACAGTCGTGAAGCCATTGTGAGCGACGAGACTGCCCGGTTCGATCCGCAGGAGGAACGCACGATCCGCGAGCAATACGCACGCGGGACGGCGGCGGTCTGTCCGCGCGATGGAACCACCATGACGGTGCGCAGCATCGGCGGAGGCTCGTTCGGCCTCGGCTACGCTCGAAGGCGTGAATGGCTGATCTGTCCCACCTGCAAACGCAGCGTGATCTTCGACGTGAAGCGGGGAACGCGAAATTGACATCAGCAACCAACTAGATTCTCGCTATGCAACAGGACACCACGAACTTCGGCGACCGGTTACAACTGAGCGTCACTCAGGTGCTGGGTCAGACGCTGCCTGCGCTTCTCGGTGCCCTTGTCATTCTCTTCGCCGGATATTTGCTGGCGAAGGTGCTCGAAAAGTTGACCGACCGCGGACTGCGGCGCGTGCGCTTGAATCATCTGCTCGAGCGCGGCGGTGTGATTCAGGCCGTCGAGCGATCGGGCACACATGTGAATCCAACCCGCGTGCTCGCCAACCTCGTGTTCTGGTTGGTGATGTTCACGGTGATCCTGCTCGCGGCGAACGCGCTCGGTCTCGACTCACTCGCGAATGTTGTGTCGACGCTCGTCAGCTACATCCCGAGCGTCATCGCCGCCATCGTCATCATTCTCGTCGGCATCGTACTCGGCGGATTCGTCGGCGGGTTGATTGGGGCGTCAGCGGGCGCGGTTCACGGCGGCCGAGCGTTGGCGCGGATCGGTCGCGGCGGCGTGATGCTCCTCGCGGTCTTCATGGCGCTTCAGGAGCTCGGAATTGCGACCGACATCGTGACGACCGCGTTCGCGATTCTGTTCGGCGCGATTGCGCTCGCCCTCGCGCTGTCTTTCGGCCTTGGGAACCGAGAGCTGGCCGGTGAGATCACGCGTGAATGGTACGAGCGGTATCGCCGCGAACGGGCGGAATCGCTCGAGCGCGAGCGTGAGGAAGAGGCTGCTGCTGACGCCGAAATGATCGCCGAAGAGGAGAAGGAGCGCCGGTCATCGAGCGCCAATCGCGAGCCGCTGCCGTAAGCGGTTTCCGGCATTTGTTCGGGGTCCGAAATGTGGCGGCAAAGACGTCTGGCGACTCCATGTAAGCGCCGATAGGTCAACGATTTACAAACTGGCCCGGCTGTTGCATTTCGCCACGTTTTCGGGTACATTTCGAGGTCTGTAACTGTCTCGAGAATTCCCCGCCAATGACTGCTCCGAACAACCGCGAACGCATCCTTCCGCGCCTCATCGACGACGAGATCAAAGAGTCGTTCATCAACTATTCGATGAGCGTGATCGTGTCGCGCGCACTGCCCGATGTGCGCGACGGTCTCAAGCCCGTACACCGTCGCGTTCTGTACGCAATGAACGACTTGGGCCTCGTGCCCGGACGTCCGTACAAGAAATGCGCGACGGTTGTCGGCGATGTGCTGGGCAAGTATCACCCGCACGGCGACTCGTCGGTCTACGACGCGCTCGTGCGCATGGTGCAAGAGTTCTCGCTTCGCTATCCGCTCATCGACGGACAGGGCAACTTCGGTTCGGTCGACGGCGACAATGCGGCCGCGTATCGATACACCGAATCGCGACTGATGCCGATCGCGATGGAATTGTTGGCGGACATCGACAAGAACACCGTCAACTACATTCCGAACTTCGACGACAATCTCGAAGAGCCGTCGGTTTTGCCGGCGGGCATCCCGAATCTCGTCGTGAACGGATCGTCGGGCATCGCGGTCGGCATGGCGACGAACATTCCGCCGCACAACCTCCGCGAAGTCGTCTCCGCCATCGTGCACATGATCGACAATCCGGATGCGACGGCGGGCGATCTGCGCAAGTTCATCAAGGGTCCTGATTTCCCGACGGGTGCGTACATCTACGGCCGCGCCGGCATCCGCGATTATCAGGACACCGGGCGCGGGCGCATCATCATGCGTGCGCGTGCGGTGATCGAAGAGAAGGAGTCGTCGAGCAAGGCGCAGATCGTCGTCACCGAGTTCCCGTATCAGGTGAACCCGGCAAAGCTCGAGAAGGACATCGCTGAGTTGGTTCGCGACAAAAAGCTCGACGGCATCGCTGATCTGCGGAATGAGTCCGATCGCGATGGACTGCGGCTCGTGATCGAGCTGAAACGCGATGCAATTCCGCGCGTGGTGCTCAATCAGCTCTACAAGCACACCGTGATGCAGTCGACGTTCGGCGTCATCATGCTGGCGCTCGTCCCCGACGCGCGGACCGGCAGCCTCGTGCCGAAAGTCATGCCGCTCAAGGAAGTTCTCGAGCACTACATCGCGCACCGGCATGAAGTCATCGTCCGTCGCACGCAGTACGATCTCGACAAGGCCGCGGAGCGCGAGCATATCCTCGAAGGCCTCAAGATCGCGGTCGACAACATCGACGAAGTGATCAAGGTCATTCGCAAGGCGTCCGACACGCCGACGGCGAACGGACAGCTGCAAAAGCGATTCAAGCTCTCCGAGCGACAGGCCGAAGCGATTCTCAACATGCGGCTCGCGAAGCTCACCGGTCTCGAGATCGAGAAGCTCGAGGAGGAGCTCAAGGAGGTCCGCGCGTTGATCAAGGAGCTCCGCGCGCTGCTCGCCTCGAAGGATGCGCGCATGAAAGTGCTCAAGGACGAGCTGATCGAGATCTCGAGGAAGTACGGCGACGAGCGTCGCACCGAGATCACCAGCGACGAGGGCGAGTTCACGATCGAAGATCTGATCGCCGAGGAGGAGATGGTCGTCACCATCTCGCACTCGGGGTACATCAAGCGCACGTCTGCCTCGACGTACAAGAAGCAGCGTCGTGGTGGGCGCGGAAATAACGGAGCGACGCTCAAAGATGAGGATTTCATCGAGCATCTCTTCGTGGCGTCGACGCACGATTATGTGCTCATCTTCACCGACGATGGTCGCTGCTTCTGGCTCAAGGTTCACGAGATCCCGCAAGCGGGTCGCGCGGCCAAAGGCAAACCAATCGTCAACATGATCAACGTGTCGCCCGACACGAAGGTCTCGGCGATGGTCACGGTGCGGGAGTTCCCCGACGATCAATTCCTGCTCTTCGCGACCAAGAAGGGAACGGTCAAGAAGACGGCGCTGTCGCAGTACTCGAATCCGCGCGCCACGGGGATCAAGGCGATCAAGGTCGAGGAAGGCGATGAGTTGATCGACGTTCAGGTGACGACTGGCACGAATGATATTGTGTTGGCTACGCGCCACGGATTGTCGATTCGATTCCACGAACAGGACGCCCGTGTGATGGGACGCGACACGACTGGGGTGAAAGGAATCGAACTCGGGCCCCGCGATGAGCTGATCGGAATGGTCGTCATCAAGCGTGAAGCCAACCTGTTGGTCGTCACCGAGAAAGGCATGGGCAAGTGTTCGCCGATCGATGAATACCGCGTCCAGAAGCGCGGCGGTAAGGGAATCATCACCGTGCATCGCACCGACAAAACGGGCGACGCTGTGTCGATCAAAGAAGTTCTGCCTGACGACGAGTTGATGCTCATCACGAAGCAGGGCATTGCTATCCGCATGCCGGTGAAGGGGATACGCGTTGCCGGCCGAAACACGCAAGGTGTCAAGCTGGTGAACCTCGACGCGGAAGATTTCGTGATGGACGTCGCCCGGGTGGTGCCCGACGACGACACCGAGCTCGGAGAAGACGCGGGCGAGCCAGCTGGTGTAGGACCCGAAAGCGACGAGGAGTAGCTCTCGCAGTCTCTACGCGGGACGGGCGATCGTCGCCCGTCCCGCGCTTCGTTTGTGCAATGCGATATTGCATATTGCAAATCTTTCCGACTGGCGAACGCAGCTGTACGTTATTTGCCCAGCTTCCCCAGTCAGATGGCTTCACCTATTCACATTGAGCCCGACGATGAGCCGATGGCCCTCAGCCCCTTGACCATGAGGGTCACTCAAGAACTCCCCATGGTATCGGTGGAGCTCGGAGAGGCGCTGCTCCACGAGCAGGCAAACCTTCGTCGCGAAGTCTTGCTCTGGCAGCGCTGGGTCAGATACCTCGCGCTCGGCGCGATGGTGCTGCTCTCGCTGCTCTATAGCTCCACGATGCAGGAAGCGCTCATGCCGCTCGCGCTCGTTGCGGGCGGATACATCGGCGTCGTATTCGCGACAGCGCGGGCGCTCAACCGCTCGTCGTCGCGCGCGGCGCAACGTTGGATTCCGTTGTTGTTGCTGACCGCGGATGTCGCCGCGCTCGCCGGTTTTGTGTACCTGAGCAGTACGCCGCAGCAGTTTCATCGCATCCTCCTGCTCGGCTTTTTGTCGATGCAGCTCGGCGTCTTTTACTTCGGGCGCGCGCACGGTACGCTCGCCGCGCTGCTGACCATCGCCGCGTATCTCGTGTTTGCGTTGGGCGTTCCTCCGTTCGTCGCTGGTCCGCGGCCTGCCACCGTCGCTGTCGCATTCAACGTGACGTTGTTCGCGATGATCAGCGGTGTCTTGATTTACACATTCGGAAGTTTCCGCGAGCGCATGGACGCACTGCGCATGTATTGCAAGGTGGTCGAGCGAGGTGAGGCGGCCACGCTCCCTCAGTTGGGCGCGGAGCGGTGGCCCGACGAGCTCACATTGCTCGCCCGCAGCTTCCAATCGATGCACGTCCGCCTCGCCGAACAGATTGGCAGCGATCCACTCACGGGCTGCATGAATCGCCGCTCGCTTGAAGCGCGGTTGCGTTCCGACTTGCGTCAGGCGCGCCGCCGCGGATCGAGCGTCGCTGTCGTCGCGCTCGATCTCGATCGCTTCAAAGAGATCAACGACTCGCGCGGACATCCCGTCGGCGACATCGTGTTGCAGCAGTTGGCTGGCATCATGAAAGTCACGGCCCGCGACACCGATTCTGTCGCGCGATTCGGCGGCGATGAGTTCGTGATCATTCTCCCCGATACCGGCTGGCAAGGCGCGCTCACATTCGCCGAGCGGCTGCGCCGCTGCGTCGACGATTACAAGTTTGGTCCTCCCGATGCGACGGTAGACACGACGATCTCCGTCGGGGTCGCGCTCGGGCGAGGCACCGACGCGACATCGGCAGACGCCTTGCTCAAGGACGCCGACGCGGCGCTCTACAAAGCGAAAACCGCGGGCCGAAATCGGGTATTCTCTTGACCAACAACCAGCTCGTCACACTTCGCGACCTCGAGGCGGCCGCGCGCGTTCTCGCGCCGGTGGCCGTTCGCACGCCACTGCTTCCGTCCGACGCCCTGTCCGACCTCGTCGGTGGTCCGGTGTGGATCAAACCGGAAGTGTTGCAACGCGGCGGCGCCTTCAAGTTCCGCGGCGCCTACAATTTTTTGTCGCGCATGGATCCCGCCGTTCGAAGTCGTGGGGTCATCGCGCCGTCGTCGGGAAATCACGCGCAAGCCGTCGCGCTCGCGGCCAAGCTGTTCGGCGTTCCGGCCACCGTCGTCATGCCAACGACGGTCACAGCGGCCAAGCGCACCGGCGCCGAGCGGCTTGGCGCGCGCGTGGAGCTCGCCGGCACGACGACCGCGGACCGCATGGGTCGCGCCGAGGAGTTGGTTGCGAGTGAGGGGCTCACGCTCGTCCCGCCATACGACCACCCGACGATCATTGCGGGTCAGGGAACCGTGGGACTCGAGATCGCCGATGATCTTCCGAATGTCGACGCGGTGCTCGTTCCAGTCGGCGGCGGTGGATTCAGCGCGGGCGTCGCATCGGCAATCAAGCTGCGCCTTCCGAACGCGCGCGTGATCGGCGTTGAACCAACGGGCGCGCCCAAGCTCAGTCGCGCGCGCGCGGCGGGAAAACCGGTGAAGCTCGAGCACAGCGGTGGTCTGGCCGACGGCTTGCTCGCCGTCGAGATCGGAACGCTCACGTTCGCGCATCATCAACGCTATTTGGACGATGTTATACTCGTCGACGACGCAGCGTTGCGTCGCGCGATGCGACTGCTGCTCGACCGCATGAAGCTCGTCGTTGAGCCGAGCGGTGCGATTACAGTCGCGGCATTGCTCGAAGGGAAGTTCACGCCACGAGGACCAACTGTCGCCGTGTTGAGCGGCGGCAATATCGAGTGGGATGGACTTCGTGAGCTCCTCGGCGGGTGAGACTGGGCGTGTCATCGTCGCTGAGGCGAACCCCGTTACCGCTGGCGCGCTGTCCTGGCTCCTTCGGGAGCAGGGATATGCGGTTACGACGGTCGCGAATCGAGATGAATTGTTCGCGGCGCTCGCCCGGAGCGTTCCCGATCTCATACTGATCGACGACGACATTCTCGAACCGGACGGCTCCGTGCTCGGGCATCTCCGCAGTGACGATCGCTGGCACGACGTGCGCGTGATCGTCACTGCGCCGTGGTCCGCGATCGAAGATGGTTCCGGTGCCTTACTGTGGGGCGCCGATGATTGTGTGAGCGAGCCGTTCCGGGTTCCCGAGCTGCTGGGACGCGTACGCACACAGCTGCGAGCCAGCGGCCAACTGCGGGCGGCGCGCGCGGCGCTGCGCGATACCTCCACCGAGCTGCAGCGCGCGCGAGATGATGCGGTGAGCAATCGGCGCCTCGTCGACATCCTCCACGAGATCACCGGCGAGCTGTCGCCCAGTGAGATCTACCGCCTCCTCGCGCGGCGAGTGGCGGAAACCCTCGAGATCTCACATTGCACAGTCGTTCTCGCGAGGCCCGACGATTCGTTCGGGACTATCGCCGCCGCCTATGAGGATTCAACGGCCCAGGATGTCACCGTGCAGCTCGACGAGTATCCCGAGATCCGAGCCGCGCTCGACACAGGCCGCTCGGTGCTGGTCGGCGACGCAAGCACGCACCCATTGTACGCCGGCGTTCGAGCCTCGTCGGCCCGCGAGGGTCGGATCATCGAGGCGCGTTCTGCCGCGACGATCCCATTCTCGATCGATCGCGTGCGGTCGGGTGTGTTATTCCTGCGAACGGATCGGTCGCAGCGCAATCTCACGACGGACGACGTCGCGTTTTGCGAGGTCGTGGTTCGCGCCGCCGTAGCGGCGATTCGCCGCGCGCAGGCGCTGGAGACCACTCGCGCTGAGAACCGTCGTCTCGAAGCATTGGCGACGACCGATCCTCTCACGCGTGTCCTCAATCGTCGCGCGTTGCTCGATCGCCTCAATACGGAGGTGGACCGCGCGCGGCGATACGAGTCATCGCTCACTCTTCTGTTGCTCGACCTCGACCACTTCAAACAGATCAACGACACTGCGGGACATCTCGCGGGCGACACCGTGCTGCGTCAAATCGGCGAGCTGCTCGAGGAAGCCATTCGAAAGGTCGATATCGTGGCTCGCTACGGTGGTGAGGAATTCGTGGTGCTTCTTCCCGAGACCTTGTCGGACGGTGCCGTTGCCTTCGCCGAGCGACTTCGTGAGCGGATTGCCGCTCAGTCGTTCGACGTCGGTGCTGGACGCGCGGTTAGTTTGACGGTGAGCATCGGTATCGCCACTTTCCCTTCGCCTCTCGTCGCGTCGACCGAGGATCTTTTCGCCCGAGCCGACGAAGCGCTCTACCGCGCGAAATCCGCCGGGCGCAACCAAGTACAAACGTGATGAATCGTTGTCCGACGTGTGGAGCAACCTACGCCGCCGAGGCGCGTTTCTGTTCGCGCGACGGTACACGGCTGCTGCCAGTGCCGGCGCCGGGGGCCGACCCTCCGACTCGAACCGTGGCGGCGCCGACATTGATCGGACAGACGCTCGACGACCGTTACGAGATCGTTCGCAAGGTGGGCGAAGGCGGAATGTCGTCCGTCTATCTCGCGTTGGATCGAACGTTGCGCGAGCGGCGCGCAATCAAGGTGCTTTCAGTAGCACTGTCGAAAGACACGAACGCCATGGAGCGCCTACGCCGGGAAGCGAGCTTCGGCATGCGTCTCGCCCATCCGAACGTCTGCCACATCATCCAGCTTGGCGAGACCGCCGACGGTCTGGTGTACGTCGTCATGCCGCTCCTCGAGGGAGAGGTGCTTTCCGATCGGACGCATCGGTTGGGTCAGATTAGCCTCGACGAGACTGCGCGGCTCGTGACGGACATCGCTGCCGGCGTGCATCTCGCGCACGGATTGCAGATCATCCATCGCGACCTCAAGCCCGAGAACGTGATGGTGTGCCGGCGCTCGGACGGAACCGAGTACGGCGTGGTCATGGATTTTGGATTGGCGAAGGAGCGCAAGGCCGAGGGCGAGCTTCGGAAGCTCACCGCGACCGGCATCATTCTCGGAACACCGGCGTTCATGAGCCCGGAGCAGCTGCGCGGCAAGCCGATCGACACGCGCAGCGACATCTACGCGCTGGGTCTAATGACCTACGAGATGCTGACGGGCAAGCTTCCATTCCAAGGACGCACGCAACAGGAGATGGTGATCGCTCGATTGCGGAGCGAGCCGATACCGCTGCGCGAGGCGCGTCCGGATCTCGAATTCCCCGAGCCGGTCGAGCGTGCGTTGATAAAAGCGATGCAGCGGCATGCCGACGATCGACATCAGACAACGATTGAATTCGCGCGGGCCTTCACTGCCGCAAGTCAGGGACGAGACGAGCCCCCGCCGCCAGAGGATGACGGCTTGCTGGGAAAGTTGTTTGGTCGCTGAGACCTTGCGATTGATGCGTTTTGGACCTCGCACTCTGACGTGCATGGCGGCGGTGTCGGCGCTCGCGCTGTGGCGATCCGCGGCGGCGCAGGAGCCGCGCCCATACCGACCGGCGTTCGACGTCGTCGACTATGCATTGACGATCGATCTGCCGGACACCGGTTCGACGATTCGCGCCAACGCCGTGCTCTCGGTCGCACGCACGGGTAAGAGTGACACGCTTACGCTCGATTTGCTCGACCTCACGGTGGATCGAGTGACGGTGGATGGGCGGCTCGCGAAGTTCACGCGCACGTCCGAGACGATTGCCGTTCCGGTTCCGAAGAAAGAAAACGGTGCGCGGTACAAGGTGTCGATCGACTACGGCGGTGCTGTGACCGATGGGCTCATCGTTCGCATGGACAGCGCCGGCCGGTGGACATATTTCGGCGACAACTGGCCGAACCGTGCACGCCACTGGATTCCGAGCATCGACCATCCGAGCGACAAGGCAACGGTCACGTGGCGCGTGCGCGCGCCGGCGGGTCGTACGGTAGTCGCGAACGGCAAGTTGGTGTCCACGCAATCGGTTCGTGATGGGACCGGCGCTCAACGCACCGAATCGGTCTGGCGGGAATCGCGCCGCATTCCAGTGTATCTCATGGTGATTGCCGCTGCTCCGCTCGAGCAATTCGATCTGGGCGATACCGACTGCGGGCTCGCCGAACTGCAACGCTGTGTGCCACAGTCGGTCTACACGGCGCCGGAGCAGCGAGGCTTTCTGCCCGGGCCGTTCGCGCGTGCGGGCGAGATCGTTCAACTCTTTTCGAGCCTGGTTGGCCCATTCCCGTACGAGAAGTTGTCGCACCTTCAATCGTCGACGCGATTCGGCGGAATGGAAAACGCGAGCGAGATATTCTATTCCGACGCCGGCTTCCGCAATCGATCGATGACGGACCAAGTCGTCGCGCACGAGACGGCGCATCAGTGGTTCGGTGATGCGGTCACGGAGCGCGATTGGCCGCACCTCTGGCTGTCGGAAGGATTCGCGACCTATTTCGCCGCGCTGTGGACGCGTGCCGCGCGTGGCGATAGCGCGTTCCGCGTTCAAATGGCCGGCGTTCGCGACGCGGTTCTTTCCGACACGATCGCGGTGCCCAAGCGTCCGGTCATCGACACGCTCGAGACAAATTTGCTCGCGCTGCTCAATCGAAACAGCTACGAGAAGGGCGGGTTCGTACTGCACATGCTGCGCGGCCAGGTCGGCGAACGCGCGTTCTTCGACGCCATCCACAGCTATTACGCCAAGCATCGCCATGCGACGGCCGTCACCGACGACCTGCGTGCCGAGATGGAGGGCGCGTCGAAACAGAGCTTGGGGTGGTTCTTCGATCAATGGCTGCGCCGGCCCGGGTATCCCGAGGTGACCGCGACGTGGACGTATGACGCCGGGACGCATGAAGTCGTCATTAGAGTGGCGCAGAGCGCGCGCTTCGGCGCGTTCAGATTTCCGCTCACGATTGCGGCAGTCGACTCTACTGGCGCCGCTCATCGCACGACCGTGCAAATACTGGCGGCGGATGGCGCGGCTCAGCAGGTACGCATTCCGCTGGCGGCGGTGCCGGCGAGTGTATCTCTTGATCCAGACGTCGAGCTGCTGGCAGCTCTGAAGGTGGTGCACGAGTAATGAAGCAACGAATGCTTTCCGCGATCCTCACGCTGCTCGCGAGCGTTCCAACAACGATGTTTGCGCAATCTCGCATTGCCGACTCGTTGCTGGAGCATGGCGCGTTGGTGCGAGCGGAGTCGGTTCTCTACGCCGCCGTTCGCGTACGTCCGCACGATCCAGCGGCGCGTCTCGGCCTCGGAGCGTATCTCGTTCAGCGCGGCGCGCCACGCGTCGGCATGACGCTGTTCGAGGAAGCCGAGCGATTCGGCGCCGACCCTCGATCGGTGAGCCGGCTGCTTGCTCCAATCTATTTGTCGCTCGGCGAGTATCACTCGCTGGCAACGCTTCCGTCGTCGCCACTCACGCGCGGCGAGCTCGAACGCGCTCGATGGCTCGAAGCGCATGCGACGAACATCATGGCGCCCGATTCGATCTTGACGGTCGCATTTCAGGCGACCGCGGATCCGGGATACCTGGGCCACGTCACCATTCGCGTGAATGGCCGCCCGATCGAAGCTGTGATCTCGGTGCGTGCGCGCGGCATCGCCGTCGCTGGATCGAATCGCGCCGCGCAGAGTCTGCGCAAATTCGCCGCGGCGTCGCCGAAAGAAAAAGTCACCAACGGTATTCCGGCCGTCGCCGACTCGATCGGTGTGGGACGCTTGTCGATTCTCGACTATCCGGTCACGATCGAACGACTCGGCGAGGGCGTCCAAGGTGTGATCGGTCTCGACGTGCTTGGCCGCTTCGCGCCGACGTTCGATCCACACGCGAGTCGGGCAACGCTGCGCACGAGCGGCCGCATCGATCTCAAGGCGGCCGACGGCGATGCTCTGCCGACGCGTCTCACCGACGGCGATTTTCTCGTGCTACGCGGTGGTGGCTGGACATCTGCCGGGATTCCGCAGATCACGAAGCTCCTAAGCGAGCACCGTTGGACACTCGATGCTCGTCGAGGTCAGATCGTCGTCGAGCGCTGAGCGACCGTGAAGTAGCGCCGTCCTACTTCCCGTGATGTCGCAACTCGACCATCAAACAACGATCTTGCACGACGTCGATGCCCGCGCGCGCCAGAATTTCGGCCGCGCCGTCGTTCCGGATACCGAGTTGCATCCACACTGATTTCGGCTTCTTGGCGAGTATGTCGTCGAGGTGCGGCGGAACGTCATTGCTGCGCCGGAACACATTGATCATGTCGACGCGGCCTGGCACGCTGAACACGGTGCGGTACACGTGCTCGCCGAGGATCTCGGTGACCTCGGGGTAGTAGACCGGCACCGGGACGATCTCGAATCCGGCGCGCTGCGCATACGCCGGAACGAAGTGCGCTGGCTTCTCCGGGTCGATCTTGATACCGAGGACGACAATCCGACGCGTCTCATCAATCACGCGCGCGATTCCGTCATCATCATCGATGAGGTGGCGACGCCAGTCGCCATTTGGTGCCATGTTCACGCTGATGACGTAGTGCGAGGATCGTGCGCGCGTGTCCGAGATACGCCCATGACACGCAACGCCTGGCCCGTGTAGCTTTCAGGCCGAATACACGTTCTCACGGAGATACGACCGCCATGCGGATGCTCGTTTTAGGTTCTGGATTACAAGGTTCAGCTTGTGCATACGACCTCCTGCAAGACAAAGACGTCAGCGAAGTCCGTCTCGCCGACATTCACGTCGGCCACTTGCCGGAATTCCTCGCGCCCTACTCGGGCCCGCGACTGATTCCCACGCCGCTCGACGTTCGCGACCATGCCGCCGTGCTCGGCGCGATGCGCGAATGCGACGCGGTCATGAGCGCCATTCCGTATTACTTCAACTTCGACATGGCGCGCCTCGCCGTCGAGGCAGGCGTGCATTTCTGCGACCTCGGCGGCAACACGGAAATCGTGTTCAAGCAGAAAGAGCTCGATGCCGAAGCGCGCAAGAAAAACATCACCGTCGTTCCCGACTGCGGGCTCGCCCCCGGCATGGTCAACATTCTCGCCGAGCACGGCATCGAGCAGCTCGACAGTGTCGACTCGGTGAAAATCTTCGTGGGCGGATTGCCGCAACATCCGGAGCCGCCGCTCAACTACATGCTCGTCTACTCACTCGAGGGCGCGCTCGACTACTACACGACATTGTCGTGGGTGCTTCGTGACGGAAAGCGGACGCACGTCAAAGCGCTGTCGGAGCGCGAGCCGGTCGAGTTCGAGTCGCCGCTTGGCGAGCTCGAGGCGTTTCACACCGCCGGTGGTTTGTCGACGATGGCGTTTCGCTACGAAGGCAAGATCCCGACGATGGAGTACAAGACGCTGCGTTATCCCGGACACGCGCAGATCATGGAAGACATCCGCTCCCTCGGCTTGCTCGACCTCGAGCCCGTCGAGGTGAAAGGCATGAAGGTCGTCCCGCGGGACGTGTTCATCGCCGTGGTCGGTCCGCGGCTCAACAAGCCGAACGGACGCGATCTCGTCGCACTGCGTGTCGTCGTGAGTGGCAAGAAAGCGGGGAAATCTCAGACGAAGACATTCCAACTCGTCGACCGCTACGACGAGGCGCACGGCCTGAGTGCGATGATGCGAACGACGGGTTATTCGCTCGCGATCACGGGCCTGATGCAAGTGCGCGGACAGGTGAAGCCCGCCGGCGTGCACACGCCCGACGAATGCATTCCCGCGGACGCGTACATCAACGAGCTGCGCAAACGGGGAATCGACATCAAAGAGTCGTGACGTCGTGGCCGCTTTACTGGCGGACGAACTCCGCCATGGTCGCGCCAATCTGATCCATCGCGGTCTTGGCGTTCCAACGATCGCCGCCATTGTAGATCAACGAGAACGCGAGCACCTCGCCGTTCTTCGCCGTGACGTAGCCGCCAAGTGCTGCGACGGTGTTGGTCGTCCCCGTCTTCGCGTGCAGATTGCCGCGCGCAGGCGTCCCCTTCGAGCGCCGCTTGAGCGTTCCTGATTCACCATCGACCGGCAGCGCCGCGTGAAAAACTGGACCCCAATCCGCATGATGGACATAGCCGAGTAGCTGCACCATCGATCGCGGCGTGACGCGATCGAGCTGCGACAAGCCGCTGCCATCGGCGACGTCCACGACACTCGGGGCTGTCCCCACTTTCTTCGACAGGAAGTCGCGAAGATTCGTGAGCCCCGTCTCGGCCGAGCCAACCTGGTTGAGCGATGCGTGCGCTGCGTCGCGGAACAAGAGCTCAGCATAGATGTTGATGCTCTCGCGATCCATTTCGCCAATGATCTGCGCCAGCGGCGGCGACGCGATGGCCGCGATCTCGGTCGCGCCACTCGGCGTGGCGGCGACGCGGGTCTGTCCATCGACGGTAATGCCGAGTTTTTGTAGAGAAGCGCGAAGCGCTCCGGTTGCGAACAGCGCTGGATTATCGACGACGAACGAGTACTTGAGCGGTCCCGATCGCGAGCCGATCGAGCCGCGCACGGTGATCGTCCCATCGGGACGACGCGACGCGCTGATGCGACCGCCGCTTCCGTTCACCAAACTGACTGAGCTTTCGACCGGAATCGACGTCGTGGCCGGATCGAGGGTTACCAATGCCTTGTTCCCGTCAGGACGGGCGACGACCCACACGAGATTTTCGTTCAGCGACAGCGCTGACACGCGCGCGGCGTACGACGCGCCGAGGTAGCTGGTTTTCCAGCCGTCGGGGACGAGCTTGTCGTCGAACGCGGTGGCGTCGCCGACGATGTCGCCGCGAATGTGCTTGATGCCCGCGGCGGCGATCTGTTTCGCGAGGGCGTCCATCGGCTCTTCATCACGCCAGAAGCGCGAGCTGAGCGACGGATCGCCGACGCCGCGCAGATAGAGATTGCCGGCGAGGGTGCCGTCGGCTCCGACGCTTCCGTCGCGCAATACCGGCGTGTGGAAGGTGAAGTCGGGACCGAATTTGTCGAGCGCTACCGCCGAGGTGTACATCTTCATCGTCGACGCCGGCTGCATCATCGCGTCCGCGTTCTGCGCAAACAGAGTGTCGCCCCGCGTCAACGAAACGATGATCGCGCCCCATTCGCCTCTGCGAGTGTGGCTCGATAAGGCAGTCCCGACCGCCGACGCGAGCGCGTCGACTCCTTTCGGCGAGCTCCAAGATGCGCGAGCCGGAGCGGTCTTTGAAGCCGTCGCTCTCGCCTTGCTCGATTTTCGTCGCGGGGTCGGGCGTCGTTTCTGACCGACAGTGGCGCCAATCGGCGTCGATAGGGCTTCAGATGTGGGACGAATCTGCGTCGGAGCGGCGTGTGCCTCGCGGACGGTGAGCGCCGAAATCATCAATGCGACGAGGCCAATGGCGCTCGTCGCCGTGCGTACCTGCTGTTTCATGCTGAAGAGCCGGGCAACATTGATACCGCGTATCAAACCTTGAAGAAGATCTTGTTCCGGTAGAGCAGATAGAGAATGCCGAACCAGAAAAGAACGAAGGTCAGCGCGAAGGCGAGCGACGCGTTGACAGGATCGAGCCAAGAGAGGAAGCCGCCCTGGTAGATCGCTGACTCGAGCGCAATCGGCTTGCCGTCGTAGTTGACTTTGAAGATGGAGTAAATGCAGCGCGCCATGACGCCCGAGCCCACGAATGCGACCATCGGGTTCATGCCGTAGATGACGAACGGCTTCGTCCAACGCTTCACGTGATGAACGTCGACGATCCACATGATCGTCGCAATTGCGACGGCCGCCATTCCAGCCGTGAACACGACGTACGAGCTCGTCCAAATGCTCTTGTTGATGGGGAACGACCAGTTCCACATCATTCCCGCCATCATGCCGAGCGTGCCGATGGCAAACATAGCATTCAGCCGCTCACCCAATGGACGCTTCGTGTCGATCCACTGGCCGAACAGGTTGCCGAGCATCGCCGTCCCGATCGCTGGAATCGTCGAGAAGATGCCTTCTGGGTCCCAGGTAACACTGTTGACCCACGTGTGATTGCCGAGCCCGAAACGCGACCAGTCGAGCAACAGGCGATCCCACCACGCGGCCATCGTGCGTGGCCCGTCGCTGAGCACCAGCTGACCCATGGTGCTCGATCCGGGGACCGGAAGGAGCGTCATCGCGAACCAGTAGCCGTAGAGCAAAACCGCGATCGTCGCGACTTGCTGCTTCACGGTCCGGCCCTGAGAGAGCAGGGCCGCGACCAGATACGCGAGTCCGATGCGCTGCAGCACGCCCATGATGCGCCAGTGATACAGACGATCGATGACGCGTTGCACGAAGGTCGGATGTGCGATCCCCGCGACGTCGCCCCACGTGAAGAATGGAAATCCGTTGACGAGGAAGCCGAGCAGAAAGATCAGCAGTCCGCGGCGTATGATCTGATGGCGGATCGCACGCTCGTCGTCGCCGCGCGCCCGGCGCGCTGTGAGTGACAGATGGGTCGTGACGCCGGCGATGAACAGGAAGAACGGAAAGATGAGGTCGGTCGGCGTCCACCCGTTCCACGTCGCGTGCTCGAGCGGCGGATAGATCGATCCCCAACTGCCTGGATTGTTGACGAGCAGCATTCCAGCGATGGTCAGTCCGCGAAACACGTCGAGCGAGACGAGTCGCTCACGCGGCGCCTTCGATACTGGAGCGGTTATTGGAGCCGGCGGGCCTTTCGGTGCGCGCTCGGCAATCTCGTCGAGCGTCGCGCTCGATCCTGTAACGTCTCTAACGGTGGTGCTCACATGACCCATCCTGTGAGGAGCCAAAACCTAGAGACGGGCAAGACTGGAGCCTGGCCCGTCGTCAAACGACTAGTATGGTACCGCCGAGGTATCGAAAAAGAGCCGCACGCCGGCCGTTAGGCAGGCGCTCGGGCGATCGCGGTCAGATTGGCCGCCAATCGACCTGCGCGCCGGCGCGCGTCTCGACACCGTCGCGCTGCTGCCACCTGAAGAATACGATGGAGATGATCGTGTAGAAGAACAACCCGCCGGGGATCCACATGATGAGTCCGCCGATCATTTGGTCGTTCATCGGCGAGATGCCCCACACGCGCGGCGCGCTGGCGTACAGCGGATACAGGACCGTGTCGGAGTACGAGATGTAGACGGCCACGATCGCCATTGGGATGCTCAGCAAGAACAGGTAAAGCATTTGCCCCGGATAGCTGAGCCGCGGCAACTCGGGGAGCGGGCTCAAGACAGGCCACCACATCAGCACCGACACAACGAGGAACATCAGGTGCTGGACGATGTGTACCGGATGATGGAGCAGCGCGTAATTGTACAGCGGAGGCAGATGCCACCCTGCCACGACGATCGTAAACAGCGCGAAGCAGCGACTCGGCGCGGTGATCCACCGAGCGACCGGTGTTACGCCCGGCAGCGCGAGAATCGGACGGAGCAGCTCGCCCGGTGTGCCCATGATCATCAACGGCGCAACGACGAGTGCGAGCATGAGATGCTGCACCATGTGCGCGCTGAACAGATACGAGTCGCTCAAGTCGTGCAGCCATCCGTTGAGCGACAAGAACAAGATCGCAAGCGCGCCGTAGAAAAAAAGACGGGTCGCGGGTCGGCGTGCGCGGAGAGCGTCTTCCGTCTGCACCTCACGACCTGCGACCCGCATTCCTTTTTCGTACAGCGCCGCTACTCCCACAATCCCGATGACCGTGCTCGGATGCACGGTGAAACTCGTCACGCTCAGCCGCGCGCCGGTGTGCAGCAAGGCGAGCGACATCGCAATCATCGCTTCACGAACTTTCCGAAGAGGAACAGGAGCGAGATGAGGGTGGCCATCGCGATCATCAATGGCCCGGTAAACAGCGCCTTGAACAGTTTATGATCGTACTTGAGGTGCATGTAGAACAGCACCACGATCGCGAACTTTGCCGCCGACATGATCAGCAGGACGGGAACGAACGCGGCTGACGCCACGAACGACGGAAGGTAATACGCCCACACTTCGCCGACCGTGATCAGCGTCAGGATCAGCGCGACCCACTTGTACTCGCGCCACGTCGGGTGCTCGTGAACCTCACCCATGGCGTGGACGTCGATGTCGGCGTTCGTATGCGTGAACTCGTCAGTCATGATTCGATGCTCCAAGCGCTAACGAATGAGGTAGACGAGCGTGAAGATCGCGATCCAAACGACGTCGACGAAGTGCCAATACAGTGCCGAGATGTCGACCAGCAGCGCGTCCTTCGGCTGCAGCCCACGCTTGATGTCGATCGCGAGCAGGGTGAGCAGCCAGAGAACGCCCGCCGTTACGTGCGCGCCGTGAAAGCCCGTCAGGGTAAAGAATGACGAACCGAACAAATTAGTTCGGATCGTCAGGCCTTCATGAACGAACGACGTGAACTCGAATGCTTGAAACCCGAGGAACGTTGTGCCAAGGATCGCCGTCACGAGCAGCCACAGCTTTGATGAGCCGAGGATGCCCTCGTAACCTGGCTTGCCCCTGTTCTCGACGGCGGCGAGCGCGAGCACCATCGCCAACGACGACATCAGCAGCACGAACGTCGAGATCGACGTGACGGGAATATTGAGGATTGCGTTGAGGTGCGTCGCGCACCGCGGCGGATCGCATGCTTCGTGCGGGAATGGTCCGACGACGCTGCGCCCTTTGTAGATCAAGTACGTCGAGATGAGCGACGCGAACAGCATGCACTCCGACCCGATGAAGGCCCAGATCGCAATCTTGCGATGATCGAGTCCAGTGCTCGTCGGTGGATGCGCGTGGCTGGCTACGGCAGTGGCCATTATGGTTGCTGGTTTAGTGATGTTCTGGTTCTAGTGGCGACGTCAGCCACCCGTACAAGAAGCTCGTCATGCAGACGGCAAACACGATCACGCCGGTGATTGCCAACTGCGTCTTGTCTTTGTGAATCAACAGCAAGCTGGCGAACATCAGCACCATGAAGAACGCCACCCACAACGGCTTGATGGTCGGATAAGGCATCGGTATTCCGAGCTCCTCGGCCGTTTTGAGCGGGACCTTCGTGGGCGCCTGCTTCGAGTGCGGGTTGACACCGCCTTCAGGCGTACCGGCGCTCATGTGATCGTGGAATGCGGCGACATGCTTGCCTCCGACCACCACGTCGTTGCGCTCATCGCCATGCTTGGAATGCGGCACGTCGGCGGTGAGCTCCGGCGACTTCACGTCCCACAACGGATAACGTGACGTCACCTTCGGGATCACGTCGAAGTTGTAGTCCGGCGGGGGCGACGGGATCGACCATTCGAGCGTACCTCCGCCCCACGGATCATTGCCCGCGATCTCTCCGTTCTTGCGGCTGCTCCAAATATTCCAGAACCCGACGATGACGCCGATCGCCTGAATGACGGCGCCCCAGGTGCTCATGGCGTTGAAGATGTCCCAGCCCTGGCCGGCATCGTAGGTGTAGACACGTCGCGGCATTCCGTACAAGCCCGACCAGTGCATCGGCATGAACGTCAGGTTGACGCCGATGAACGTGAGCCAGAAATGCCAGTTGCCCCATCGCTCGCTGAGCAAGCGGCCGGTGATCTTCGGATAGTAGAAATAGACACCACCCCAGAGGCCCATCAAGGAGCCGGCGACGAGCACGTAATGAAAGTGCGCGACGATGAAGTACGTGTCGGTTTGCTGGAGGTCGGCCGGCGGCGACGCGTGCATCACGCCTGAGATGCCACCGATCACGAACAACGCGACGAGCGAGATCGCGAACTTCATCGCGACAGTAAAGCGCAGATTCCCGCCCCACATCGTGAAGATCCAGTTGAAGATCTTCACACCGGTCGGAATCGCAATCAACATCGTCGTGACGCTGAACACCGAATCCGCGATCGGACCCATGCCCACGGCGAACATGTGATGCGCCCACACGCCGAAGCCCAAGAAGGCGATGAGGATTCCTGAATAGACCATCACGGGGTAGCCGAAGATCGGCTTCCGCGAGAAGGCCGGCAGCACTTCAGACACCAGTCCGAACGCCGGCAAGATCAGGATGTAGACCTCCGGATGGCCGAAGATCCAGAACAGGTGTTGCCAGAGCAGCGGGTCGGCACCGGCCGTCATCGTGTAGAAGTTCGTGCCGAAGAAACGGTCGAACTGCAGGAACACGAGCGCGATCGTGATCACCGGGAACGCCAGTATGAGCAGGAACTGCGTCACGAACGCCATCCAGGTGAACATCGGCATGCGCATCAGGTTCATTCCCGGCGCGCGCATGTTGACGATCGTCGTGATGAAGTTGAAGGCCGCCGCGAGCGACGACACACCGAGGATCTGGAGACCAAGCATCCAGAAATCGATGTTCAGGTTCGGCGAATACGGCATCGTCGTGAGCGGCGCATAGCCGAACCAGCCGCCGTTCGGCGCCATCCCGAACAGCCACGACGAGTTCATGAACAACGAGCCGAATAAGTACACCCAGTAGCTGAACGCATTCAGTCGCGGGAACGCGACGTCTCGCGCGCCAATCTGCAGCGGAATGAGAAAGTTGAAGAACGCGGCCGAGAGCGGCATCACGACGAGGAAGATCATCGTCGTCCCGTGCATCGTGAACAGCTGATTGAACACCTCGGCCGAGACCACGTGGCCGTTGGGTCCCTTGAGCTGCCAGCGCATGATCAGCGCTTCGAGTCCGCCGATGGCGAACCACGACAGCGCCGTATACATGTACAAAGCGCCGATCCGCTTGTGGTCGACGGTCGTGAGCCAGCTCCAAAGCCCGCTGGCCGACTTCTCACCAGCGTGTGCGTAGCCCGGGCTGACGGCGGCGGTTGCCATTCGTCTCTATCTCCGATTCAGCGGTTCGTTATTTCGTTATTTATTTCAGCGACTGCAGATACGCCACGATGTCGGCGATCTGCTGATCCGTGAAGCCCGTCTTGACCGGGCCCTTGAGCGTGACCGGATCGTACTCGCCGATGCCGAACGTCGGCATCGCGATGCCCGGCTTCATGGCGTTGGCGTTCTTGATCCACCGAGCGAGGTGCTGCGGGTCGTTCGGATAGAGGCCAGCGCCAATCGTCGTGCGCGAACCCACATGCGTGAGGTTCGGACCAATGTTCCCCACCATCATTGGCTCGCCGCGGATGCTGTGGCATGCGATGCACATTCCCGTCGTCACGAGCTTCTCGCCGCTTGCGACGTTGCCTGCCGCGAGCGCGTTGTCGTCGAACCGAAGATTGGCGGGCAACGGCGTCTGCGGCACCGAGTAGGCGGGCATCTTGTCGCGCGGGAATGCAACGAAGCCGGCTTGGGCGACCTGCGTCGTCGGTGCAGCGTTCGTGGCGCCCGTCGCGGGAACGCCAACACCAGCCGCGTTTGCCGCAGGCGACGAGGTCGCCCGAGCCGGCGCGCCTCCGACTGGCGGTGCGCCCGCGGTAGTCTGCGTCGGAGCCGCTGGTGCTGCCCCGGCCGGCGTTGCTGGCGCCGGCGATCCCTGGGCCATCGTCTGCTGGTGCGCGATCCAACTATTGAAGTCGGTCTCGGCCACCGTGAACGCCTTGAAGCGCATGTTCGCGTGGCTCGTGCCGCAGTACTCGACACACGCGCCGTTCCACACGTTCGCGCCCGAGGAGTCAGGCGTGTACCACAGGTAATTCGTGTGGTTGCTGACGACGTCACGCTTACCTGCTAGCGCGGGCACCCAGAACGAATGGATGACGTCGCGCGATCTGAGCGTGAAGTTGACCGTGCGGCCGATCGGCAGGTACAGCTCGTTCGCGGTCACCACCGTGTCGACTCGGCCGTTCGCACCCGCCATGGTGTACTGCGGATAGCGGAACTCCCACCACCACTGATGCCCGATCACTTCCACCTGCAGTGCGTCGGAGCGCGCCGTCGCCTGCGTCTTGAAGATGGTACGGACCGTCGGGATGGCGATCATCAACAGAATGAGCAGCGGGACCACGGTCCACGTGATCTCGAGCGCCGTGTTGCCGTGCACATGCTTCGGCTCGGGCTGGCCGGGGCGACGCCGAAAGCGAATCAGCGTCCAGACGAGGATTCCCTCGACAAAAATGAAGACGGCCGTGCCAGCGTAAATCAAAATCTTGAAAAGGAAATCGACGTCCCGATTGAAATCCGTTCTCTTGTGAAAGATCGAATCGGGATACTTGTCCTGACCACACGCGGCGAGTAAGACCGCGAGGGCGACCGTCAGCGCGGCCACGCCCGCATTGCGGGCACCCGGCCGGCGCAGGCGGGTGAGAAAAGGCATTGGGAATCCTTTTACCGGCGTTCTGAGCGCGGTTACCACAACACGCTCGATGCGAATTGTGTCAAAGCAAGCGGAACCTACCGGTTCGGAGAGGCCAAATCAAGCGAGACAGCCGCGCGAAGTGTCCACAGTAGTCGCTTCTCCGACAGCGGGTTACGACTCGCCAGACTGCGACGCCCCGGAACCCGTTTCATCAATGGCGTGCTTGGTCTTTGTTTGAATCACCGCGATGTCCATCGCTTGCCGAATTTGCGCCACGCCTTCGCGAAGCACACGAAGGCGCATCACCTCACTCGCGCCACGGCTGGCCGCAAGGTTCACCGCAATGATGATGTCGGAGATCGACCCGAAATGCCCCCGCAGGTTCTCGGCCAAGGTCGGCAGTTGACGGCGAACGTTTTGAACGTACGCGCTCGCCGGCTGATTTCGCTTGAGCGCGAGCGCATACTGCTCCACGATGCCGTTGATGCGCTGCAATAACAAAAGCGCGTCGTCCAGTGCCTTGAGCTTGTTGAGCCCCGTCGCGTCGAGCCTTACCTGCGACATTATTTCACTCGCTCGAGCCGAGGGTTTTCAGTGAATCGGCGTCCAACCTTCGCTTGCGGCTTGCCGTTGACCTGGACGACGTCGGCCGTGAAATCAAAGCGACCTTCGAACAACGCGGCGCCAACTCCATAGGCGTCGACCGGGACGCCATCTTCCTCGAACGCCGCGATGCGCGCGGCGTCGAAGCCACCCGACACCACGATCTTCACGTCGCCGAAACCCTCCGTGTCGAGCGCGTTGCGGACATTCCAGACCAGGCTCGCGTTCACGCCAGTCGGCTTGAACACGCCCATCTGTGGAATCACCGACTTGTCGACCATGTGCTCGGCGGTGTCGATCCGAACACCCCAAAGGCGGTCCTCGAGCGCGCGCGCAACATCGAGGCTGGTTTTCACGCAATCATTGTCGTAGTCCACCAACGCGATCACGTCGACGCCTTCGATCGTCTCGACGAACCGTTTCGTGGCTTTGACCGTGTCGCCGCCAAACGCCGCGATGAGCGCATGAGGAATCGTTCCGACCGCTTTGCCGCCGAACAACGAAGCCTGCGCCTCGGTCGATACCATCTTCACGCCGGCAACCATCGCGCTGTATCCATCACCAGGCTGCACAGAGTAAATGTCGTCTCGCGCACCGAAGAACATCACCGGCTTCGACTGTGCTGCGACGCACACCAACTTGGCGTTCGTGCAAATCCGCGTGCGCCGAACGAGCGAGCCCACGCACAGGGTCTCGAGGAATCCGAAGGCGTCGTACGGTCCTTCGATCGTCATGACCGTATCCCAACTCTCGTAGCGATCACCTTCGTACAGAGCATTCACCGTGAGCGCGCTCCAGTCGTCGACGCACAGCTTGAGCACGGCGATCGCCTCGTCGATTCCCCCGAGCCAGCCTTCGTTCTTGCCGCTGATCTGCATCAAGGTCGTCGGCGACCGCTTGTCCTGACGGACGATCTCCCGCGCCCGCATGAAGTAGGCGTCGGTGTAATAGCCCTGCTTGACCTGCTCGACAGGAATATTGAACGCGGCCGGGTCGAGACGCTTGCGACGACGAGGAGCCATTATCGCCCCGTCATCGCGTCCGGATCCAAGATGCGATCGAGCTGCTCCCGCGTGAGCAAGCCGCGCGTCAAGACAACTTCATATACGCCGCGTCCGCTTTCCAACGCCTCCTTGGCGACCGATGTCGCATGCTCGTAGCCGATGACCGGCACCAACGCCGTCACGATGCCGATCGAATGTTCGACGAATTGCCGCATGCGCGACGGGTTCGCCGTGATCCCGTCGATACAGCGCTGCCTCAACACTGTGCACGCACTCGTGAGCATTGAAATGCTACCGAGCAGGCGATAGGCAATTACCGGCTCGAACACGTTGAGCTGCAGTTGGCCAGCCTCGGCGGCCAACGTCACGGTGATATCGCTGCCGATGACATCGAAGCAGACTTGGTTCACCACTTCGGGAATGACGGGATTCACTTTGCCAGGCATGATGGACGAGCCCGGCTGCATCGGCGGCAGGTTGATCTCACCGAAACCCGCCCGCGGTCCCGAGCTCAACAAGCGCAGGTCATTACAGATCTTTGACAGCTTGACGGCGCACCGCTTGAGCACGCCCGACAGTTGGACGAATGCGCCCGTGTCGGCCGTGGCCTCCACCAAGTCCGGTGCAGTAATCAAGGACAGCTTGGTGATGCGCGACAATTCCCGACAAACGGTCTCGGCGTAGCCGGGGGGCGCGTTTATGCCCGTGCCGATTGCCGTCGCTCCCATGTTGATCTCGCGGATCAGCGCCTGCGCTTCACCCAACCGGTCTACGTCTTCCTGGATCGTGTGACCGAACGCCGTGAACTCCTGGCCCAACGTCATCGGCACCGCGTCTTGCAGCTGCGTGCGACCCATTTTGACGAATGGATTGAACTCCTCGCCCTTGGCGAGGAACGAGGCGACGAGCTCTCGCATTGCTGCGCGCAGACTCTCGAGTGAGTGGTGCAGCGCGAGCTTGACCGCCGTCGGATAGACGTCGTTCGTCGACTGACTCAGGTTGACGTGATTGTTCGGATGTACTTTCGCGTAGTCGCCGCGCGCTGCCCCAAGTAGCTCGAGGGCGCGATTGGCGATGACTTCGTTCGCGTTCATGTTCGTCGAGGTTCCGGCACCGCCCTGGATCATGTCGACGACGAAGTGCTCGTGGTGTCGTCCGGCACGAATCTCCTGCGCGGCGCGAACGATGACGTCGGCCGTTTGCGTGTCGAGAAGCCCTAGCCGCGCATTCGCGAGCGCTGCGGCTTCCTTTACCGCCGCCAGCGACTCGACGAGGGCCGGAAACTCCCGAAGTGGCGTTCCGGTGATCGGAAAGTTCTCGAGTGCGCGCAACGTCTGCACACCGTAGAGCGCGTCTTCGGGCACCGCGCGCTCCCCAAGCAAATCATGCTCGGTTCGCGTGCGCGCGCCCGTGAAGCCAAGGGTGCGTCCGCGTCCGACGAGCGTCGCATCGGTCGCGGCAAGTCGCTGCGAGATGGAGCGCGCGGCGCGTCCCACGAGTGCCGCGTAGAGCGTCGGATATTCCTTGATCATCTCATGCACTTGCGCGGTGCTGAGGAGATAAGCCTCCGTCCGCTGGATCGCGCGCGCACTGGTGCCGTGGGGCAGCTCGTCGAGCAGCAATCCTTCGCCGACCGCTTGTCCGGCGCCGAGTGTGACGAGTCGAATCGGGCGGCCATTGAGGCCTTTCTCGATCGCGACCGCGCCGGAGATGAGAATCGCGAGGAACTCACGCCGCGAGCCTTCCTCGAACAACACCTGGTCGCACTCGTACGTGACAGGCGTTACGAGCTTTGTCAGCTGATGAAGCCCCGAGTCGGTGACGCCTTCGAGGAATTCCGCCTGGCGCAGTTGATCTCGGATGGGGGAGGGAGACATAGGATGGAGAAGATAATAGACTTAGTCCGGCCGTAAGATTCCACCGCCTGTCACTCCGCCTGCCAGCCGAGGTCCTATGTCCGTCTCACGTCGCGATTTTCTGGGTGCCGGCGCCGCTGCTGCCGCCGGTCTCGCCATCCCCAAGCTTGCCGGGTCGATGCCCGTCGTCACGGTCCGAGAGCGGGCGGAGCTGGCGCTAAGGTCATTCGCGGGTCGACCGACCATTATCAGCGCGACCAATGGCCTGACCGCGGATAGCAGCGGCAAAAAGGGGATCCAGGTCGCCTACGACGCGCTCCTCAAGGGGGCCGATCCCTTGGACGCGATCGTGGCCGGCGTCCAGATCGTGGAGCTGAACCCCGACGATCAGTCGGTCGGACTCGGCGGCTTACCAAATGAAGAAGGCGTGGTGCAGCTCGATGCGAGCTGCATGCACGGGCCAAGCAAGCGCGCCGGAGCGGTGGGCGCCATCGAGGACATCGCGACACCGGCGGCGGTGGCCAAAGCCGTGATGGATCACACCGACCACATTTTTCTGGTCGGCGCGGGCGCCAAGAAGTTCGCGCTCGAGATGGGCTTCAAGGAGCAGAACCTTCTCACCGAAGCCAGCCGAGCCGACTGGATTCGGTGGAAGTCGAAGCTCAACCCGAATGACGCGTGGTTGGATCCGTCCGATTCAACGAAGCGTCCGATCAGACCTCCAGCGCGCGCGCGTCCCGCCGACGATGATGAGTCGATGATCCATGTGTATTACGATTCGCGCGGTGTGCCGTACACCTACGGCACGATCAACATGAACGCGGTCACCGCGTCGGGCGACATCGCGTCGGTCACGACGACCAGCGGACTGTCATGGAAGATTCCCGGTCGGGTCGGCGACTCGCCGATCATCGGTGCGGGCCAATACTGCGACAACGACGTCGGCGCCGCGGGATCCACTGGGCGCGGCGAAGCGAACATCAAAGTGTGCGGCGCGTTCCTCGCCGTGGAGTTCATGCGGCAAGGGATGTCGCCGGAGCAGGCGCTCATCAAAGTCATGGAGCGCGTGATTGCCATGACGGAAAAGCGTCTGTTGAACGACAAGGGCCGTCCCTACTTCGATCTCAGCTACTACGCCGTCAACAAGAAGGGAGAATATGCCGGCGGCTGCGCGTACGAGGGCGGTACGTTCGCCGTCTGCGACGCGAACGGTGCACGAAAAGAGAACGCGGCATACCTGTTCAAGCGCGATGAACGGCCGGTGAATCAGCCGATCAGTGGAACGATGATCAAGCCATGACGGCGTGACGCGAACCATACGGCTCACCGCGTGGGTCGCGATTCTCGCACTCGCGGCATTTCAAGCGTATGCGCAGCGCTTCAGCGTCGGCCCCGACGGCATCTCGTATCTCGATCTGAGCGACGCCGTTGTCAGTGGTCGCTGGTCGACACTGATCAATCTCTACTGGAGTCCCTTGTACCCGGTGCTGGTGGGCGTTGGCAGAGTCATCGCCGGCGCCGGGCCGCGGTGGGAAGTCGTGACGATGCACGCGGTCAACTTCGTGTGCTTCGTCGCGATGCTCGCGGCGTTCGAGTACTTGCTCATGAGCATCCTGGCGTTGGCGCGCAGCACGCGTCACTCCGCACTCGGCGGCGTATGGGGATTGGCTGCCGCGTATGGATTGTTCGGCGTCTTTGCGTTGACCATGACGCCGATGGAGCTCACGACGCCTGACTCGCTCTCGTCCGCCGCGATCCTCCTGGCGTTTGGCGCGTTGCTGCGACTCGGCGAGGCAAGTGAGCACCCGCGCCGCGACGCCATCGTGCTCGGCGTCGCACTCGGGCTGGGCGCGTTGGCGAAATCCTTCCTCGTGCCATGGGCGATCGTGTGCTTTGCCGTGCTGGCGATCGCGACGAGACGACGTGGCGTGTCGCTCACGGCAATTGCGGTTGGCGTCTGGCTGGTCTTCGTGCTGCCGTGGTCGTTCGCGCTCTCGCTCGCTGCGGGGCGTCCAACGTTCGGCGACTCTGGCCGCCTCACGTTTGCTTGGTATGTGAACGGTCAGAATGCGCCGTCGCTGCACGGCGTACCGCCTGACGCGCGGCGCCCCGGGACAGACGCGATTCTGCCCGGCGTCGGCGTCACGGGATACGCGCCAGGCACAGATCCGATGTGGTTCGACCCGGCACGCTGGAATCGCACGCTGGCGCCGCGTTGGGATCTGCCCGACCAACTCGCGACGCTGAAGGTATTCGGGTTGTTTTATGTGCAGAATCTTGCGCCTCTCATGTTCTTGGTGTTTCTGCTGGCCGTCGCCCCTCCCGGCTCGAGGCGCATCGCATGGTGGCGGGGATGGGTAGTGTTCGTGCCCACGATCGCCGGTCTTGCCGCGTACGCGATCATCCTCGTCACGGCTCGGTACATCATGCCGTTCCTGCTCGCGGGAACGCTGACACTCTTGGCGACGCTTCCCATTCCGCGCCGCATCCGGCCAGCTTGGGCGCTTGCCGGCATGTTTTTCGTCATCATCATCGAGAGATTGCATCCTGCAACCACAGTGATGCTCGCACTCGTCACGTCGATTCTCGGCGGCACGATCGCCGGTGTCATGATGCCAACCCGGCGTCGCTGGCTTTGGGTGCTCGGAATCATCGCCGTGATGGGAGTCACGCGCTTCGTCCTCGCTCCGTCGGACCGAGGTGCTCTGCTCCTCGGATCGCTCTGTCTCGTCGCTGCGTTCTGGTTTCTCGCTCGGCGCGCGATCGTCGGCTGGCGGCCGGTCCGGTTTGCCCTCCGCAGCCAGGCTGCTCTCGCAACGCTACTCGCCGCGGTGTTGCTCGGTCGCCTCGCCAGTCGGCTTTACCAGGACGCCGACATGCGGGAGCGCTCGGCGCGTCCGGGCTGGAATAACGTCGAATGGAACGTGGCGCAGGAGCTTGGAGCGCATGGAGTAGCGCCGGGCACACGGGTCGCGGTCATAGGAGCCCACGCGGAAGCCTATTGGGCCCGCACCGCACGTGTGCACATCGCCGCCGATGTGCCGCCACCAGTTACCGAGGCGTTTTGGCGGCTCGCTCCATCGGCGCGAGATTCATTGCTTGCACAATTTGCTGGCGCTGGAGCGACCGTCGCGATCGCGACCGTCGGACCCGAGAGCGGCGCGGCCGACAGTACGTGGACGCCGCTGCGCTTTCACGGCTGGATGAAACGCCTGCGTCGCTAGCGGTTTACTGCTTGCTGGTAGTCCGTTGCCAGAGGCCAGGTCAGCCGACTTTCGTTCCGATCGCTGGACGAATGGCCCGCCCGAGCGTGATCTCGGTCGGCATCAAGACCGGCCCAGCCACGGGTGTTTCATCCGTCGCTTGTCGGTCATCGAGACGCAGGTTGGCGATCAATCGGCTGAGCCGGTCCGCGGCTCCCGCGAGCGTCGATGCCGCGGCGGCGATTTCCTCGGTACTCGCGCTCTGCTGCTCACTCGAAGCCGCGACTTCCTGCATCGCCGCCGCGAACGAATCAGTGCCCACGGCGAGTGAGTCGAGCTTGGATCGCATGTCCCGCACAAGACCGCTGGCTGCGCTCGACGCGCGCTGAATCGACGACGTCCATCCATCGGCGTCCGCGACCGCCTTCTCGATGTGGCCGAAAGAGCGCGAGCCTTCTTCCGTCGCGCCACGCACCGCGCGTACGGTTTCGACCGTCCGCTCGCTCGACGTGCGCGACTGCGCAATGCCACGCAACACGCCGCTCACCACATTCTCCGTGCGTTCCGCGGCGTCTGACGACATGGCGGCCAGACGTCGCACTTCTTCAGCCACGACCGCGAACCCGTGGCCATGCTCGCCGGCACGCGCCGCTTCCATCGCGGCGTTGAGCGCCAACAGCTTCGACTGCCGCGCGAGCTTCTGCACGAGCGTCACGAAGCTGCGGACCTCCTCCGACGCCTGAGCGAGCTGCTCGATCGACGCGGCGCTTGCTTCGACGTCGCCGCTGAGCGCCGTCAATGAACGCGAGCTCTCATCGAGCCGCGAACGGTTCTCCAATGCCAGCGCGCGAAGCTGTTCGTTGCGTTGCACACCCTCGTGCGCTCCGACGTCGAGCTCGGACGCGAGCGTCACGAGATGCTCCGACGAACCGGCCAGTGCTTGGATGGTCTCGGCCATCAAGTTCGCCTGCTGGCTCAGATCAGACGCCGTGTGTGCGATCTGTCCGGCCGACGCTGCCATTTCTTCAGAGCTTCCCGTGAT
>Ga0207695_10002158_pt1 | contig 29777 bp, 26 predicted proteins | sample KBSC54metaG_FD_184354 | JGI IMG/M metagenome (GOLD analysis project Ga0207695, IMG submission 184354) | Corn rhizosphere microbial communities from Kellogg Biological Station, Michigan, USA - KBS C5-4 metaG (SPAdes) (version 2) | ecosystem: Host-associated > Plants > Roots > Rhizosphere > Soil...
ATATAGTAATGAACAACGCAGGCATACAACTGACCTGTGATATGACACAGGAAGTGGACCTGGACAGGGTGTATGCAGAAGTAGATACAAATCTGATAGCGCCATTGCATATTGCATCGCTGTTTGCGCCGCATCTGAAAACAAAGCAGGAAGCAGCCATTATCAATATATCATCAGGCCTGGCATTTGTGCCATTGGCATTTATGCCTGTGTATTGTGCTACAAAGGCTGCAATACATTCATTGACCTTATCGTTGCGCCACCAACTAAGAAATACCAGCGTAAAAGTATTTGAGATAGCACCACCGAGTACGGACACTGAACTGGGGCACGACAGGAGACCCGATAAAACACAATCGCATGGCGGGCTGCCGATAAGTGAGTTTATAGTAGAAGCGATAGAAGCTATAAAGAACGATACGCTGGACGCGCCGATAGCAGAATCAAAAGGACTGCGCAGTAGAGGAGAAGCATTGTTTGAGGTAATGAACAGCAGGTTCTAGTACTGTATATTTTTAAAAAGACGAGCTCCGCATTTTTGCGGAGCTCGTCTTTTTATATGTTCGGCAATCCTTTAGTAATTGATGACCTGCTCTTCTATATGCTCAGGCAGTTTGCGGAACTCATACTGCTGATTGCGAAGCTGTGGTTCAAAACCAGCCTCACGAATGGCTTCCTGTATGCTTTTGTAAGTGAAGCGGTGTGGTGCACCTGCTGCGCTTACTACATTTTCCTCTATCATGATAGAGCCGAAATCGTTGGCGCCGGCATGCAGGCATATCTGCGCTGTTTGCTTACCTACGGTGAGCCAGCTTGCCTGTATATTCTTCACATTAGGCAGCATGATACGGCTGAGGGCTATCATGCGGATATATTCTTCGGCAGTAGTAAGATTCTTAGTGCCACGTATGCGACGCAGCATAGTATCTACATCCTGGAAGGTCCAAGGTATAAAGGCAAGGAAACCTTTGGCATGTTCGGGTTTCTTAGCCTGTACCTCGCGCAGCTTTACCAGGTGCTCGAAGCGTTCGTATAAAGTCTCTACATGGCCAAACATCATGGTGGCACTGGTAGTGATATTGAGCTTGTGTGCTTCATGCATTATGTCCAGCCATTCCTGCGCACCGCATTTACCTTTGGAGATAAGGCGGCGTACACGGTCGTTGAGTATTTCGGCACCAGCACCTGGAAGACTGTCATGGCCTGCTTCCTTAAGCGCCATCAGTACATCGCGGTGGCTCATGCCTTCCAGCTTGGCTATGTGCGCAATTTCGGGTGGGCCCAGTGCATGCAGCTTCAGGTTAGGATAAATATCCTTCAGTTGCTTAAATAAATCTACATAGAAAGCAAGACCCAGCTCAGGATGATGACCACCCTGCAATAGCAACTGCTCGCCGCCATAGCGGAATGTTTCATCTATCTTTCTCTTGTAGGTCTCTATATCAGTAATGTAAGACTCGGGATGACCGGGTATGCGGTAGAAATTGCAAAACTTACAGTTGGCTATGCACACATTGGTCGTGTTCATGTTCCTGTCTATAATCCAGGTAACCTTACCATGGGGTACCTGTATCTTGCGCAGTTCATTGGCCACATACATCAATTCGGTAAGCGGAGCATTTTCGAAAAGGAAGACGCCTTCATCGGCACTCAGAAATTCAAACCGCAACGCACGCTCATACAGCTCGGATAATTGCATGAAATAGTTTAATTAGGATAACAAATTTACAGTAAAAAGAGTTGACAGAAGTGAATGTCCTTTAGATATAGTCAGAAACTTAAAAGCTATAGTAAATAGAGATAATTAGTCAGCTTAGTTATTTTTGCACGCTATGAAGACTGAAAGAGTATTTACTTGTCTGTTTGTAATTGCATATGTGATGAAATTCCTGCACCTGGCAGAGGCAGGGTTGTTTATGTTGCTGGTTACCACTATTCTTTCAGCACTGTATTTACTGGGCGGATTTTATTTTTTCAGTGATGAAAGTATAAAAAAACAGAACCTGCCTTTTTCTATAGTAGCGGGTATTTGCCTGGCTTTTGCCCCGCAGGCTATATTGCAAAAAGTGCAGTACTGGCCCGATGCACAGCTTTACCTGGTAATAAGCATTGTTGTTTGCCTCGCGATATTTGTTGTTGCATATATCCTTAAGCGCAAAACAAAGGAAGAACTGAAAACCTATTACCGCAATATGCTATACCGCTCCGGCGTATTGCTGGGCTTAAGTACTATACTATGCATTATACCCATAAGTGCGCTGGTGCATTGGCAATATTGGGACAATAAGGAGTTTGCAGACATTGCCACTAACTTCTACAGTCACCCGGAGAATGCGGCATTTAAAAAACAATACAATGACTACAGGGCTACCCATACGCCCACAGGTAAGCCTTTAAAAGTAGATATGTTAAAAAAGTGACAATCTTTTATTAGACATTTGTTGTAACTTGTATAACTAATAACAGGCACGGATGAAAGCCCGTCTTACATTATTCCTATCCCTTTTACTTACCTGGTTTTCTTTCCCGGCAAATGCCACTCATATTGTGGGCGGTGAAGTAACTTACCGCTGTCTTGGCGGTGGCTGGTATGAGTTTACGCTTACTATATATGAAGATTGTCTTACAGGTATTCCCGCTGCTATAGCAGAAGATAACCCAGCGTACATTAATATATTTGACAGCAAAGGAAACCCGGTATTAAGAGATGCTAATGGATTTATACTAAATTATGATACCATACACCTCGCATCCAGGATACTGGTGCCTACTAATTTTTCCAATTCATGTGTAAATAATCCACCGGCTACCTGTCTTAACAAAGCTACTTTTATAAAGAGATATTACCTGCCACCTAATAGTGGAGGCTATACCTTCGTATACCAGCGTTGCTGCCGCAATCGCAGTGTGCAGAATATTGTAAACCCGGCGTCTATAGGTGCTACCTATTCTTGTACAATACCCCCCGCCAGCGTCACTTGCAATAACAGTGCGGTGTTTAAAAATTACCCTCCTCAAATAATATGTATCAATAACCCGCTGGTATATGACCATTCGGCCGTGGACGCAGACGGAGACTCGCTTAGCTATGAGTTTTGTACCGATTACACGGGTGGAGTAGATACGCAAAGTGCGCCTACTATACCGATGCCACCTCCTTTTACGCCCGTTACATACAAACTGCCCTACACGTACCTAAACCCAATGGCAGGCTATCCGCGGATACAAATAGATGGCAAAACAGGATTGATAACAGGTAAGCCAAATATAATAGGGCGTTTTGCAGTGACGGTGTGCTGCCATGAGTGGCGCAACAACCAAATGATAAATACAGTGAGCAGGGAATTTCAGTTTGTGGTAACTAACTGCACTAAAGCAGTGGTAGCAGACATACCGCAGTTTTCTACTGAGTTTAATACCTATATAGTGAATTGTCAAAACTATACGGTGAACTTCGTGAATCAGAGTAAGGGTGGCTTTTCCTACTTCTGGGATTTTGGCGATAAAAACAGCCCTGCAGATACCTCTACTGATTTTGAACCTACCTATATATACCCTGATACGGGAGTATATACCGTAAAGCTGATTGTAAATAAGAATACAACCTGCTCCGACAGCATAAGCAGGATAGTAAAAGTGTATCCCGTTTTCAGAGCGCTGTATAACTATGACGGACTGCAATGCCCCGGTTCGCCCATAAGCTTTACAGATAAGACCAGCTCTACCTATAAGCCCATAGACTACTGGCAATGGAACTTTGGGGATGGTGATACGACATCTGTTGAAAATCCGATACATACATATGAGATAGGTGGCGACTATAAAGTGGTACTGATATCAAAAAATGTAAAGGGCTGTACCGATACCATGCTAAGGCAAATACAAATAGACAAATTCAGGCCATATGCAGGTAATGACACTACCATAGTAAAAGGAGAACATATACAGTTTGACCCGCAGGGCGGAACGCAATATATATGGTCGCCAAGTACGAATCTTGACGATCCTGTGGGCGACCCTATCGGCTACTATCCCGATACAGGCCGCTATATGTATAACGTGCATGTGACGAGTGCCTATGGCTGTGAGGGAGATGCCTCTATACATGTATGGGTGGTAGATCATGGTTCTTATTTCATACCGTCCGGCTTCTCGCCGAATGGCGATGGGAAAAATGACCAGTTTAAGCCCCTGGGTGTAGGGTACAGGAAAATAAATTATTTCCGGGTATTTAACCGCTGGGGTCAGCAGGTATTTCGCAGCAACGACTTCAGTCATGGCTGGGACGGTACGATAAATGGCAAAAGGGCCGATATAGGCACTTACTTCTGGATGCTGAGCCTGGAAGACAGGAACGGAAAGGATGTAAATCTGAAAGGAGATGTAACTTTACTGCGATAAAACAGCGTCAGATACTGTAACCCCTCTCATAGGAGCTTTCCAAACATTTTCATTAATTTACAGGGCAATGAAAGCACGTGTACTAACGTTATTTGGGGAAGAGATAATACCAGAGCAGATAAATGCAGTGGGCAAAAGCCGTGCTGTAAAAAAGGCAAAAGAGCCTAAAGAAGAAAAAACAGAACAGCCTGCAGAGGCAATAAAGGAAGATAAAAAGACCGGCAGGAAGGAAAAGAAAGAGAAAAAAGAAGAGACAGGCATACTGAGCGGCTGGGCAGGAGATAAGCAATACTATTCCATAGGCGAAGTGGCAGCATTGTTTAATGTGAAAACTTCTAATATACGCTTCTGGACAAATGAGTTTGGGCTGAAACTGCGCACTACCCGCAAGGGAGACCGCCTATATACGCCGGAACAGGTAAGGGAAATACGTACCATATATCACCTGGTAAAAGAAAGGGGCTACACAATAAATGGTGCCAAAACCAAACTAAAGACACAAAAGAAGATGTCTACAGAGAGTGTGGACCTGAAGCAATCTTTATTGCAGCTGCGTAATAAGCTGCTGGCAATAAAAAATAGCCTTTCGTAAAGTAAGATTGGCCTGGTTTGTGATACCTGATAGGTGAACACATTAATTAAAATTGAAAACTAAGTAATGAAAAAAATATTTCTGGCGTTATTAATGATGGCTGGTATGCACGCAATGGCACAATCGGACTATGATGTGTTGAAAGACAAAAAGACAAAAGCAACTGTATATAAAGGTGAATGTACATTTGACGACATGCTAAAGCAAACCAGCTTTAGTTGGCTGCAAAGAGGTGCCGCGGAATATACACCTGATACTTCGGCTATAAAATACCTGAAGCAATATATGCCTAACTACGAGGTAGTAGTGTTTATGGGGACCTGGTGCGATGATACCTATACCGTGCTGCCCAAACTATATAAAGTGCTGCAGGCAACAGGCTACCCTATGAAGAACTATACTATGTATGGCGTAGACCGTGCTAAGGAAGCAAAGTACGTGGAAAGTAAACTGTATAAAATAGAAAACGTGCCGACCATAATAGTGATGAAGAATATGAGCGAAATAGGGCGCATAGTAGAAGTGCCTAAGCGCAGAGTGGAAGTGGAAATAGCCGGCCTGATACAGGATGACCTGCAAAAACAGGAAATGCGCGACCTGCAAAAAAAGCAATAGTCTTTAATCTGTTCGGCTGAATAAGTACATTTGCTGCCGTTAACCAACGTGCAGCATGGAATTACCTTCACATATATCCTTAGATAATTTAGCAGGCTACAATCAGCTGGAGCTATCGGCTGATGCTTTACAAAAAATAGCAACCAATCGCAGCTATCTTGACAATATACTGAGCAAGGGCGACACCTACTATGGCATAAATACAGGCTTTGGCTCCCTGTGCAATGTGCGCATAGAACCTAATGAGCTGGCACAGCTACAGGAAAACCTGGTGTGCAGCCATGCCTGCGGTATGGGCGATGAAGTGCCGGAAGAAATAGTGCGGCTGATGCTGCTGCTGAAAATACATGGCCTGAGCCAGGGCTATAGCGGTGTACGTACACAGATAGTGCAGCGACTGGCAGATTTTTACAATAAAGGCATTTATCCTATAGTATATGAATTAGGGTCACTGGGTGCCTCCGGCGACCTGGCACCACTGGCACACCTGAGTCTGCCGCTATTTGGCAAGGGCCAGGTACGCTATAAAGGTCAAAGACGCCAGGCGGCTGACGTGCTGAAAGAAACAGGCCTGGAACCGATGCCCCTGGCGGCTAAGGAAGGCCTGGCGCTGCTGAACGGCACTCAGTTTATGAGCAGTTATGCAGTATGGGCATTACTGGCCAGTAAAAGACTACTGGCATGGGCTGATTTAATAGGTGCATTGTCTGCTGATGCTTTTATGGCAAAAGATGAACCTTTTCAACATCCTATACACCGTGTAAGACCACATAAAGGGCAAATAGCCACCGCGCAAAAAATACTAAGCCTACTACAGGGCAGCGAACTGCAAACCATGGCTAAGGTGCAGGTGCAGGACCCATACTCCTTCCGTTGCATGCCGCAGGTGCATGGCGCAAGCAAGGATGTAGCGGACACTGTAAGCAATGTTGTAGATACAGAGATCAATTCTGTAACGGACAACCCGATCGTGTTTCATGATGAAGATGCAATAATGAGTGGTGGGAATTTCCATGGGCAACCTTTGGCTTTGCATCTTGATTTCCTTGCTATAGCAATGGCTGAGATCGCCAATATATCTGAACGCAGAACTTATTTACTGATAAGCGGACAACGCAACCTGCCGGCTTTCCTTGCTCCGGATGCGGGTTTGAATAGCGGCTTTATGATAGCGCAGTACACTGCTGCTGCCATAGTGAGCCAAAACAAACAACTTTGCAGTCCGGCATCAGTAGATAGCATAGTGAGCAGTAACGGACAGGAAGACCACGTGAGCATGGGCGCAAATGCGGCTACAAAATTACGCCGTGTCATACTGAATGTGCAGCGTGTGCTGGCAATAGAATTGCTAACAGCTGCACAGGCGCTGGATATGCGCCACCCTGCCAAATCATCTGCAGCATTGGAAAGCCTGTGGGCGGACTTTAGAAAGGAAGTAAGCTTTATGGATAAAGACCGTGTGCTGCATGACGACCTGGTAATAGCAGAGCAATTTTTGAACAATGACCCTGCAAAGTGGACAAGCAAATAAAATATGAGCAGCCAGCAAAAATCTTATATCATATTTCAATGCTATGGACATGAAGGTATTTTTCATGAATGCGCCTTTGCATTGCTTACATTATCGCAACTGTATGCTACTTCAGAGTTTAAAAACATTCATGTAGTTATATACACGGATAACCCCGAATGGTTTGGGCGCTTTAAAGATTGTGGCGTGCCATTGTTATTCCGGAAAATAGATGATGAGCTGATAAAGAAATGGCGTGGTGAAATAGACTTTGTACACCGTGTGAAAATAGAAGTGCTGCGCGATTTTACCCAAAGAAAAGGCGGTAACATACTGTACCTGGATACGGATATAGTTTTCCTGAAGCGTATAGATATGATGCTGGAAGACATACATGCTGGCGACCTGTACATGCATGTGATGGAAGGTATAGTGAGTGAAGAAGGTAACCCAATACTGAAAAAACTTGCTTTCTACCTGAGAGAGCAAAAGACAATACAATTGCCCGGTAAACCGCTGTACGACAGCGCTATGTGGAATGCAGGCGTGCTGGGCTTTAGTGCGCAGCACTATGCACTGCTTGATAATGTACTGTTCTTTACAGATATGATATACCCGCAGTTCCCTAAGCATGTGGTAGAGCAGTTTGCTTTCTCTTTATACTTTCAGCGCAGCACTAAGGTACGTGCGGCATCGCCTTACATATTGCATTACTGGAATGTGAAAGAGATGCGTATGATACTGGCTTCATTCTTCGAATACTTCAGCAATAAAAAGTGGAATGAGCTGGTGCTATATAGTACCCTGATACAGGTGCATGTGATAATGCAGGAGAAAATAAGTTTCCTGCATAACAGGAGCCTGATGGGCAAACTAAAGAAAGAAAACTGGGAACCTGCGATACCTAATTGGGAGCTACTTGTTAAGCAGCTTGAGTAGGGTATCTATCTCTACCTGGTTTTGCGTGTAATTAATAGATTGGTAAAGATCTTCTTCCTCTCTCTGCGTAAGGTGGAAATTAAGCGCTGCTGTTTTCTTCATTTCCCTTGGTACATATTGCAGCGTAACAAAATGCATATTACCATTGAGCGAATAAGGTGCATAATCCTTCAGGTAACCGTGATAATAGGACTGGAATGTTTCCCATTTTTCCTGTATTACAAACAGCGGATCTGATAACATAGAGCTTAACGTATATTCATCTTTAGCAGGTATCAGGTCTGATTCGCGGGTGTCTCTTATTTCAAGAAAAACCACATTCCCGGCATTTTGCTTGATCCAGTCGCGCATTACATATAAGTATCGGCTTGCTACTTCGGTACCGAAATTATCCCTTAACCCTGCATCCATAATATTCATAGTGGGTTGTGAAGGCAGTTTTACTACAGGCAGTATGACAGGGAAAGTAGCCGTCATGCGTAATGCAGAAGTAATACGCAGATCGTAAGGGTTCTGCCGTGCAAACAATTCGCAGAAATCAATTGCATCAATAGGCGGGTCAACAGAATCTCTCAGGCTATATTCGGGGCGTGTAAGAAAACTAATAGGTTGTGGGCACATCATAAGCTTGCGCCCATCGTTAATTATCGTTCCGTTTATTACAAACTCCGGTATCCTTCCATTTGCTTCATCTGCTTTATAATCACTCAATTTTCTATTGAGCAGGCCATTAGTATTCCTTATTAGCTCTTGCTCCATAGCATAGCCGCGATCTTTAGAGTATGAGTGGCCTGCAATACTTATTTTATTAAAAGGAGAAATCAGATCTACACTGGTAAGTGAGAATACAATAGCATTCAGGAGGTCTTTGCCAACATTAGCCTGGTAAGAAGGATCATAAGGATTTTGTACTGCGCCTGTGAGTGCCGCCTGATGAATAGCACGCCAATAGGTAGCACCTATCATGCCGCCTGATGCGCCGGTTACTAATACTGCATTGCGGCTAAGCATTCCTTGCGAAGCACTGTCTATATACTGCAATGTTCTGAACGTCCAGTAGGCAGCCCTTGAACCACCGCCACTCACGGTAATAACTATAAGCGGAGGCTTTTGTCCTGTGGGAGTAAAGGCATTGTTTTTCCAGTTGTCAAGTCGTTGCTCTTCTGTTTTTTTATCTTGCTCATAGCGTTCATTATTGAAAACGCGTTTCAGATTGTAGTACTCGTACACAGGCTGTACAGTATCTGCCTGCTTGTAGTTGGGGCCATAAGCAACGCTGCGCAAATCGAACAGGCGGTGAAATACCATCCATGAGATGAATAGCCAGATGAATATCCAGCCAATGGTTTCCCAGCTGCGCAGAAAATATTTTACAGCACCTACAATACCCATGAGTATAGCGAAGAGCATGAGAAAGCTGGCGCCAGCGGGAATACGAAGCACAGGCTGCTCCATAAAAATGCCTATGACCAGCAGGAATACAAATGAAAATATGGTGGCCGTAATGGCATTGCGGTGATGCCTGCGTAGTATGGTATTGAGCACGCGCGGATGATAGCGTTCCAGCTCCGAGCACTTGCAAACTTTGAGATTCTCACCAAGGTAACTATCTACACGAAGGATATCGAGGTCATAGTCCAGCGTATCATAAGGGATGATTTCCCTTATACGCGCCGGGTTGGTAATTTTTGAGAGGATTACCTTTAGCATATCCCTGCCCATACGAAAAAAGTAGGCAAAAGAAATAAGTGTGATAAGAAGTACGCCCAGGTAAAAGCCAAGCTGCATAAGTAATATCTTCTCTACTGAAGCATGTTCATTGTACCACTGGTAGCGAATGCTGACCACAGAATAGAAAACAAAAAAAGAAAAGGGTATCAGTGAATTATTGAGGCAGTAAACAAGAAAGGTTTGATTAGCTGCGCCCATATATGGTATGCGATGGCCGTGTATGATAAAGGTGGTGATATGCCAGCCCATGACAAAAACTGCAACCGCACCACCCAGCAGTAACATGCTGAGAAAATTTATCTTGCCGAAATACTCAGGAGCCAGGAAAAGTGCAGAAGCACCAAAGTGCGCAGCAAAGTGCCCGGTGATTGTGGTAAGTACAATGACCCAGAAGATGAGCAAGAACTGGTATTTGCGAAAATGGAGCAACAGCAATTGCACAGGCAGAAAGTGGTATATGCCCTTCAGCATATCGCGCATAATGGAGTAACTGATTTTATATCAAGCTACAATTTTTTTTCTGTGTGCAGACATATAGGTGTAATAAATATAATCCTGCCTTGCTCCAGTTTAGTAAAAGAGGTACATGATAAGTTTTGGTTTTTTGAAGTCTGAGGGTAGATAGTCGAGAGCGAATGATTTAGGTGTGCACATCTTGTCTATGTGTCGGTAAAGTTCCATATGTGCACTATCATCATCTAAAGTTCTGGCAGTTGCCCAATGTTTAGTGCATAATGCCTTTTCAAAAGTGGCCTTGTTTTGTGAATAAAAAACGAAATAAATATCTTTTACAGGACAATGCTCTTTCAATGCTTTGTCTACCAGCTTTATCGATTTACTCGGGTACACGTCATTTATCAGGCTGCTCACATCTATAGCTACTTTATTAGGGTATGTCAGCCTTTTTTGCATACCCATTGCTTTATCTCTTTTAAGTTCTACAAAGTTATTATACCAGATGGCTTCAGCACTCCCGCTAACTACTGCCTTATATAATAGCGGCAAGTAGCGTTCTGGATGAAGTCTGTCGTGCCACACAAGTATATATGCAAGGTATGAGCCATCTTCAGGTGTAGGCCATTTGTTGTGTTTTTTCAAATACTCAAGCACATATATTCGATGAACCGAATCAAACTCTCCCATTTTTTGCCATTCAGTGGCTCTCGCAATACTATCAGGTGCATCGTCTATTGCCCGTCTTATTGCCTGGTCTTCGGTATGCATTCTTTTAAAGGTTTGATACACCTCATTCTTAGCAGCAGCTTCATAGCAAGCCATAAATTTCCGGGTATAGAGATCTCGCCCAGTCTGGGATATTTTATAATGGTCAAAAATGTCGTTGAGTTTGTCTGGTGCCATGTCGTCAATAGTGCCCAACAATGTGTAAGGATCTACTTTTAAAAAATAAGCAGCCGCCTGTATACTGTCCTTTGTTTCAAGCAGACTATCTGCCATATTCAGGATATAGGATGCTGAATTAGGATTGTTGCTTAATAATGTATCTCCGTAGGGGTTAGCGTGGGAAGTTATGCCGGTACAAAGGCTGCAAAGTAGGATCAGGTATTTCATACAGGTGGTTTATACCTGTAATATAGTAAATTATCTAAATGGATCTACCTATGCTTTTGCCCGTTTTATTACGTACAAATTGGTAATTAGCGACATAAGCAAAAACATAGCCACCAACTGGTGCAACTCGGCAAGTGTCTGGTACTGGCCAAACTTGCCTACTATAATAGTTGGTGCGCTGATAACCGTAAATATGCCCAGCAATACCTGCAGGAATACTAATAAAACAGTCCACCAGCGGGTTTTGCTTAATAGAGACGACTGGTTAACTTTTAAATATTTACCTGCTTTGGCAAACCAGAATACTAAAACGATAAGTAATAAATAAGCAAGGCTGCGGTGTACAAAATGTACATTGATAGGATCGCTTACAAAGCTATGTTGCATTAAGTTATCCGGTATCCACATGCCATTGATAGTGGGCCAGGTGGGCGCAGACATAGCGGCCTTGAGCCCCGCCATACAAGCACCATATAACAGCTGAATGCTGAGCAGTGCGATGGCAATAATAGTAAAATTGTGCAGGGAGCTGCTGCGAGCCCTTTTTTCCTCTGGTATTAACAACTGCAGTGCAAACCATAATGTATAGCAGGCAAGCACCATGGCAGAAAGAAAATGTATGGCCAGCTTTATATGGTCCACATAGAGGTGTGTATCATTGAGGCCGCTGCTCACCATTATCCAGCCTATGAGCCCCTGCAGGCCACCCAGTATAAAAAGGATGACAAAGGGAATAATCATTTGCTTATCGAAGTATCTTTTCAGCAGAAAGTATATAAAGCCTATGGCAAATACTACTCCCAGCATACGTGCCCAAAGACGATGAAACCACTCCCAGAAAAATATAAACTTGAAATCACTCAACGTAAAATCGCTGTTGAGATATTTATATTGGCCTATGTGCTTGTAGCCGTTGAAGGCCTCATTCCATTCTCGTTCATTGAGCGGAGGTATTGCACCCATTATAGGTTTCCATTCGGTGATGGAAAGGCCGGAGCCTGTGAGCCGTGTGACACCACCAAGCAAGGTTTGCACAATGATCATAAAAACACCCAGTAATAACCACCATGCAACAGTCCTTTTTTTAGCGATTTCCTGCACTTTGAAAGATTTGCATGCAAAAGTAAGGCAGCAATACCTAAATACTGTTTAATAAAAATCAAAATCGAATTAAACAAACGTGCATTTTATGCATTTATATTCCCCATATTTATAATTAACTGATTCGCTATATGTAGAATAAGTTCTACATATTCCACAGTATTTTTTCGATTTGGGTTTAATGCATAACTATCGGATAATCAACAAGGTCGGATTTTTATAAATTTTTTCAGTTTTCTATGCATTAAATTTATTTATCTGTATAAAAGCTGTATTGGCTTTCAGAGGTTTTTTTATAAACTGCTGATTTGTAGCCATTTACCTTTAATCCTATTTTAATCTATTTTTCTTTTTTTGGATTGAAAGTTGCTATAGATTTGACATTGGTATAGAATTTATTGTGTAGAGTGTCAAACAGTTGCGTAAATTATTTATATTAATAAAAAATGCGGCACCTGTTTTTTACTCCAAGCTGTTTGTTAACTAAATTATTTATAGCTTAAAACTGTCCATTATGAGAAAAGCAGATGTGGTAAGTAGTATTGCTGAAAAAACAGGAATACCAAAAGTAGATATTCTGGTGGCGCTGGAAGCGTTTTTTAAAGAAGTGAAAGTATCACTCGTAGAAGGTGAACCAGTGTATGTGCGTGGATTTGGCAGTTTTATATTGAAAAAGCGCGCAGCAAAGATTGGTCGTAACATAAAGAAAAACGTAGCAGTAGAAATTCCGGAGCATTTTATCCCGGCTTTCAAACCTGCTAAGGAGTTTGTACAAGCTGTGAAGGAATCGAAGCATGAACTGGTAGAACACAGCGAAGCAGACCTGGTAGAAGATTAATAAAAAACTAAGCAAGTAATGATTTTGCTACCTTTGCGCAGAAATTAATAACACATTGCGTCCGGTACATTATATCACACTTGCAATAGCGATAGCACTAATAGCTCTTTTATACTGGGGAGGTAACACGACGCCACCAAAACCGAAGAACATGCCAGCAATGGCAGCCGGTGGAATGTCCTCAGGCCCAAACACCATGAAGCCTGCCTCTTTCGACTCGATTTTATCAGCAGCCGGCAAGCAGATACCTGCTAAGGCGATGGATAAAATCAAAACCATTGAAAATGAACTTGCAGCCATCCGTGATTCGTCACAGATGGCTGTAGTTTTTATCCAACTGGCCCAGGTGTGGGAGGAGAATAAACAGCTGCCGGTAGCGGGATATTACAGCGCAAAAGCAGCAAAGTTGGAGAATTCCAAAAAAATGCTCAATTTTGCAGGCCAATTCTTTTTGGAGCGTACGGGCGAAACCAATTCTACACAACTGCAATTGTGGGAATTAGCACAGGCCGAAGAGTGTTTTCAGAAAGGAATGGAGCTTGACAAGGAGAACGATACTGCGCAGATAGGGCTTGCAACAGTCTATGTAGCCAGAGGGGAAACGATGAAAGGTGTAGGAATGCTAAGGGACATTACCCAGAAACATCCGGACAATATACCTGCTAACATGATGTTAGGCCGTTTGTCTATACAGTCAGGCCAGTTTGATAAAGCTATTGCGCGCTTTGAAGCAATATTGAAACTGGAACCTAACAATGTGGATGCCCTCCTATACCTGGGCGAAGCATACGAGGGGAAGGGAGAGAAGGACAAAGCGATAGAAATATATAACAAGAGTAAGGAAATAGTCAATGATCCGGGTTTTATTAAGAGCATTGACGAGCATATAAATTCATTAAAATAACGTTTAAAATTACTTTTAACTATGCCTTGCGGTAAAAAAAGGAAAAGACATAAGATTGCTACTCACAAACGTAAAAAACGCCTGAGAAAGAACCGTCATAAGAAGAAGAACAAGTAGGCCTGGTTCCCACCAGACTCTGCCTGTGTTTTCTTGCTTCAGCATCCTTACACCTCTTGTATGCATAGCTGCATAACAATAGGTGTAGGGTTTTGCTATTGCAGGGTATATCTTCAAATAGAATAATGGCCCCTATGCCGTTAGCAGGGTAGTATCACTAACCTGGTGCAGGATAGAAAAATGACGGTAGCATGAACAAAGAACTGATTATTAATGCTTCAGGTGACGGCGTGGAAATCGCCTTGCTGGAAGACAAGAAACTTGTTGAGCTTCATTATGAGCATGGACAGGCTAACTTTGCTGTGGGTGACCTATACCTGGGCAAGGTGAAAAAGCTGATGCCCGGCCTTAATGCTGCATTTGTAGATGTAGGTTACGAAAAAGACGCTTTTTTACACTATACAGACCTCAGCCCATATTTTCGCTCTTTACTTAAATTCACCAGGCAGTCTATAGAAGGTAACACTTCATGGGGCAGTGATTTCGGTAAATTTCAGAATGAGCAGGAAATAATAAAGACCGGTAAGATAACTGAGGTAATACAAGGCAAGCCGGAAATACTGGTACAAATACTAAAGGAGCCCATCTCATCTAAAGGGCCGCGCCTGAGCTGCGAAATATCGTTACCTGGCCGGTTTGTAGTGCTTACACCTTTTAATGATGTTGTAGCTATTTCCAGGAAGATACATTCGTCTGACGAGCGCAAGCGCCTGCAGCGAATAGTAGAAAGCATAAAGCCCAAAAACTTTGGTGTGATAGTGCGTACGGCTGCTGAAGGCAAAAGTACTGCAGAGCTACACACCGATATAATGGAGCTGGACGCTATGTGGAAAAGCATACAGACCAATCTGAAAGGGGCCAAAGCGCCACAGATAATACTAAGCGAACAAGACAAGACCACATCTATACTACGCGATCTGCTAAGCGAAAGCTTTCAACGCATAGTGGTAAATGATAAGAAGCTGCTGGGTGAGACCAAGGACTATGTAGCGCGTATAGCACCGGAACAGGAAGAGATCGTAAGCTTTCACAGTGCGGGGCAGCATATATTTGACACATTTGGTGTCACCAAGCAGATGAAAGCCTCCTTTGGTAAGACCGTGAACATGAACAGCGGCTCTTACCTGATAATAGAGCATACCGAGGCGCTGCATGTAATAGATGTAAACAGCGGTACCCGCAGTGCAGATAGCGGACAAGAGCAAAATGCGCTGGCTACCAACCTGGAAGCTGCAGAAGAAATAGCAAGACAAATGCGCCTGCGTGACCTTGGCGGCATCATCATCATAGATTTCATAGACATGAAGTTGCCCGAACACAAGAAGCAGCTGCATGAAGCTATGGAGCAGCTGATGGCGCATGACAGGGCAAGGCATACCATATTGCCTATTTCTAAGTTCGGGCTGATGCAAATAACACGTCAGCGCCTGAGGCCGGAACTGAATATATCTACAGCCGAAGTTTGCCCAACCTGTAATGGTACCGGGAAGATTGGCCCGTCTATATTGCTGGCAGATGATATTGAAAAAGACTTTAAGTACCTGATAAACCAGGGACACAGGCAACTGGCCCTGCATGTGCACCCTATAATGGAAGCATACCTTACCAAAGGCAGCCTGCTGAAACCGTCTATAGTGCGCAAATGGTACAAACAGTATAAAGTGAAAGTGAAAATAGTGGTTGATTCTAATTCGCCGCTTACGCAATATCATTTTTACGACCTTAAAACAGATGACCTGATAAAGTTGTAAAGCTTTGAAGGACAAAAGATATTTAGCCGGGTAGAGATACCCGGCTTTTTAATTTTTTATTATCATAAAGTATTATTTTTTATAATAAATAGGTATGCAATATATTTGCTATGTAAATGAACACAAAACTCACCAATGACGAACTGCATAGAAGGCATAGCATGATGCCTTTACCTAAGCTGCTGCGTCTTACAGTTTACCTGTTAGTGGCCTGGGGTTTTGTATTCTGGCTGATGGACAAATATGGAGAATGGGGCAAGGTGATACTGGAAACTATTGTAGCTACAGGCATTAGTATAATAATAGTACTAATCATAAGAAATATATACTACAACAACAGGCGCCGGGGCCGGTCTAAAAGACATAGCCTCTTTATGCTGCTGCGCAAGTAACAGCGCTGCGCGAGGTTATTATTATATTAAGCAGGCTGTTTTTTTCTATAAAAAATTCGCTCAAAAGAAATATTAAAACTAATTTTGCTCGCCTTTCAAACGGGGGTATTTTTATTTTAAGAACGATGCTCAATGTCTCGTCCTTATCCTAATTAGATTGTTTAACGAAATTTAAAAATTATGGATAATGATGCTGGTAGATTTAAGAGAAAAGATCCTCGAAGGAGATCTGAGCGAGTTGTTACATCACAGCAATGATGAAGATTATCCTGCTGAAGTAGCGAAGCTGTTTGAGACCCTCCCGATAGAAGATACCGTAAAGACCTTTCTTGCCATTCCTGAAAAGCTGCAGGTAAAAATATTTTCTTTCCTTGATCATATCGTTCAGGGCAGGATAATGGATAACCTTACGCGTGTACAGGCGGCCTATATTCTCAATAACCTTGACTCGAACGATCGTCTTGCATTCTTCGACTCGCTGAAGGCATGGGAGATACAGGATTACCTGAACTATCTTAACGACAAGAATAAAAAGGCAACCTTCGACCTGCTGGGCTATCCGGAAGGCAGTGTAGCACGCCTGATAAATACCAACTTTACTGCCATACGCAAAGAGATGACGGTGAGCGAAGCAATGGACCACCTGCGCCGTTACCACAAAGACTCTGAAGCAGCGAACGTGATATTCGTGGTGGATAAGGACGGCAAGCTGGTGGATGATATACCTATGCGCCGACTGGTGCTGAACGACCCTGCCAAGAAGGTGTCCGACATAATGGATGGATTCTATGTGAAGCTGGACATTAATGATAAGATAGAAGACGCCATTGACAAGTTTAAAGAATATGACCGACTGGCCCTGCCGGTGACCAATGCAGAGAACGTCGTGTTGGGTGTGGTGACGGTAGATGACGTGATAGATGAAGCGGAAGAAAAAGATACAAAAGACATGCAGCAGTTTGGTGGTATGGAATCGCTGGACTTACCGTATGTAAAGACATCTTTTGTAACGCTGATACAAAAACGTTCGGGCTGGCTTATCATACTCTTCCTTAGTGAAATGCTGACGGCTACAGCTATGACGCATTTCCAGAGCGAGATAGACAGGCTCACCTTCCTGTCCATATTTGTACCGTTGATCATTTCCAGCGGTGGTAACAGTGGCTCGCAGGCGGCAACGCTTATCATACGCGCCATGGCGCTGAAAGAGCTGACACCGCGCGACTGGTGGTATGTAATGCGCCGTGAAATATTCTCAGGTTTAACATTAGGATTGATATTAGGCACGATAGGGCTGATACGTATAACAGTATGGCATTTCGCCAACTGGGATCCGCCAAATGCTGTATATCATCAGCACTGGCAGTTAGTAGGCATCACTATATTCTTTTCGCTGATAGGTACTGTAATGTGGGGAACACTGAGTGGCTCCATGATACCTATTATCCTTAAGAAATTTAAGCTGGACCCTGCAACCTCTTCGGCGCCATTTGTAGCTACGCTGGTGGATGTGACAGGTATCGTCATTTATTTTACCGTTTCCCTCTTCGTGTGGAAAGGTATCATGATGTAATAGTATTTTAGCAAAACGTATGCTGGATAAAAACACAATAGTAGGTGTAATAGGCAGTGGCGCTATGGGCGCAGGCATTGCACAGGTGGCGGTTATGGCAGGCCATAAAGTAGTGCTGTATGACAACAATGCCGCAGCCCTGGACAAAGCAAAAGGCAACCTGATACTAACGCTGCAAAAGCTGCAGGAAAAAGGAAAGATAAATGATGCGGCAGCGATAACGGCACGCATGAATTTTGCCGCTGAGCTAAGCGGACTTGCCGAATGCCAACTGGTAATAGAAGCAATAGTAGAGAAACTGGAAATAAAGAAAGCAGTATTTGCCGAAGTAGAAAAGCTGGTAGCGCCTGACTGTGTGCTGGCAAGTAATACATCTTCATTGTCCATTACATCTATAGCCGCAGCATGTACTAAAGCTGACCGCGTGCTGGGCCTGCATTTCTTTAATCCTGCCCCGCTGATGGCGCTGGTAGAAGTAATACCTGCCGTGCAAACAGCACCGGAACTGGTACCTGCTGCCAAACAGCTGATGCAGCAATGGGGCAAAGTGCCGGTGATAGCAAAAGATACTCCGGGTTTTATAGTGAACAGGGTAGCACGCCCGTTTTACGGCGAGGCTATACGTATATACGAGGAAGGCATAGCCGACATGGCAACTATCGACTGGGCAATGACGGAGATAGGCGGGTTTAAGATGGGCCCATTTACACTAATGGACTATATAGGCCATGATGTGAACTATGTGGTAACAGAAACAGTATTCCAATCATTCTTTTATGACCCGCGATATAAACCATCTTTCTCGCAAAAGAGACTGCTGGAGGCAGGATGGCTGGGTCGCAAATCAGGACGCGGTTTTTACAACTATGCGGCAGATGCGACAATGCCTGAGTCAAATAAGGACACAGTACTTGGCTACCGCATAGTAGAGCGCATACTGGTGATGCTGATAAATGAAGCAGTAGAAGCATTACACCTGAATATAGCGAGCGCGGAAGACTTGGAGCTGGCCATGACCAAAGGAGTAAATTACCCTAAAGGCTTACTGCACTGGTGCGACGAATGGACTGCCGATAAATGCCTTGCCATCTTGGATTCGTTATACCATGAGTATCATGAAGACAGGTACCGGGCAAGCGCACTGCTACGCAAAAAAGGAACCGAAAGAGAAAGATTCTTCCCGGCACAATAAGGGCTTTGATAATAAATATGTAAGGGTAAAGTGTTATATTTAAGAATACTTTACCCTTTTTTATGAAATTGTACCTGATTATCCTGCTACTGCTTTTTTCCGCAACTTCGTTCGCGCAATACAGCCTTACCGCCAGCATAGGAGTAGGAACCGCAGACGCCGGCCCTGATAGATCTAATTTAAGTACTGAGTATGTCAATTATAGATCGCTGACCGGCGGTATCACATTTATGCAGCATATAACACGAAAAGTGCAAATTGGCGGGACATTATCCTATCAGCAGTACATAATAAAAACGATAGGTGGTAGAGGTACAACTTTTTTTAGCGGTGGCTACAATGTGGAACTTGATGAAAATGACGCTTATCTTTTCCTGGGGCCTGTCCTCGATATTCGCATTTTCAGATTCCTTTATCTTGATTTCGGCCCTTCGGTAGGCGTATTATTGAACAGTAATGAGCTATATGGCGTCAATGGCCCGCCATATAGGCTTACAGGTACTGATAATGGTGTTCAAACTACCTTGTTTCAGTTAGGCCTTACATTGAAACAGCCTATACCTGTAGCAAAACACTGGAAAATAATTCTGAGCGAAAGCTATAGCTTCATGCCGGGTAAATTAAGTACTACTGAAACTTATGGGAACGCAAATATCCGTGCAAACTTTGCATCCCTGCAAATAGGTGTCATGCGTAGCTACCCTAAAAAGAATAAGACAGCAAATCAATAATTATTTTATCCTGTCTTTACAATTCATCAGGCTGGTATCATTAGCTACGCTGTCTATGTGCTCCATCAGGTCATTTACGTTGGAATATTTTTTCATTAGCTTCTGCAGCATACAGTCACAATATACTTTTGCTTTATCAGGAGAACCCGCCCAGTTGTTGGCATCCTGCAGGCAGGTTTGGGTATAAGCGTCTTTGTCTTCCTGCGGCCATGTATTGCAGGAGAGGCAGATACAGGAGAGCAAAGCAAAAAGAATATATTTTTTCATACCCTAACGTTTTTACATGATGGCAGCTAGTATTACCTTGCGGTATAAGCTGTTTCTTAAAGCTAAGATTTATTTATGTACAAAATAGCAATTCTTTATGGTGCTGTGCGCAAGGGAAGACAGAGCCTGCGTGCCGCAAAAGCGGTAGAAAAGGTGTTGAATGAAAGCGGCAGAGCAAGCGTAACACTAATAGATGTAAAAGAGCATGGCCTGCAGGTGATGGAAGAAAGACTGAAGGATATGCAAACGCCATTGCCATCGCTGCTGACTATAAGCCAGGTACTTACTGAAGCAGATGGTATTGTATTCGTATCGCCGGAGTACAACAATAGCTATAGCGGTGCGCTGAAGAACACAGTGGATTATTTCACTAAGGAGTGGCATCATAAACCAATAGGAGTAGTGGCCGCATCAGACGGATATGAAGGAGGCATTAATGCATCGAACCACATGCAATTGCTGATACTTGCTATAGATGCATACGCTATGCCGTATAAGTTACTCTTCCCTTACGTACAAAATGTGCTGGATGAGGAAGGTAATCCCCTTGATGAACGTTCGGAACGCCATCTGAAAACATTCGCCAAAGAGTTTATCTGGTTTACAGAAGCTATAGCAGCCCGTAAGAAGCTGGACTAAGTGCTCATGCTTCTATATGCGTATTGTCTGGCATGATATTGTTTACTTAGCTACTGCTAAACTCAATAACTTATGAGATCAACATCTGCCGGTAAAAAGAAATCTGCAAGGGCCGCTGCACGACCAGCAAAAGCAGCTATAAAGAAAGCCGCAACAAAAAAAACAGCTAATAAGAAATCAGCTTCTAAAAAGTCAGTTTCAAAGAAAACGGTTGCCAAAAAAACGGCACCGCCCGCCAGGAAATCTACAGCTACAAAGAAGAAAGTGGCAACGTCAAGATCGCAGACACCTGCACCGCGTACTGCTAAAAAAATAAACAAAGAATACTTACTGCAGGATCTGTTTCTAAACGAACTGAAAGACGTTTACTGGGCAGAAAAGCACTTGACCAAAGTATTGCCCAAGATGGAGAAAGCAGCAACTTCTGACAAGCTAAAGAAAGCTTTTGCTACTCACCTGCAGCAAACGATGGGGCAGATAAAACGCCTGGAACAAGCTTTCGAAATGCTGGGAGAGAAAGCACAGGCCAAAAAATGCGATGCTATGGCAGGCATTACCAAAGAAGGCGATGAAATAATAAGTGATACCAAAAAAGGTACAGAAACGCGTGACGTGGGCTTGATACTCGCGGCACAAAAAGTGGAGCACTATGAAATAGCTACCTATGGCAGCCTGGTGACAATAGCTAAAACCATTAATAAAGGCGAAGTAGCAAACTTGCTGACCCAAACACTGGAAGAAGAAAAAGAAACAGATGCATTGCTAACTGACCTGGCTACTGGTGGTGTTAATAATCAAGCAACAGGAGAAACAGAAGATAATACGGAAAAGGGGTCTAAAGGTATAATAGAACGTATTAGCGAAATGCTGCAATAGGGATAGGCATATTTATAATATGTATCTTTTCATAAGATTTAATAGGCCACAGGCGCGATACTATAATCGCGCCTGTTTTTTATTTTCTAAGGGTTATTTTAAATACATTTTTTACTCCAAAATAGCACTATATATGCGTTAAAATTTATCCACAAATTCACCCTGTTTTTCAACCTGTTAATATGTTAAAACCCCTTGATTTTCTTTGCTCTTACGGCATATATTCACTATCTTTGTAAAGTTAAAAATCTACGCAATTTGTAGATATCTGCCATACATCCGGAGATGGCATTTTTTAGAAGATTTCTTTTATTAAAAATTGCTTCGGGTTAAACGAATCTATGGATACAGAAAATGAAGTTTTACAAGTCCCTGCCAGGAATTATGACGCAGGGAGTATACAAGTATTAGAAGGTCTTGAAGCGGTGCGTAAGCGCCCTTCCATGTATATAGGCGATACGGGCGTTAAAGGTTTGCATCACCTTGTTTACGAAGTAGTGGACAACTCAATTGACGAAGCACTTGCAGGATACTGTAAGAATATTGCCGTTACCATACACACAGATAATTCCATCAGCGTACAGGATGATGGTCGTGGTATCCCTACAGGTATGCACGAAAAAGAAGGCCGCTCTGCCCTGGAAGTGGTAATGACTGTGCTGCACGCCGGTGGTAAGTTTGATAAAGATACCTATAAGGTGTCCGGTGGTCTGCACGGTGTAGGTGTAAGTTGCGTTAACGCACTTAGTGAGCACCTGCACGTTACAGTATGGCGCGAAGGCGAAACTTTTGAGCAGGAATTTAGTAAAGGTGTGCCATTATACCCGGCCCGTCCTATTGGCACTTCTGAAAAAACGGGGACCCTTGTGCATTTTCACCCGGACCCAACTATTTTCAAAGAAAATATTTACAACCGCGAAATACTTGAAGGTCGTTTACGTGAATTGTCTTTCCTTAACAAAGGAATCCGCATCACACTTACAGACGTTCGCGAGAAAAATGAAGAAGGCCAGGACCACACTGAAGTTTTTTATAGCGAAGGCGGTATAGTGGAGTTTGTACAGATGCTGGACAAGAGCGGTAAACGTGACCCACTATTATCCAGTCCCATTTTTGTAGAAACGCACGATAAGGAAACCAATGTAGCTGTAGATGTGGCATTGTCTTACAATACCTCTTATAGCGAACATATCTTCTCTTATGTCAACAATATCAATACCATAGAAGGTGGTACGCACGTAGCAGGCTTTCGTCGTGCTATTACCCGTGTGTTTAAGTCCTATGGTGATAAGAACAAGCTGTTTGAAAGGGCTAAGGTAGAAATAACAGGTGATGACTTCCGTGAAGGCTTAAGCGCTGTTATATCTGTAAAGGTGCCGGAACCACAGTTTGAAGGGCAGACAAAAACAAAACTGGGTAACAACGAAGTAATGGGTGTGGTAGACGTAAGCGTAAGCCGCGTGCTGGAAGCCTACCTGGAAGAACATCCTAAGGAAGCCAAAATTATTATAGATAAAGTAATACTTGCAGCGCAGGCACGTGCGGCAGCACGCAAGGCCCGCGAACTGGTACAGCGCAAAAGTGTTCTTACCGGTGGCGGTATGCCCGGCAAGCTGGCTGACTGCTCTGAGAAAGACCCTGAGAAATGCGAACTATACCTGGTGGAAGGTGACTCGGCCGGTGGTACTGCCAAGCAGGGCCGCGAACGCAGCTTCCAGGCTATATTGCCACTGCGTGGTAAAATACTGAACGTAGAAAAAGCACAGGAGCATAAAATATACGAGAACGAGGAAATAAAGAATATGTTCACTGCTCTGGGTGTAAGCGTAGGTACGCCGGAAGACCCTAAGGCACTGAACCTTACAAAACTCCGCTACCACAAGATCATCATCATGACGGATGCCGATGTGGATGGTTCTCACATTGCTACACTTATACTTACTTTCTTCTTCCGCTATATGAAGGAGCTGGTACAGCAGGGTTTTGTTTACCTCGCCCAGCCGCCTCTTTACCTTTTAAAGAAGGGCAAGGAACAGATATATGCCTGGACAGAAGAAGACCGTAAGGCAGCTATAGAAAAGCTGGGTAACGGGAAGGAAGATAGTGTAAGCATACAGCGTTATAAAGGTCTTGGTGAAATGAACGCAGAGCAGCTATGGGACACTACCATGAACCCTGATACACGTACACTTAAGTCTGTATCTATAGAAAGCTATGCTGAGGCAGATCGCGTTTTCTCGATGCTGATGGGCGAAGAAGTGCCGCCACGCAGAGATTTTATTGAGAAACATGCTAAATACGCTAAAATTGATGCTTAAGCTTATTTACCAATAGCTTATTATACATATTTTCTGTAAAAGCCGCTCCACGAGCGGCTTTTATCGTTTTAAACGGTAGCTCTTACCTTATTTCATTTCTTAATTGCTTGTTAACCACTTACAAATCTGCCGTTAACACCTGCTAAAAGTTTCCCAAGTCTTGCAGGTCGCTGCATCTTTGTGTCATCAAAACAAACAAAAACAAACTCAAACAAAATTTTAAACACAACCACAAAATTTTATAAAATGAAAAAGATCGCCATCATCGCCGCTACATTCTTAGGTTTCGCTTCTGCTGCTAATGCACAAACTGCATCAGCTACTGCTACCCAGCAGGTTAACCTTAGCCTTACCAATGCAATAGCTATCACCTTCACAGGGTCAGGAACTGCAACAGGTGCAGCGGTGACAATGCCTTTCACTACTGTAGCTGACTATACTAACGGTGTAGCCTCTGCTGCCCAGCAACTGAAGGTACAGTCTAACAAAAACTTTACAGTAACTGTAAATACTAATGCTTCTGCTTTCACATATACCGGTTCTACCACACCTGCACCAAGCATGCCTGTAAGTGGTACACTGGGTGTAGAAGTAACAGCAAACGGTACCGGTGGTACTATAGCATCACCATTCAGCTCATCAGCATATTCTACACTGACAAGCACAGCACAGAGCCTGATAAGCAATGCAACATATGGTGGCAACCAGACTTTTTCAGTACAATACAATGCAACTCCTGGTTTTGCATACCCAGCAGGTACTTATACTACCAGTGTAGTATATACTGCCACTCAGCTTTAGGATTTTTTCGTCGTAATAAGGTAAATAATAAATCCCTCCATACGGAGGGATTTATGCTATAAAAGCTATCCTGAAAAGGATAGCTTCATACACTAAAATTTAGCATTGATATTCTGTTGAAACCTTCTTCATATTGTCACGCATACTGTCGGATGCTATAAAGCATACCAAAAGCGTACCTCCGGGATAAAATTTTATAAGCCGCTAAACGAAATAGTTTTTTACGAGTCAAAAAAATTAATCAATAGAGAAAATAATATTATGTAAAATGTATATTTTATATAATATTTGTATGGAATTAGATTACACCCTAACCTAAATTTGCCCGTTATGAGCCTCAATAGACTTGCAATATGCATTCTATTCCCTGATGTCGACCCCAGCTACACAGCCGCTGCGATAGAAAAACACCATCTGAAAGTGCTGGTGGAAGAACCCTTTGACACAGAGAAAGAATATAGTACTTACTTCAGCGAATTTGATTTGCCGGAGCATTACCCTCCCATACATTTACTGTTTGTTTTTTCAGGAGAGCAGGATATTCTTGCTGATACGGAAGATCACCTGGCAGAAGCACTGGAACGTATTATAGACTATAAAAAAACAAAAGCATCTCTTTCATAAGAAGGAGATGCTTTTGCTACAGTATTAGTTTATCTGCTAATAATAGCCCCAGCGGTAGCGAAGACCAATATTTACGTTTAAATATATCATATGGTATTGCTCCAGGTTGTGTGCATCGCGCGCATCACTTGTATATACCTGCGCAAACATAGGCTCCAGCTCACCAAATACGGCAATGTGGCGTTTATAGTAATAAGTGTAGCCACCATGGATGCCTATAGTATAGCCTTTACCATTTTCAAGGTCAAAATCTTTCACATACCCGTCAGATGATGTTATGGTCTTGCCATCATTTGAAGTGAATATGGCACCTGCAGAAGCGCCAAAATATATTGCAGACTGTACCAGCTCAGGATTATAAGATGAGTAAAAAGGTATCATCCTGTTTACACGTACATTAAAGCTGATTGCAGGATTAGCAATAACAAAAGTTACATTCTTATTTACACTCGGCTGGCCAAAGGGAGTAGTATTGCTCCAGTTGCCGGTTCTTGTCATTTCCTGGCTGCTAATAGAACCGCCAATTTGCCAATAGTCACTTAAGTTATAATGGAACTGTGCAGTAACAGATGGGTTCACCACACTCTTACTACCCTGGTACACACTCGGTAATCCTTTTGGTTTGCCTACTGTAGATATGCCTCCACCAATTGAGCCTTCAAACATCTGGGCTTGTACACCCCCTGCGGTAACCAATGCGATAGCGGCAAGTAAAAGAGATTTCATATTTAACCTATTTTTTTAAATATAGAGTCAAATCTAAGTATTTTTTGCTCTTGTAGGTAGTACTATGAGGAATGAATAATAAGTATTTGAAAAATTTCTTTTAGGATGTAGCAGGTAATGAACCGGTAATACCTTCCAGGAACCATTGCACATCGCCCATGCCTTTTATGCCACCCACTACTAGCATAAAGTTTTTACCCACCTGTTTCAGGCGTGCATTCTTAGCCCTTGTCTGTATGTAAGAGAGGATGTGGTTAAACATTTCTGACTCGAAATAGGGGGAATCAGGGTTGCTCACAAAATACAGGCGCATTTGCTCGTTCTTCAGTATCAGTTTTTCAAAACCTAACTGGCAGGCAAGCCTGCGACAACGAAGTGTAGTAAAGAGTTCCTCTACTTGCCTTGGTATAGGGCCAAATCGGTCCTGCAGGTCCTTGGCGAAGGCTTTCATCTCTTCATCCGTCTCTATATCATCCAGTTGTGTGTATAGGGAAAGGCGTTCGCCTATATTTTCCACATAGGTATCCGGTATCAGTATTTCCAGGTCTGTGTCTATAGCGCAGTCGCTTACATAGTCTTTCTTGCGCTCCAGTTCTGCTGCAAATACATCTTTAAAGTCGGTAGTCTTCAGTTCGCGCATGGCCTCGGCCAGTATTTTCTGGTACATCTCGAAGCCTATCTCTGCTATAAAACCACTCTGCTCACCACCCAGCAGGTTCCCGGCGCCACGTATATCCAGGTCGCGCATAGCTATCTGGAAGCCACTTCCCAGTTCATTAAACTGCTCTAATGTCTGCAGGCGCTTACGGCTATCATTGGCCAGCGTACTCATTGGCGGTGCTACCAGGTAGCAGAACGCTTTTTTATTACTGCGCCCTACACGCCCGCGCAACTGGTGCAGATCACTAAGACCAAACTGATGCGCATTATTGATGATAATAGTGTTCGCATTGGCAATGTCCACACCGCTCTCAACTATATTGGTACAGCAAAGCACGTCATAGTCTTTTGCTATGAACTTGAAGAGTGCCTCTTCCAATTGGTGTCCTTCCATTTGGCCATGGGCCATACCTATCTCCAAATCCGGGCAAAGGGTACGTAATAGCGTCACCATTTCCGGCAGGCTCTGCACTCTGTTGTGTATAAAGTAAACCTGTCCGCCACGCTCTGCCTCATAATATATGGCATCCCTTATGGCATATTCATCAAACACCATTACCTCTGTATTCACCGGCTGGCGATTTGGCGGCGGTGTATTTATGATGCTCAGGTCACGGGCATTCATGAGGGAGAACTGCAGGGTGCGCGGTATGGGCGTGGCTGTAAGCGTTAGCGTATCTACATTAGCTTTTAGCTCACGCAGCTTTTCCTTGGCTGCTACACCAAACTTCTGCTCCTCATCTATTATTAAAAGACCGAGGTCTTTGAACTTCACATCTTTACCCAGTATGGAATGTGTGCCTATTATTATATCTATTTTCCCTTCCTCCAGTTTCTTTAAGGTCTCTTTCTTCTCTTTCGATGATTTGAACCTGTTCACATAATCTACAGTACAAGGGAAATCTTTCAATCGCTCTTTAAAAGTCTGGTAGTGTTGATAAGCAAGTATAGTGGTAGGCACCAGTATAGCGGCCTGCTTGCTGTCGCCTACTGTTTTAAATGCCGCGCGCACTGCTATTTCCGTTTTACCAAAGCCCACATCACCACACACCAGCCTGTCCATAGGCGATGGGGCTTCCATATCACGCTTCACATCCGCGGTGGCTTTACCCTGGTCTGGTGTATCCTCGTAAAAGAAGGATGCTTCCAGCTCAGTCTGCAAATAGCTGTCAGGCGAATGCGGAAAACCTTCGGAGGCTTTGCGCTTTGCATACAGCTTTATCAGGTCTGCGGCTATATCTTTTACATGCTTCTTGGTCTTGTTCTTCAGCTTCTCCCATGCATCACTGCCCAGCTTATTCACACGCGGGGTAGTGCCTTCTTTGCCTGTGTACTTACTTATCTTATGCAGGGAGTTAATGTTCACATACAGCACATCATTGTCACGGTACAGAATGCGTATGGCTTCCTGCATGTTGCCATTCACTTCTATCTTCTGCAAGCCGCTATATACGCCCACTCCATGGTCTATATGGGTAACAAAATCCCCCGGTTGCAATTCCCGCAGGGCACGCAGGGTTATAGCCTTACCTCTTGTATAGGCCTGTTTTACTTTGTATTTGTGGTAGCGCTGAAATATCTGGTGATCGGTATAGCAGAGTATTTTTTTATCATGGTCTATAAAGCCTTTACTGATAGCTGTAGGTATCGGTACAAAGTTTATCTCGGCCTTCAGGTCTTCAAAAATGCTGCGTAAGCGCTCCAGTTGCTTGGCATTCTCTGCAAAGATGAAAGGTTCATAATGCTTGGCGCCGTGTTTTTGCAGGTCACTTATCAGCATATTGAACTGCCTGTTAAATACAGGCTGCTCTTCTGTGGCAAACTGTAAGGCAACGGTTATATCATCCCCTGTTATCTTCTCCAGCGAATGGTTATACCATTCTATTAAATGTCTTTTCTTTACCTGCAACGCCCAGTTCTCAGGTGTTTCAAAGTCGTCGCGGGTCAGTTGCTTTATCAGATCTTCCTCATGATCTATAGCTACTTGCCCTACTGATACAGTATCGGGGAGCTCATTTTCCAGCTTGCCTATACGCCCTATGGTAAAGTCAAGGTCTTTCGCCCAGATTATAGTATTTGCAGGTAGGTAATCTAGCAGCGATATTTTTTCCTGCGCTTCAAATTTCGTTTCAATATTAGGGAGTATAGACACCTGCAACAATTTCCTTTCGGACAATTGTGTTTCAGGATTGAATATGCGTATGCTATCCACTTCATTGCCGAATAGCTCTATACGATAGGGGTGTTCATTGCCAAAAGAGTAAATATCCAATATGCCGCCGCGCATGGCAAACTGTCCCGGTTCGTACACAAAGTCTTCCCGTTTAAAGCCCAGGCCCACCAACTTCTCCAGCAATGCATCCACCTGCAGGTTTTCGCTCACCTTTATGCTTATCATATTGCGGGTAAGCGTCTTCGGGTTCACTACTTTTTCAAATAATGCTTCAGGATAAGTGACCAATACTTTCTTATGCACCCGCTCCCCGCTGAATTTGGTAAGCGCTTCGGTGCGCAGCATTATGTGGCTGCTGTTAAGCTCTGTAAAATTGCCCGCTCGCTTAAAAGAATCCGGGAAGTAACAAATATCTAAAGCTTTGGTAAGATGTTCAAGGTCATTATGAAAGTAAGCGGCTTCTTCAGCATCATTTAGAATGAACACATGGTTCACATCGCTCATTTGCCAGATGGCAGTGGCTACAAAGTTGATGGCAGAGCCGCGAAGATTGTCGAGATAGACACGAATTTTGGGGTCAGGCAATGAAACTCCGGCCGCTAATTGTTTTAAGCGGATATCATTATGATACAAATCCAGCAACACCTGCAAATTCATGCGGCTGCAAAGTTACGGAAAAACTGCCCTTGATAAGGTATTCCATTTTAATTCTTCATTGATTGCCGATTGCAATTAAT
>Ga0207695_10002159_pt1 | contig 29769 bp, 27 predicted proteins | sample KBSC54metaG_FD_184354 | JGI IMG/M metagenome (GOLD analysis project Ga0207695, IMG submission 184354) | Corn rhizosphere microbial communities from Kellogg Biological Station, Michigan, USA - KBS C5-4 metaG (SPAdes) (version 2) | ecosystem: Host-associated > Plants > Roots > Rhizosphere > Soil...
CCAGGCACGCGGGCGTAATTCAGTTGGTAGAATGCCAGCTTCCCAAGCTGGACGTCGCCGGTTCGAGCCCGGTCGCCCGCTCTCGTAGGGCGTTCAAAAAGAACAACTTGCGCCAGCGCCTGATCGCCTCTGCGGGCGGCGCTTTTTTCTGGGTCCCACCTTGGGTCCCGATGGCGTCGTTCTTTGCCGCCTGAGCTTGCGTATTCTTGGTTTCGGCTGGGCTCAACCGGAGCTGGTCACGCAGCCGCGCCGCCTGAGCAAGTACCTCCGGTCGATGCTGCGCCTGGTGTCGCTTCCGGCGCGTCGCGGAATCGGTATGACCGCTCAACGAGTTGAGTACGCGTTCGTCCTTCTCGATGTCCTCGGCAAAATCGGTTGCCCCGCGACGCACCCCATACCAGCCGCGCCCCTGTATGGGCTCGATGCCAGACAGGCGCTCAACCTTGTGAAACATCTCTAACGCTGCGGTTCGTGACAGCGGCTGTAGATGGTCACGAACCGGGACGCGGCCCTTCCGCAGTCGCCCAGCCGGGAACAGTGGATAATCCCGAATCTCATTGGCTTGGTAGGCGGCTTCGAGATGCGACAGGTAACCCGAAAGCGCCCGTTGAACAACCTCGAGCGAGGAAGCGGTGAGGCCAATGGGCGACGTCTTCTTCTTGCCGCACGGCGGCACCTGGAGCACGCCAAGCAGTCCGTGCGCCTCGCCGCCCGTTGGCGGAATAAGGCTGAGATGTCGCCGGGTCACCCGAACGACTTGGCCAAGGCGCTGCTCCCCACCGAGTTCGAAAAGCGCGACGAAGCGGGGATCCGCCTCGGGATGACGGAGACCCACCTGAAAAATCGCCGCCACCTCGTCACGAGTGTGGCGTGGTTGTGCGTCTTCGCCGATGATTTCCCCCGTCTGCTCCTGCCATTCATCCTTGAGGTCTTGGCGCCAATTCTCAATTCGTGGGAGCGCCTCAGCTGGTATTCGCTTCTGTTCGCGAAGCCACTTCGCAACGACGAATAGGGTGTCGACCGTGACCTCGGTTTGCCGGAAGCCGCACGGACGGCTCTGAGGATCGGCATCGATGGCACGCTTATACTCACTCGCCAGAGTCCTCCAGATCTTATTCGCATCACGTGGCTTGAGATCGGCCCACACGGCATGCGGGCCAAGAATGCGTTCGATACGACGTCGCGCACGTCGCACTTCTTCCCATCGAGGCTTCTTCATCGAGTACATCCCCGAACCGTTCAAGTCCAACGCTTCGGTAAATCCGTCCGTGATGGTTAGCGGCCGGTCTGCGGACGCGTAGGTGTCGAACTCGGCGTCAGTGTCGTTCTCGACATCATCTGTGTGCTCTCCGCGCGCGAGCTTGATCTGAAACTCGCTTACCAACACCTCAAGTGCCTGGACCGCTCGTGTGATCAGCGCACCCCGCGCATTCCGAATCACCGGCGCGCCAGCGAGCGCGCAGCGGAGGCGCCGATCTTTCCCGGTCCGTTCCGGATGTGAGTACCGAACGTAGATCGCTCCTCCACGGTCGGCTCGTTCGTACGCCACGACGCGAAAGGGCGGTCTTCCGCACTTGTACGTCCACAGTTCTGACTTCATTTATGCGCGATCCAGAATAAGAGTTTGACGCTTCATTCACTACGTTCTCGCCTGTCTCACTTCACGACGCTTCCATTTCACTGTCCCAACCGCCATTGAGTTGAGTATATGCCTCGTATGTCGGCCAGTGAATGATCCACGAACGCGACGATTTCGTTGCCCCGATGAGTGGGCCCAATCGGGCACAACGCCGACGCAATGTGCTTAGCGGAACGCGAGTGCGGGCCGCAAGCTCATCCAGGGCTAGGAAAACGTCCACGTTCCGCGCCTCGTGCAGCGCGTCCTCGAGGTCTCGCGAGAACGATGCGAGCATGGAGGCGGCGTCCGAGTGAGGAGCGCGCCTCGAAACGAGCGCCGTCTCGCCGGCAACCCTGGCAGCGAGCGATTCAAGCGGCGCCGCGCTGATAAGCCGACCGCGTTCGTTGCTGGTCTTGACAGCTATCGCCGGCGCTCCTCCGCGTATCAGCGGCTTTCCGCTCCCCGTCATTCCCGGCCTCCAATCTTCGCGCGGACCGGCTGGATGTCCGGGCTGCCGATACTCGCTTCATCAGCGGTATTCATTTCGGACGTGGCTCGCACGGCCGGAATGAGCGACCGCGACAGCGCGGGTTCATAGCGGAGCTTTCGTAAACTGCGGTGCCTGACAGCGGCAGCCGCGCTGGCGCGTTCATCGAGCGCTTCGTTGCGCACGCCATCGACGCCATTGGAATCGCGTTCGGAATCGACGGATTCTGCTGCATGATCTGGGGCCAACCTCCGCGCTTCAGCCGTCCTGATCAGCGCGCACCGATACCTCGAGTACAGGCGTCGACGCACTTTCAAAGGAACCAGCGCCGCCACCGCCATATTGAAGTCGTCGAACGTGACGGCGTTGGATTCCGGTGCGCTAAGGTCCAGGCGCACACGATAGGTAGCAGCTCGCCTCGCCTGCTTGCTCCCTAGTACCACGCCCTCGAAAATCCGAGCGTGAAGAACGGCACGCCACAGTGCCCACCGAGCATCACGACCGATGCCCCGCAAGAAGTCCCCGCCTGAGCGTCCACGTCCGTCGCGCAACGACGCCGGGCACACCACGATGAATTCCGGACGTGCCCGATCCGGCCAGACGGCCCCGATCCTCGATGCTGCGTCGACGTTGAGGCCATTGGAGGCACTACCGTCGGCGCGTGACCACATTTCCGAGCCAATCGCAGTCAACACGTACTGTTTCGCGCGCCGCAGCAGTTCAAACGCAAAGCGCTGGAGCTTGTAGCGATCGAGGGCGACGCCGGTTTTTGGATCGCACACATAGTACTCCGGCTCGAACGCGCGCAGAATCGACGACACCTCATCGGCGGTAAGTCCTGGCAATGGTGCCCAGCGCCCGCCCGCGTCATTCGCGCGCGGGCCTCGACCGGCGTAGACGCGAGCCACGACTGCGGTGACCTCGTTGCGCGCGCGCTTCGGGCTCGCACGATACGTTCGGCTCATTCCATTGTGGCGCTCGTCGAGCCATTCAACCATGCGCGCAGCCGCTGTCTGTTCGTCAAGACGCTCGACAAAACGGAAGTGGTAGGCGAGCGCACTCGCGGCGGCATTCAGTTGGCGTGGACCCTTCAGACCGTCGGTCAGATACGCTCGAACCTTGTCCGGATCGTGACCTGTGGGCGTGGGGCCACGCCGCGCAACTCTCTTCGTTCCAGGATGCCGCGCCGGTCGGCGCGGGTCGTCGGCACCCCCAGGCTCGGATTCGGCTTCGCACTTCGCTGGGGTGGCCTTCACCGCCCGATGCCACTCCAGCGGGTCGACGACTCGCACCTCGCCCGCGTTGAACAAGCCATGTGCGGCGGATAGGCTAGCGGCGCCCGCTGGAGCCAGTAGCTCGAGTGTCTCCGCGTCGAGGAGCGCGGACCCAGTGCCGAAGGGAAGGCGCAGACGTGCCTGAGGGCCGCGATCGCGGTATTGGCCTCGCGGGTAGACCTCGACCCGACCTCGTTCCTCCGGTAACCCACAAGCCGCGAGAAGACGACTCACGTCGCCGTGTCTTCCGTCGCGACTTCGAAGCGCATGGAGGTCCTCGGGTTGGTTGAGCAGGTAGTAGACGTGGAGTCCCCGCGAGGCACTCGACTGGATGACATACGACGGCATTCCAAGCGCATGCACGACGCGCTGATATCTCACCCGGAGGTCGGCGTCCTTCGCGGCGTGGTCTGCTTGGGCTTCGGCACTCCCTGCGGCCAGTGCTTCGTCATCGTCATCGCGATCCAGATCCACCACGACGTATGGTGTCCGCAGAGCCTTTCGTTCGCTGTCATAACGGCAACCCGTTCCGACGACGTAGTCCCCGGCGAGGTGTTGAATGAGCAGCCAGTCAGTGAGCGGTCGTCCGCGCTGGAGATACCATCGGGTGTCTGGGCGTCGTTGAATGAAGTCGAAGCGGTGGCCCACGAACCGCTCGACCCAGAACCAGAAGTCGGCAATCGAGACGCCGAACATTGCAAGCCGAGAGGCCGCGCGATCGCCGAGCTTACGCTCGCCCGTCGATGCGCCCGTCTCGGGCCCAGGAGTCGCAGAATTCCTGGGTACTATGGCAGTAACGTACTTGTTGCAAGAGGCAGTTGCTCTTAGAGGACCGCTCTGCGGTTGTTGTTGCTGTTGATCTTGAGGAGGATGCTGCTGTTGATCGTGATGCTGCTGTTGATCGTGATCATGCTGTTGATCGTGATCATGCTGTTGATCGTGATCATCCCTTTCCAGTTGGTGTTGATCCGGTGACTCCCGTTGATCGGGAAGCGGCAATGCGGCTTCGACGCGGCGAACCGTGGGCGTATCCATCGCACCGGAAGCCAGCAGCTTGCGATTGATCGCGTTGGAGGCGTTCATGCGTCACCCAACGGGCAACGGCCGCACGTTCCGGGGGGCACTTCGCCCAGCGTCGCCGCAACCAACTCCACACGCCCGCACCGCAGGGGGCAGACGTAGCAATCAAAGGGCACGGCGCAGACGGCGCATTCGACCTTGCCCGCGTCGGTCGCATGTGGTTTAAGGGCGAGGCCGACGCCGCATTGGGGGCAATCGCGTCGCGAATGCACTACAATGGCTTGTTCGAGGCCCTGTTCCAGAGCCTGCGCCTCGTCGGCGGACATCGGGATGTGCGCGCTGCCTCGATGCGCGAAGGCCGCGCAAATGGAGAGCGCCGAAAACAGCAAGTCGCGTGGAGATGACATGTGGTACCGAGTTCAGGACTGATGTGGGGGTTTCGCGGGGCACACGCATCTGCCACCGTCCGAAGCATCTCGGCGGCTGGAGGATGGGGCCCTGTGATCTTTTTGAATGCCGGACTTCTCCGTCGCGCGCCGGAGAGCCGACAATCACAGACTGGAAGAGTCATCTGAGGGTCCGTCACAGCCGCCAGAACAGTTCGGTGCGGCGCGACGATTTACCCGATTTGATCGCGGGTCGCGGTCAGCAGGGGGGTCAAACGACCCAGACTATTCGCGCATTTGCCGCAGCCGCTGTAGAGCTTGATTCTGTGGCGTGCGGGGTCGCGTTAACCGAGCGGGACGGCGCCGTCTTGCGGTACGCGACAGCACTGCCCGGTTCGCGGTTGGATTTGCCTTGATCCTGAAGCGACCCCGCACGCCTGGCTTTGGCATAGGATCGCCAGCACAACTCAAGTTCTGGTTCCCATTTAGCTGACCGGCCCCTAGGTTCGCGCTTGCGATGTTTGTTGTTTTGCGACCCAGGTGACCACGCCCAATGGCCCTCCATCCCGCCTTTCCTCGGTCTCCGTACGCGCCGCTCGTTCCAGCTCAGCGATGGTTCCCAGCTGACGAGGCCTTACGAAGCACGGCATACGAGAAGCTCCTTCCGCCGCTGGTCGCAAATCTCCGGCACGACGTGTCAGCGTGGAGGGACAATGGGTACGCCGGCGCGTCTGCGACTTCTATTGCGCTCTTGCGCTGGTGGTTCGAAACGGAACACCTCTTGGAGGGCGCCGACGCCACGCTGGCGCCGTTTCGCTACTACTTCGCCCAGCGCGAGGCCGTGGAGACGGTCATCTGGCTGTACGACGTCCGACGGGCGCGCGACAAGTTCGACCTGCTCCGGTTCGACGCGTCGGGAGCGGTGTCGGCGGGCATGTTTCCGGAGGAGTGGCCGCGCTACGTGCTCAAGATGGCAACCGGCGCGGGCAAGACGAAGGTGTTGTCGTTGCTCATTGCGTGGAGCTATTTCCACCGGGTCTACGAAGCTGACTCGCAGCTGTCGCGCAGCTTTCTCGTGATCGCGCCCAACATCATCGTGCTGGACCGGCTGCGTGCTGACTTCGACGGTCTCAAGATCTTCTTCAACGATCCAATTCTCCCGGCGAACGGCTACGAAGGCCGCAACTGGCGCGACGATTTCCAGATCGCGCTGCACATCCAGGATGATGTGCGCGTCGCTCGCGATGTCGGCAACATCTTCTTGACCAACGTCCATCGCGTATTCCTCAGCGACGTCCCTGATCCCTCGCTCGAGGACGACGACCTGCGCAACTACTTCCTGGCGCCCTTCGGCGACAAGCCATCGGGCAAGACCACGGACAGCAAGACGGACTTGGGCGAGATCATCCGTGAGGTCGAGGAACTCGCGGTGTTCAACGACGAGGCGCACCACATCCATGATCCCCGGATGGCGTGGTTCAGATCCATCCAGGACATTCACCATCGGATGCTTCAGAAAGAGCGACGCCTCGCGCTACAGGTCGATGTCACAGCAACGCCCCGGCACGACAACGGCGCCATTTTTGTCCAAACGGTCTCGGACTATCCGCTGGTCGAAGCAATTCACCAGAACGTCGTCAAGCATCCGGTGCTACCTGATGCGGCCAGCCGCGCCAAGCTCCACGAGAAAACGAGCGCGCTCTTCACCGAGAAGTACGCGGACTACCTCGCGCTCGGGGTCGAGGAATGGCGCAAGAGTTACACGGAGCACGAACCACTGGGCAAGAAAGCGGTGTTGTTCGTCATGGTGGACGACACGCGGAATTGCGACGACGTCGGGGCCTACCTCGAGAAGATATGCCCCGAGCTAGAGGGCGCGGTGCTGGTCATTCACACGAAGAACAACGGTGAGATCTCCGAAGCCGCATCGGGCAAGAACAAAGAGGAGTTGGAGCTACTCCGGAAACAGTCGAACGAGATTGACTCCTGGTCCTCGCCATTCAAGGCGATCGTCTCGGTCTTGATGCTCAAAGAAGGGTGGGACGTGCGCAACGTGACGACAATCGTCGGTCTTCGCGCGTACGTCGCGCAGAGCAACATCTTGCCCGAGCAGACCCTTGGGCGAGGCTTGCGGCGGATGTACTTCGGCACTGACGTCGCGGAAACGGTGTCTGTTATGGGAACGCCCGCCTTCATGGAATTTGTGGAATCGATCCAGAGCGAGGGCGTGACGTTCGAGCGTGTTCCCATGGGCAAGGATGCGGTACGGAAGGACTCGTTGATCGTGGAGATCGACACGGAGAACCCAGACAAGGACCTCGACGCACTCGACATCGCTATCCCTCGGCTCACAAGGCGCTACAACCGCGACTTCAAAGATCTTGAAGCACTCGAACCTGCGGCGTTGGGTAACGTGCGATTGCCGCTGAAGGCGTTCACGCCGGAGGAGACGCGGGAGATCGTGTTCAAAACGATGCTCGACGACGAGGTGCATCACGTTGTGCGCCTCGATGGTGCGGGAGCCGCAGACTTTCGCGCGGTCGTCGGGTATTTCGCCCGCCAGCTGCTCCAAGACCTTCGGCTGGTCGGCGGCTACGACGTGCTGTACGGCAAGGTGAAGACCTTCGTTCGCGAGTACCTGTTTACGCCGTCGCCCGCCGATCTTGAAGACCCCGTCGTGTTGCGCAATCTCTCCGAGCCTGCTGCCGGAAAGATTCTCTTTGATGCGTTCAAGGCATCCATCAACGCGCTGACCATTCGCGAATCCGGCACGACCCGGATCGAGAACTGGATCAAGCTCAAAGAGACGCGCCCGTTCCGCACCGAGCACCGACCGTTCCAATACTCTCACAAGTCGGTCTTCTCGAAGACGGTAGGCGAGCCGCGCTCGGGCGGTTACGAGCTAGCGTTCGCCGCGTTTCTCGACCGGCCCGGAAATGACGTAGTGTCATTCACCAAGAACTACCTCGCCATTGGGTTCAAGCTCGATTACGTGCGCGCGAATGGCGAGCTATCCACGTACACCCCGGACTTCGTCGCGCGCGATTCCAGCGGCACGGTGTGGATCATCGAAACGAAAGGACGGGAAGAACTGGACCTTCCACAGAAGATGGCGCGACTACGTCAATGGTGCGCCGACGCAACAGAGGCGAGTGTGTCGGAAGGCGGGCCTGCATTCCGCTTCCTTTACGTCGATCAGAAGAGCTTCGAGCAGCACAAACCGACAACGTTGGCCGCATTGGCCAGTAGCTTCATCGAATACCAATCTGAGAATGCTTAGTCGACATGGCCCGAATCATTTCTGACGCCTACGACCTCACCGACGCTGAAAAGCGCGACCTGATCAAGCTGATCGAGCAGGGCAAGCCGTTGCCCGAGAAGTACCGCTTCATCCTCTTCGTCGACAAACGTGAGGTAGAATTGGTGTGGAATGGCAAGACGCGCGAGGTATCGACGGCGATCCTACCGTTTCAGACGCTGGAGCACATCGATGAGCCGCGCAGGGAAGCCCGTGAGAGCGAGGAACTCGGGCTCGACATGGGGGGCCGGCAGGTCAAGGGATGGACGAACAAACTGATTTGGGGTGATAACAAGCTGATCTTGTCATCTCTCAAGAGTGGTGCGCTGCGCCGGCAGATCGAGGACGCCGGTGGCCTGAAGTTGATCTACATCGATCCGCCCTTCGACGTCGGCGCCGATTTCAGCATGGACATCGAGATAGGTGGTGAGACGTTTCACAAAGAGCCCAACCTCGTTGAACAGATTGCTTACCGCGATACTTGGGGTCGCGGAGCTGATTCGTTCATCTCCATGATTTATGAAAGACTCATACTCATGAGAGATCTCTTGCACGACGAAGGAACGATTTATCTTCACATGGCGCCCAACGTTGCGCCATTTATCGAATTGGCAGTTGCGGAGATTTTCGGGCGCGACCGATTGCTTGGTTCAATTGTGTGGCAGCGCGCCACCGCGCATGGAAATGCTGGTGTGCGCTACGCCACAGTCACGGACCGAATCATCGTGGCGACGCGCTCCGATCGTTACTTCTGGGGAAGTCCATACCAGCCATATTCCAAGGAGTACATCGAATCGCATTACGCGTCAGTCGAAGAAGGTACTGGGCGGCGATACACGTTGCGTGACGTAACCGCTTCGATGTCGCGCGCATCGGCGAGTCAGATATACGAATGGAGAGGAATCCGTCCAGTAGGGTCGCGATGCTGGGCTTTTACTGAGAGGCGGATGAACGAATTGTTCGCCGCTGGGAAGATCGTGATGACCGGCGGCAGAATGCCTCGAATGAAGTTGTATTTGGACGAGATGCCGGGAATCCCGGCGACCGACTTGTGGAGTGACATTTCTGCGGTCAACTCTCAGGCGAATGAAGATACTCAGTATCCTACGCAAAAACCCGAGGCGCTCCTTGAGCGCGTGATCAAGGCCAGCAGCAATGAGGGAGATCTCGTCGCGGATTTCTTCGTCGGCTCGGGGACGACGGCGGCGGTGGCAGAGAAACTCGGCCGCAAATGGATCGCCACCGATCTCGGTAAGTTCGGAATTCACACAACTCGAAAGCGCCTGATCCAAGTCCAGCGCGATCTTAAGACCGCCGGCAAATCGTTCCGCGCGTTTGAAGTCCTCAACCTTGGCCGGTATGAACGCCAAGCGTACCTGAATGTCGGCGGCCGTCTCACTGGCAAGAGGAAGGAGCAAGCACTCGCCCGTAAAGAACAGGAATTCCGTGACCTGATCTTGAGGGCGTATCGTGCCGAGTCGTTGCCCGAGAACGGGTTCTTCCACGGGAAGACTGCGGGGCGCCTGGTCGTTGTTGGTCCGATCAACCTGCCTGTCGGACGGCTGTTTGTCGAAGAAGTGATCACCGAGTGTCGCAAACGGGGCGCGACGCGCGTGGACATCCTTGCGTTCGAGTTCGAGATGGGGCTGTTTCCCGCCGTCCTCGACGAAGCCAAGCAGAAAGGCATTGATGTCGCGCCGAAGACGATTCCGCCGGAAGTATTCGACAAGCGTGCCGTGGAGAAAGGGCAAGTGCGTTTCCACGATGTCGCGTACATCGAGATTACTCCACGATACGATCGAAACAATCCCTTTTCGCTCATCGTCGAACTCACGGATTTCTCCGTTTACTACACTCAGGGACTGGTGGAGTCGATCACCGCCGAGATGAAAGCGGGAAAGAGTGAGGTGGTGTGCGAGCAAGGGCAACTCATCAAAGTGAGCAAAGACAAGAACGGGATTGTCACGCAGGATGTGCTCACCAAGCATTGGACCGACTGGGTCGACTATTGGGCCGTTGACTTCGACTACGAGAGCCGCCGCGAGATCATCAAGGTCCCGACGAACATGGGACTCGAGGGCGCGCTACCTGGAATGGCCGACAGCAGCGAGTTCGTGACCTTCGAAGAGCGGTGGACTGGTAGCTACATTTTCGAGAACGAGTGGCAAAGTTTTCGCACGCGCCGGGACCGCGATCTCGAGCTGAAGAGCGCTGCACACGTTTACGATAAGCCGGGGCGGTACGTGGTTGCGGCGAAAGTGATCGACATCTTCGGAAACGACACAATGTCGCTCACGTCGGTCAATATCGGGTAGCGCCTCCGTGGTCGATCTGCGGGTCAGAACTCTCATGCCAGCCAGCTTCATAGTCAACGATCTTGAACCGCGTGACCCAGAGCTATCGCGATCGATCCGCGCCATCTGACTTCTTGGAATCCTCATGCTCATCAACAATTCGAAGCAATACGCGCGTGCGCCGTTCAGAGACGAAGCCGAGATTGAAGGCGTTGTTCAGTGTTTTGCCGAACAGCTTTTCGGCTCGGGCATCATTTATCTCTCGCAAGCGAGGATTCGGACGAACGCGGGCCGAGGGACGGTGCCTGATGCGATCGTAATCGACGTTGAAGCTAGTGAGTGGTACATCGTGGAGGCGGAGCGTGCAATCCACGGCACGTGGGAACACATCGCACCCCAGATATCTCGCCAACTGGCTGCCGTCCTATCGACGGACACATTGGCAGGCGTCCTGCGTCTGGCCCTCGAGGCAGTGGGAAGCGATGCAGAAGTCAAAGAAGTGTTCCGTGACATCGGAATCAATGATCTGGGAATCCACGGGCACATCGAACGCATTCTCAAGCGCCCGCCAACAATTGCGATTCCTATCGACGGCATTCCGCGAGACCTTCAAGATTGGATCGTGACGCTCCGCACGAACGTGAAGCTCTGGGTAATCGACAAGTTCGTCTCGACAACCGATGAGCAGGATGTTCTGTATCTCATTCCCGACGAGAACCAGCCTACGCTGAGTACCACGCAGGACCTGGGCGGAGATCTCGCGACAGTGCGAACCTCCAGTTCGCAGCCGTTTCAAGAACTCGTTGATGCTCGGCCCGATCTCGTGGGAAAGACGATGACGATGGAATACGGTCCGCGTGGTGGTCAAAAACGGACCTTCACTGGGGTGTTGCGTTCAGACGGTATTGAGATTGATGGCCGCTTGTTCTCGCTGAGCTACGGCGCGGTCTATTGTATGAAGCAGACTGGAAGTACACGCAGCACGGCCAACGGATGGGTCGTGTGGCGGGCGCCGTCCGGCGAGACGCTCTCGCAAATCTACGAATCGATTCGGCCAGCCAACGTTTGAGCAACCGGGTCGCGCAGTCGGTTGTGAGGTGGAGCGCCCGCCATCGATCAATCGCCGTATGGACTCTTGCGGATAGGGTGCTGCGGCCGATCTTTGATGCACTGGGCTTCGCCCATGCTTTTGTATGACTCGGTTGCAGCAGTTCGGGATTTAAGGATTCCGCAGGCTGCTTGCGCTTTGTTTGAGCCGCTCACAGCTGAACTCGGGTTCGGCCAGCACGTCGGGCGCGGTGTACCCTGAGACGATCGAGGCAAGGGAAGCCGTGCTCGAGAGAGAAGCGGGCAGGAGAATAGCCATGAGTCAACCCCCTCTTCTACGCCGTCAGATCGTCCTTGTTATCGGTGTCGCGTTGATTGTCGCTGCGATCGTTTTGCGCTGGATGGCGTATCGACAAAGGGCCGCCGGTTCCTGAAGCTGATGCAGACGCGGCCGAATGACAGGGCCCACTACCCACGAGGTACTCCCAAATGGTCTCCAACCCGACCGGACCGAAGTGGGCGATGTACATCGATGGATATAACTTCTATTACGCCATCAAGAAAAAGCTCCCACCCGAAGAACTCCACCTGGGCTGGTGCGACTTCGGCAAGCTCGCACGCGGCATCATCGGAGAGCGCGGAACACTGGTTCGCATCAAGTATTTCACGGCGCCGGTCGGCGAATTGGGGAAGACCACGGGGGAACTAGGGGGCGAGAGGGGACGGCAAGCCCAGTGGCTACGTGCGGTCGCGACTATTCGGTCGCTCGAGATCATCAAAGGATTTCACATACGCGATGATCCGGGCGATGAGTCAATCCGACAGCGGTATCGGAGCGAGAAAGAAACAGACGTGAACATCGCGATCGCGTTGATTCTCGACGCGGCAGGGCGGCTATATGATCGGGCGATTCTAGTCACTGGCGACTATGATCAGATGCCGACGGTTGGCGCCGTCACACAAGAGATGGGGAAATCCGTCGAGGTATGGCTGCCCCCTGGCCGGGAAAAGGGACGCTGGCGAGAGTTCGACGGCGCGAAGCAGGTCCGCGTGGACTCGATCACGACGGCAATGCTCGAACAGTCCCTGTTGCCTCCACGAATTCACCATCCCGACGGAGACATCGTCGCTCCGGAGATTTGGCGGCCAACGAATCCTTCCGCATGAACGGGGCTTCGCGCGTTCGCAAATAGCCGCTCTGAGCGGCCGAATCGGCGCGGGTCCGCTCGCTTCGACCGGCGAGCTTCAATCTTCCAGAGCTTCAGTCTTCTAGGCGGAAGCGCTCGGCTCTCAGATGAAGCCTTGCTCCGTGGTAGCGCCGTCCCACGCGGTAGCTCTTTGTCGTGACGATGTTCGGGAAAGCGTCGTAGAACTCGCGTTTCGTGAACTCGTAAGTGCCAAAGGGCGTCACGACACGAAAGCGCGCATCCCACGCGAGCTGCTCGATAACATCGGCTCGAAACTCAAGGCGCGTGCTCGAGTATTCGACACCTGGCTCGGTCTCGGGGATTCGACGTCCGCTTGTGACCAATGCGCGGTGGGCGTCCGACGCTATCGTGGGTTCGGCGCCGGCCGGCGGCAAACCGGCGAGATACGCGTCGGCTTCCGGACCAGCGAGCGCTAGGAACGCGCGCCAGACTTCCTCATGCGTCGCCGCCGCGAGCGCCGCCGCGTTTGCGATTACCTGCCGATCCTCGCCGAGCCGCCGGTGCGCCATCGGAACGTAGAAATGATTGACCGGATGGATATTGCACACGAACCGGGCGACGGCCTGGTCACGCGTCCACTGGTCCGGGTCGCGAGGCCCAAGTTTAGCCGGAACGATGTGCGCCACGTAGTAGCGCCCCCGGTTGATGGTGTCTGCGCCCCCGGCGATCGCGTCGAACATGTGCGTTGGCACGGTGGCGAAGTCGATTGACGATCCGGAAGTTGTAGTTACCCAATGTGCCCACCACGCTGGCGCGTTGTCGGTTTGCGCGATGAGCAATCCGAGCTTTGACCGAACGACGCTCCTGCGCGCCTCTGATTTCCCCCGCACGTAGAAGACCGGGTCCGGAGAGCGCAAATACCTTGTCAGCGCATCGTGGAACCGCATCATCGACGCCGGCACGATTCCCGTTTCGCGTTTGCTCACGATCGGCTCCGGAGCGCTGGGATGATACTGATACGTGCCGAGCCCGCACTGGATACAAGTCCTCGTTTACTTCTTCGCCTGGACCCAACCAAAGTTCGAGAGGCAACTCTCGAAGGCGTTCCGGTAAACGAAATTTGCGTATTTCATATTGCTGAAGGTAATCACAGGGTAGTACGCGTTCATCTTTTGCGTGGCCAGCGCGTCGCACTTGTACTTGTCTTCCGCAAACGCTTCTGGCGTGTTGCGCGCGGGGTACATTCGTTGTTCGTAATATGTCGTCTTGGCCGCGCACGCAGTACAGCAGACGACGAGCAATAGTGGTAGGCGCTTCATGGTTAGATCCGGTTGAGGGGTTGGAAGTGGCAAGCGAACCGCGCCTTGCATCGTTCAACTCCTTGCCGCACGATCAATCGCGAGCCCGACGGAGGCCGCGCGTTACACGCGCTCGGGGCGGCGGATTGGTCATGCGCGGGCCTTTCTTGAGAGAGCCGTGCAACAAGCCCCAGCTGAAACGGGGCGCTCCGAATTTGGGAGCACGTACAGCGAATCGCCAGGGTTGGTCGCGCTTACCAGCGACCAATTCGTGTCCTCTGTTCATTCACCCGCGTACCAACGGTTCTTGCAGCGACTTCGCGAGGCTCGCGCCGAAGCGGGTCTGTCTCAGCGCGCCGTCGCCGAAGAACTCAAACGCGTGCCGTCATTCGTCGCCAAGTGTGAGAATGGCGAGCGACGTGTAGATGTGATCGAACTGCTCGAGTTCGCCAAGGTCTACCGGAAGCCCATCTCCTATTTTCTCCCGGTCAATCGCGGAAGCGCCTGAGCGGCCAGCGACACAACGGGGTCGCCGCCGCGTTGCGGGCGACGCTTACTGGTTAGAGTAACCCCTCCGCCGCGAAGCTCACGAATCGTCCCCGTCCGATGATGACGTGATCGAGAACGGGGATTCCCAGCAGTTGACCGGCGGCCACGAGCTGGTTCGTAACCCCCTTGTCGTCCGCCGATGCCGTTGGATCGCCTGAGGGATGGTTGTGACACACCACGATGGCCGCTGCGCGGGCAACAATTGCGACCAGGAACACTTCGCGCGGATGCACGAGTGAAGAATTGAGAATGCCGCGCGTCACGGCATGCGGCGCGTCGTTGATCAATACGTGTTGCGTATTGAGCGGAAGTAGCCAAAACACTTCGACCGTTTCGCGCGCGGCATACGGTGTCATTCGCGCGAAAACATCTCCTGGCGACCTTATTGGGGCTTTAGGCTCTGCGTAGCCATCGGGCGCAGTAAATGAGCACTCTCGCACGAGCCGAAGCGTTGTGAGCCGCCGGCGCGGACGGCCGATGACCGGCACCGACGGCTGGAACGGGATCGCGTATTGGGCGGAAGGCATTGCTGACGTTTGCATGGCCCTATACCGACCGCGTCTCGCTGATGAATATCGTTGCGACGACGGCGGCCAGCGCCACATCAGAAAACGGAACGTCTTCCCCTTGATACATCGGCCTCACGGAGCGAAGTACGAACGCAGTCACTTCGAGATAACGTCTGCGAGCGGCGGTCATCGGTTCGTGGTTTTCCTCCGGTGGCGAGGGCAGCGATGCAGTGCTTGCCAACTCGCGCGCATTTGCGCGAGCGATGATCGGCATCGGAGCAGAATGTTGACCAGGCCATAGGACACCCCCGCAGCGCCGATCCTTGCAGCGGAAGTCGGGCGCGCGCAAACTACGCTTCGTTCCCCGATTGTCCCAAAGTGGACCGGAGCAAAGAGGGCAGGTCGGCATCAAGTTCGGCGCTCCCCCAGGAGACGACGCAGCGCCTGCGGGTCTTTGGGCCCCGTTCCTCCTCGAAGAATCGATCATCCGACGCGCCTCGTCTGGGCCATGCGTTCCGCGATACGCGCACGCCACTGCGCGTCGCGGGCTGCCTTCTCGTCGAGCATTCGCTGATGTGCGCGGCGGTCCGCGTCGCTGGCGAAGTAGCGGCCGTCCGTCGTATGGAACCAGGAGCCGTGTTCCTCGTACTGTTCGCACGTCGGAACGTGCCGGGCAACCGCCAGGAGGATTCCCGGACAGCCGCACTTCCATGCCTCGGCGCTCGTCGAGTGCGTGCGCGCCGGTGACGGCGACACGGGGTGCTTCGGACAGGGCTTGTCCCCGTTGCGCGTGACGACGCGCCAGAGACATTGTGCATTGCGGCAGAACCGCTCGGGGTGAGCGTCCTTCTCGCGGCGGACTTTCGCGGCGACTCGCATCTGAGGGCCCTCTGGTCTTGGAGGGCCTGACCGCCTAAACTTCGCAGTGCGGGAGCCCTCGGGTTTTCGTGCTGAGCCGTCCGACATTCTTCGCGGGATAGCGGGCGGCTCTTCTTGTGGTCGAAAGGTAACGGGCGCGTTACTTCCTGTCAAGAGGGAATTTCAATGCAAGTTCTTATATGATCCGTTGGAATGTCAGGAAGCACATGGAAGAGCGCGGCTGGTCGAATGCAAATCAGCTGGCGGCGGGCGCCGGAATGACCAAGCCTGCGGCGTATCGCGTGTTTGCTGGCGAGCCGCTAGATCGGATCGATGTGGCAACCCTCGAGCGACTCGCGCATGTCTTCAAGTGTTCGCCCTGGTCGCTGCTCGAATACAAACCACGTTGAGGCAAGCGGCCGTTCGGGTGAAGACCCCGCCCCATCTCAATCCGCACAATGCGACTGTTGGGGATCCCGCACGTTACCTGTCCTAAACAACCGGGCGAAAATCTTGTTCGACCCATCTGGGTCAATGGCTGTCGGGCTGGCGTCGGCCGCTTCGCACGCGCGCTGTGGTGATACCAGAAATCTTTGCGCTACGATTAGCGAATTGCGTTCAAATCGTCGCCTTGCCCCAGTGCGAGAAGCAACGTGAAACGCATATGGCTAGAGCGCGCTCACACAACGCCGTCGAGGAGTACGTTCATTTCGGGCCTTCTGGTCTGGTACCGCTCAAGTGAACGTGGGGCGCCTCTGTTTCTTTCGATTGCCCTTGTGATTCGACGGCAGTCGGGTCGATGCTGTGACTTTGGTTTGGGGCTGCGCCGAAACATTAACGCGCTCTAACATTTGCCTTGGCCTGTCGCCAAATGCGAACGTAGCCGCAGGCGCAAGACTCTGGCATATTCTTCAAACACTGAGGCCAAGTGCGACCGAACTGCGTCTTAGCACAAATGCAGTTCACGGCCGTTCAAGCACGGTCGCCAGTCGAGCAACGTCGGTGAGTAGACGACCTCCAATGTTGCGCCTGGGCCGCCAATGACGCCTAGGTTACCGCATGTCCGTGGTAGCATTTGGACCGCGAGTCTGTACTACGATAAGTTGGTATGCAATGTCACTCATAGCATCTTGCAAAATGACCATTCCCGACCAGGATATCGTTGAAGAAGTCGACGGCGAGGCGGTCGACGATCTTGCTGAAGCAAGCGAAGTAATTCCCTACACATACGCGATAACATCGTATGGCGCCGATTATCCGGTTGACGGGCTAGTGCAGCGCCTCCGTTCAGGAGATGTGGTGATACCGATCTTTGGTGTCACTTCCGAGGATCAGGAGACTGACGCCGTCGCGTTTCAACGCGAGTTTGTATGGAGCAAACTCCAGGCAGACCGCTTCGTGGAATCACTCCTACTAGGGCTTCCAGTTCCAGGAATCTTTCTCGTGAAAGAGGCCGATGGTCGTCTTCTTGTTCTTGATGGCCATCAGCGATTAAAAACGTTGCAGAGCTACTACGACGGCCTCTTTAGAGGCAGAGAATTCAAGTTGGAGAACGTGCAGGAGCGTTTTGTCGGACTTACCTATAAGACCCTTGAAGCTGAAGATCGTCGCCGGCTGGACAATAGCATTATCCACGCGACCGTGATGAGGCAGGATGAGCCAAACGAGGACGAGAGCAGCATCTATCTCATCTTCGAACGGCTGAACTCAGGTGGCACCATCCTTCAGCCGCAGGAGATCCGCCTCGCTCTCTATCACGGAGACCTTGCGCGGCTCTTAGCAGAGTTAAATGAGGATCGCGAATGGCGTGCTTTATACGGCAAGAAATCGACGCGTCAAAAGGATATCGAGCTGATTGAGAGATTTTTTGCAATGTTCTACTACGCGGACAAGTACAGTAGGCCCATGAAGGGTTTTTTGAATCGATACATGGCCACCAACAGGAACTTGGCACGCCAGAGTGAGGCGGAGCTTCGCGCGATTTTCACCCAAACGACTTCGGCCATCCTCGCGGGAATCGGTCCTCGAGCGTTTAAGCCAAAGACGGCGGTGAATGCCGCAGTGTTGGATTCAGTGATGGTGGGAGTTGCAGACAGACTGACAAAGGAACCGCCTTTGCAGACGATGGCCGTTCTCGGCGCGGCGTACGAAGAACTACTCGCCGTGCCAGCATATCAAGCTGCTGTCAGTCGCGCCACGGCCGACGAGGAAAGCGTCCAAACGCGCCTGCGTTTGGCGCGTGCTGCGTTCGACAAGGCGTAGTGCGGGGACGCCATGAGGTGGCGCGACTAAAGACGCGCCTCGACCAAACGTTCTCCCGTGTTAACCAACTCGGCTTCGATCTGGAAGCCAGGTCCGATTTTGCGCGCTACTTGTGCGTCCTTGTCTCTGGATACTTTGAGAATGTAGTTGTCGAGATGCTAAATGATTACGTTGCACGTTCGGCATCACCACAGGCGCAGCGCTACATAGCGTCAGAATTGGAATGGTTTACGAATGCGAAACGGGAAAAAGTCCTTCAACTTTTTGGTGCATTCGATCCGACTTGGCGCGCGTTGTTGGAGAGCGTAATCGTTGACGAGCGAGACGCAGCGCTAAATAGTGTCGTAGCACTTCGCAACAAAATTGCTCATGGCGAATCGGTCACGGTCACATTTGTCCAAATATCGCGTTACTACGAACGCGTGCAGAAAATTGTTGACGCCATCGTCGACCTGTTAGATCCGCCAGCCTGAGTTCTGTCCACGAGTGTGCCTCCTTCAGTGTGGACTCCGGGGCTCCGTAGAAGAGTCTCTCTCGCGCCCGGAGCGGCGCCAGTGATAGTTGCCGCACCGCCGCTTACGCTCTCTGGTATTCAGGACCGGCTGAGTCGTTGTTGCGGAACTCAAGCTCGCTGGGAGTGGAATGTGAGATGAGTTGGCACCTCTTGGTATGTCAATTCTGTAAATCGCGGGCGCCGCCGTGTGTACCCGCAATTCTGGCTATGCGTTGTCTTTAACGAGCTTAGTGGAACACCTACAGGGCGCCCGAAACCTATTGACAATCGTCGCCGTCGCCTGCAAGATCGATCACCCCGTCTTTTCTCGAGCGCACGCTCCGCGAGGCTCACCTTATCCAAGCGAGCAACGACGATGTTGCCCTTTCAGCTGTTCGGCCAACGGGCCGCTTGTGGGCCTCATGACCGGCGATTAGCGATTCTTGCTACGACGGTTATCATCGCCGGCTGTAGCAGCGACGTTTGGTCGCCGACTCGAACGCTCCAACGCTCCGCGAATTCGGTCGTGCCAGCGACCTGTCCCTTATGCGTCGTCGCGCCAACAGTGCTCGTGCGGACGAACGGCGTGCCCGATCAGTCTAGCGCCCAGTTCGCGGCCGACCCGTTGCCCGACTACCGACTCACCGTTCGGCTCACTGCTGGGCGAGCTGTTGCGGTGACGGTGGCGATCAACGATCAGATTATTGTGAAGCCAGACCAGCTGCTGTCGACTGATGCACCGGCGGCGGATACGGTTCGGCTCGGAGCGCAAAACTCAATCAAGGTCACGATTGCCGGCGCGCCGGGAGCTGCCGTTGAATATCGCGTCGAGCGTCTTCTGGGATCGGCCAGCGCAGACGCAACGGGGCCCGGTACTGTTGTTCTCGCGCTTCCGGCGGGACCAAAGCTCTCGTTGTCACTGAGCGGTGACGTCGCCGGCGTTCGTGTCTCCCTGGCAGAGCAGCTGCCAACAGCGCCTGGACAAGGGAATACGAGTGCTGGCTTTCCGGTTCGCGTGTTAGTCGTTCCGCTCACGTCCACGCCTTCGGCCTCACGTCGTGCCACGGCTGAACGCAGCAAATCTGGCCTTACGGCGAGCCCCGCAAGCACTGCCACACAAGGGTACTCGCTCGTGCTCCAACTGCCGGTGGCCAATTCAACACCGCCGTTGGACCATGCTCTGGCGATGCGAGTTTCCTTCGCGTCGAGCGATCGGTCGCTGTTGGGCTCCAGCATTTTTCCATCAACATCGAGCCCCGGTATCAACCCGGCCACCGGCGAAGCGACGACGATACTGCAATCGACCTTCAATTCCCCGACCACTTTTCTCAACTGGGACGCCATCTTCTATCCGATCTACCAGCCGACCGCGTGCCCCAACAACTATTCGCTAGTTGAAGTTCCAAATACGAACATAGGCTCGACGCCGAATGAACTATTCCTCATCCCCGGCATTCAGCTGGACAAGCCTGAATGTGCGGACTACGATGACTGGAATCCCGCGACGGACACTTTCGGAACTCTCGTTCCGAACCTCGGGCCCACAGCGGGCGCTCCCTATGACGCCAACGCGGATTACTTGATTCACGTATTGAAGTATCCGACGTATCTCGGTGTGACCGAAGCGGCCAGATATTTGGACAGTCAGATCGAGCGCCATCCGCCGGGCCCAGGCGGCAAGGTCGTGATCGTCGCCCATTCGCTAGGCGGTCTGGTCGCACGGAAGTACATGGAACTCTTCGGTGCGAAGAACCGAGTAAGCAAGATCATAACCCTTGGGACTCCGCACTACGGAACACCAGACGCGGACCTCAACTGGAATGCCTCAAACCGCGATCCGGCTTGGAATCCGCTCAAGCCAGCGGTCCTCAACTGCATTGGTCCGCACAACATTCTACTGCTGAATTACGTCGCAGGGCTGGTGAGCGATGCCAATTTCCGGCCGGCGCGTGAGGACGCCCTTGTGACAACAGCGCAGCCAGATGCAGCCTATCAAGGTAAATTCGTGACGTTAGCGGGCGTGTCTACGATCGACAACATCACGTCTGAGAACGCCTCGAACATATTTACGGCCGAAGGAATGTTGCTGACCATGCGAATGCTGGCCTGCATGCTCGAGAATCCCGGAACTGGGGTGCCTCCGGTGTTCGCACACGACGGGTTTATCCCGTACTCGAGTGCGCATCCGGACTGGGCTGCTGCGACCGCACCGCCACAATTCACGAATACCGATCACCTTCATCTCACCACTTCGACCGATGTGATTGCGAAGGTGAAAGAAATTCTCGCAGGGCTCGCGAGCCTTACCCAGGCCGCGCCGAATGGGGGTCTTCGCCCGGTAGCCGGCCAAACTGTCGGAAATGCGATCTGCATTCCGGCGTCCGAGTTCACGCCGAGCGGATGGGCGAGCGGCGACGCCTGGGCTGGCGATATCATCAAGGGCACCCCACAAGGGCTATTGGTCCTGGGGAGCAGAGGTCCGAACGCGCCCACGTGTGAGCGGGGCGCGTTCGATCTATCGCCTTCGAACATAGGCCTCAGTTTCATAAACGGCGACCAAATCTTCCTGAAGATATGGAAAACTCAGCCGCCCGGCACAGTAGACACGGTGGTCGCGGCGTGGACGTGGAACAATGGCCCCGTGGCACAGCCGGCGCCGACACGGTTTAATCTCAGCGCTTCGGCAACGCTGCCAACGCAAGTTGACTTGGCGTGGGCGGCGCCAAATGTGTCGGCGGACCGATTCGCGATTGAGCGCGCTGACTCGGGCAGCACGAGCTTCGCGTTTATCGCGTCTGTGGGTCCGAACGTCCTAGGATATCGCGATGTCAACGTTCGCCCGACGACTTCATACGTCTATCGAGTTAGTGCCTTCGCCGGAACAAACGCGGTGCAGTTCTCAAATGCCGCCGCCGTCCTCACGCCCGCCGGCAGTGGCGTTCGCCAAGTCACGGGACTCACGATTGGCGGCGGCGTGTGTATTCCATTGAGCGAGCTTCCCACCGGAGTACCAGGGGCCAGATGGGACACTGAACTGAGCAAGGGCGCACTAGCTCCCCGAGGCGAACAGATCGAGGGCAGCTTTGGAATAGAAGTGGCATGCGAGAATGGAGTATTTCCGCTATCGAACACATTCCCCTTCCCGTTCGGGACGGGTGACAAAATCCTCGTCAAGGTCTGGCAAGAGGTGCCGACAGGTTCGGACACGGTGTACGCTGTTTGGAACTGGGACAACGGCCCCGTCCCGGAACGGCCTCCCAGTGCCTTCACACCGTCGTCAACGGCGCCGCCGATGAGCAAACGGGTGCCGTCGAGCAAGGCTCCGCGATCTCCGTAAACGGGTCGCGAGTTGCTAGCATGCGACTCGGACAGAGGTCCGTATCACCGCGCACGACAAATCAGTCGACGGCCCCCGGCCCGCGCCGCAGTCGCAGTGCTGGTGAAGCCAGCTTGCCCAACGAGGCGTGGCAGATGTGGTCCGACGCCAGGATTCCGTGGGCGAGCGTTTGGCGCGCCACTGCTTCGCCCTGGCACCATCATCGTTGTCGTGTGAATCGGCGTGTCTGTGGCTTTGATTTGCTTTGGTACGCTGTCGGCTGGCACTCCACTCTTCTCCTGGGACCCGTTGGGACCCGTTCGCACATGAATCTGCGCTCGTTGGCGAGCGTCAGCGCGGTTCTGAACGCCGCACTACGCTGCGTGTGAGCGTCGGTGCAAAGGTCAGCTGAGTGCCCCGCATGCTTCCCAAGCTGGACGTCGCCGGTTCGAGCCCGGTCGCCCGCTCCTGATCAAGTCCAACTTGCTGAATGGTCTGCACCAGCCGCCTCGGACTAGCGTCCGGGGCGATTCTGTTTGGGGCAAACCGAGGGCACCGATGCAATCGAGCCAATTCTGCGCCCTCGCTGGATTGCAGTTGGCCACGAACCGGGGTGCGAATCGTGGCGGTTTTGTTCAAGGATTTGAACCGCTTCCGCTGCTGATAGAATGCGCGCCCCGTGTGAGAGTCGCGGTGGCCGCTGATGCTGTCACGACGCGTTCTTCCTTCTCCAGAGTATCCGTCGACGACGAGCCAGATTCACAGGCAAGAAGGGCTAAGGCATCGACCTGCGTGTGCTCAGTCGGTGCGGAGTGCCGCGTTGGGATCAGCGCAGCTGGCGCGCCAGGCGGGCGTGGCACTGGCCACTAGCGCGACGACAACCATGATTGTGCCAACGGTCCCGTATGTGAGCGGGTCCACTGCTGACTGCTGAAAGAGCAGGGGTTGAATCCATCTCGCTGCAAGCAACGCTGCAACGAGGCCGGCCGTCACTCCCGCGATCGCAAATGCAACCCCTTGCCCGACAACGAGTCGAACAATGTCACGGCGTTGCGCACCGAGTGCGACACGGATTGACAGTTCTTGCATGCGCTGAACGACATTGTACGCGATCACGCCGTACAGTCCCACCGCCGCGACGAGTAGCGCGAGCACGCCGAACCCAACGAACATCGTGGCACCCAAGGTCCATGAGCGCCGTTGCGCGTCGACAAGCTCCTCGAATGGCTGAACGGTGACGTAGCCGTTGTCCGGCATCGCACGCTGCAAGCCGCGGCGAACGGCATCAATCGACGCGCCCGCGCGCACGCCGTTCATGCGAAGAAGCATCTTGTTCGATCCGGCGGGCGCGACTTGGGCCTGCGGCACGTATTGCGTGAATCGTCGATCATCGGTGTAGCCTTCATACGCGGCGTCTTCTGCAACGCCGATGACGGTTGTGCATGGTGCAGTGTCGGCGCCAAGGCGAATGCACTGACCGATCGCATCCTTGCCAGGCCAGAGCACGCGGGCCATCGCGTCGCTCACAACGGATACCAGCGGCGTACCCGCGCGATCGGTGGCGTCAAACGCGCGACCCTTGAGGATCCGCGTGCCCATGACGCGGAAATAGCCGGGTGTCGTCTCCTGAATGTTGAACCGTCCGAACTTCTGCACCGAGTCGATACCCTCGACGTGGAGTGGCACGGTGCTCGTGGCGAACGGTCGTGAGTCGATCATCGCCGCATCTTCGACGCCTGGAATCGCTCGCGCTGACTCGAGGAAGGTCCGCTGAAACTGAACTTGCGCGGCGCTATCCCCTTGCCTGACCCGCGAGTTCAAGAAAGCGATGAGTACCTGATCGGCGTCATAGCCAAGGCGGACGGCGCGAACGTTGCCGAGGCTACGGACGAATAAACCGGCACCAACGAGGAGAACGACAGAGAGCGCGCCCTGAAGGATGAGCAGCGCCGATCGCATATGAGAACGCTGATAGGTGCCGCCGCGAGCACCTGCGCGAAGTGTCTCCGCCAGATTGCCGCGCACGGCCAGCACCGCCGGACCGGTGCCGATCAACGTGCCTGCGACGAGAGCGCAGACCGCGGCCACCCCAAGCGTACGCCAATCCGTGACGACGCTGCCATCGACCCCGTTTGGGAGCACGAGGACGCGAAGCGCGGCACCGCCCCACTGCGCAACGAGCACTCCCGCGACGCAACCCGCTATCGCCAGCAGCAGGCTTTCGGTTAGTATTTGCGTCGCGAGGCGCCGCCGGCTCACGCCGAGGGCCAATCGCATCGCGATCTCGCGCCGTCGACTGACGATTCGTGCGACGATGAGATTAGCCACGTTCGCGCATGCGATGAGCAGCACGATGACGGCAACTCCGGTCACCCACAGCAATGTCTTCGACTCGAGGCTCGCCCCAGGCCCGGCCGCGGTCTTGATCGCACCGGCGATGGCCGCGGGCTTTGCGACCGTCGCAGAGGCGACGGACGGCATCTGGAGGCGGGCGGCATCGCGGCTCTTCATGAACGCTTGCGTCAGGTCTGCGCTTGCCGCGTTGACCGAGACGCCGCGCCGGCGGCGGACGAGCACACTTGTGAAATCCCACCGATAGTTCGTGAAGTAAACGTTGAGGTTTTTCTGATTCTCGTTCGCGGCGACCGTCGTGATCGGGACGTAAGCCGCTGGAGGTTGATCGGTCGAGACGCCAACGAAGCCTTTCGGTGCAACGCCAATGATGACGTACGGGATTGTGCCGAGTTGGATCGTTTGGCCGATGACATTTCTTCCCCCGAGCTCGCGACGCCAATAGCCATAGTCGAGGATGGCGACCGCTGCGCCACGCGGAACGATGTCGTCGGCCGCGTCGAAGAATCGGCCGAGGAACGGATGCGCGTCGAAGAAGTCGAAGAACGACGCGCTGACGGCCGCGACCGGCTGCTCGCGCGCGGCTTCGCCAGTTCCCACTTGCCACAACTCTTGTGAAAACCCGGCGTATTGCGAGAACGAGCTGGTCGCTCGCTTCAGATCGAGATACCGCGTATACGGCATCACGGCATTCGTGAGCACTCGGCCGCGCACGTTCGTTTGCAAGTAAACGCGGTGGACCGTCGCAGGATCGCGCAGATATGGAGGCGGGCGAAACATGAGGCGGTCGACCGCGCCGAACATCGCGGCATTCGCACCGATTCCAAGCCCGAGCGTCGCAACGACGGTGATCGTGAAGCCTGGCGAGCGTCGAAGTGTGCGCACCGCATAGCGAAGGTCTTGCAGACAGTGATCGAGCGACGGCATCGACCAATACTCGCGCGCATTTTCATGCGCGAGAGCGGCATTTCCGAGCTGGCGCCGGGCCGCAAAACGGGCGTCAGTCGCGTCGAGGCCGCGCGCCCGAGCGTCACGCTCGAGATGCTCTCGATGAAACCGCAGTTCGTCGGACAATTCGGCGCTCAGCGTGTCGCGGCGAAGCCAGTCACGAAGTCTCATTGCCAGTTCTCGCATTGATGTCGGCACTATTGGAGTGGTTGCCGGGTGGGCGTCAGGTCCCCGGCGTCATTACGCGCTGAATGGCCGCCATGAGTTGTGCAAATCCCGACGTCTGCTCGCCGAGTTGACGTCGGCCTGCGGGGGTGACGGTGTAGTAGCGCGCCCGCTGATTGTTCGGCGTCTGGCGCCACTCTGCTTTGATCCAGCCTTTGTGCCGCATTCGCTGAAGTGCCGGGTAGAGCGAGCCCTCCTCGACACGGATGACGTCCCGCGACAGGCGTTGCAGATGCTGCGCGATTCCGTACCCGTGCATCGGTTGCACGGTCAGCGTCTTGAGCACGAGCATGTCGAGCGTGCCAGGGAGCAGGTCTTGTTTCGACGTTGGTGTCATCGCAGGAAGTAGACGGTCTAAGGGATAGACAATCTGTGTCCAGAGAGGGTTTGAACCCGTCGAAGGGAGAGACCGCATCGTCTCCTTGTGCGACTCGTCGTTCTCCGGATCGAGGATGTCGCCCAAAACCAGGTCGTCTCTGCCCGGGCGCAGTGGCGAAGGATCTCGACGCCGATTAGTCGCGTCCCCGCGTCGCTCGTCCCAAGTGTGGTCACCGGCGTCCGCAGCGCAACTCGGCTGCGGCACTGTGAAACATCCAATCGATGGACGACGTCGTGGCCACTCCGACTGCTGGTTCGCGCTTCGAGACCGCAGCTGGTGACCGTCTTCGCGGCGCTCGTTCGCTGGCGAACGCGCCGCTCAGGCGCTGCGGGCGAACGTGGAAGACCTTCGGGGGGAACCGAACGGGTCAGGGTCGTCTCAGCGAAATCGGAGTACGGGCCGAACGCGAGACCGGAGCAGAGAGTCCGTGACGGCGGCTGCCCGAATCATCTCAGCCGCTGAGGCTGACAGCCCAACGGTCATGCTTTCGAAAGGCCCTACGCTGCTCGTGCGCGGTGTGCGCCGTCGATCGTTGACGACCTTTCTGTGTCCCATGCCGTTTCATAGTTCCGTCGCAGCTAGTCAGCGCCTCGAATCGGCTAGCTCACCGAGGTTTGAGATCCGAACCTCTCCGTCGGGAAAGGTCGCGACGATATCGAGCCTACCTCCCATTGCCTCAACGTACCGGCGGAGAGTGCTAACAAGCAGGTCGGCGCGACGCTCGAGCTTCGAGATCTCGTCCTGGCCGCACTCCATTGTTTCAGCGAGCGTAGCCTGCGTGAGTTCGCGCGCATGTCGCAACTCCTGCAACGGCAACTCGGCGAGCATTGCCTTCGTAGCAGCTGCATTCCGAGCCCGACGCTCAGGCGACATCTTCGCGCGTAGTTCGTTGAAGTTTCTGCGGCCAGCACTAGCCGCCTTTCCCGCTGCCTTTGTCACGCTCTCCCTCGCGAAGTAAGGTCTCAAGATGCTCGTCGTACAGATCGTCGGCGATGGCGACCACCCGCTCGTAGAACTGATTATCGCCTGTCTTGTCGCCGCCGATCAGTAGCATGCACACACGCCGCGGATCCCACGCGTAAAAGATCCGGATCGGCTTCCCACGATGCTGGATCCGTAGTTCCCGCATTCGGCCGTGCCGCGAGCCCTTTACGTCGGAGCTGTACGGATAAGGCAACGTCGGTCCGCGCTCTTGAAGTAGGCCGACTGTGCGGTCGATTGCGTCCTGCTCGTCTTCCGTTAGTTCCTTCCACCAACCACCGAATTCGTCGGTGAACTCGACTTCCCAGGCCATCTCATAGGGTCTCCAGCCCGAGATCCACTGTTGCGCGGCGACTCACCGCAACATGCACGTTATTGCATATGCAATGTAATGCATGTCGCAACGCCTTTGCAAGGTGGCAGGGCCGGGGACCGTTGGGGACCGTTGAGGCTTGATTACGCGCTAACTCGTTAGCGCAGAGCAAAGCAGGCTGGCCGTGCACCGTTGAAAATCAACGACTTACGCAACGACCCCGTTGGTTTCGCTCAGCTTCCCAAGCTGGACGTCGCCGGTTCGAGCCCGGTCGCCCGCTCTCTGGAAGTTGTTGGGTTTTCAGAAGTTGAATGACGCTGGCGGGCCGGTGGCCCCCGGCGTTTTTTCGTTCGGGGCCACTTTGGGGTTACTCGACGGTTTGCGGCTCACCGCGAGTTGCGTGATGGGTCTATCTGGTCCCATCAGGCGATCTGATCCTGGCGCGATGTGACGCCGCGTAGGTGGCGGCATCCCATGCCGGAGCGTGGCCGATTCCGGCATTCGATCGCCCAGCGCGGGCACCAAACATTAAGAGATTCTTAATGTTCGACCGCAGCTGAATAGCGTTCGGAATCACCGGCATATCGCTCCACCGCACCTCACCGCCCAACACGTTCGTGGTCGCGAACATTTCGTGGACATTTCTTGCACATGATTCGCACATGAACGGAAGTGCAGCAGGTTAATCGAGGCGGCGTGCCTATATAGATTATCTAAACGTAAATCGAGACACATGCGCTCGCGGAGTTGACGGTCGTTCGAAGCCGACAATACCGGGTGGAGATCTGCGAGCATGTGCCACGCACGACACCAACACCGGAGCGAATCAATGCGTGTTCCACTTGCGTTCTTGGCTGCGGCGATCGTTATGGTGCCCGCACGGACCTCGGCGCAGAACGGCCGCGTCGTCACCTACCTTTCCGTCCGTGGCAAAGACACCACCGACATCGAGCAATATCGCCAGGTCCGCGATACGATCTTCGGCGTGTGGGTCGAGACCGGGCCCGACATCGCCGTGCACAATTACTGGGTGGCACTGGGGCCGGACGGTTTGCCGACGAGCTACGCGATCAAGGTGACGCACCCGTACGGCGACCGACCTCCGGTGTCCTTGAACCAACACACGACATTCGGCGGCGATACTGCCACGGTGCTCGACAGTGTTCCCGCAGTGGGCCTGCAACGTATCGCCATACATGGCGGGGCGTTTCCGGAAATCAATTTCGTGCTCCACTTCGATCTGGGATTGGCGCGGCTCCGCGCGGCGGGCGCCAAATCCGGGAGCATCGTCACGTTCGGCTCGAACCGTATCGTGACGGGTCCAAATGGTCCGATGTTGGCGCCGCCCGCTCCCGAATCCGTCTTCGCGGCGTTCTCGGGCGCCGATTCCGTGATCGTCGGTCCGGCACGCATGTCGGTTGACGGCGATGGCCACGTGACCGGAATCCATTTCGACGACGGCCAGGAAGTACATCGCGGCACGACGGCCAATATGGCGAAAGTAATTGCCGGCTTCGTCGCGGCGAACGCAGCGGCGGACTCGGCGCGGACGATCGAGCTGTCGACCGACGCGCTCGACAAGTTTGTCGGCAACTACGCGAGCCAGGATCTCAAGGTCTCGGTCAGTCGAAACGGCGATCATCTGTTCATGACCGTGAACGCCCAGCCACCGTTTCCGATCGTGCCGGAGGCGCCGACGAAGTTCTTCGTGCGTGGCCGGGCCCTACGGATGGAGTTCGAGACCGCCGGCGCCGGCGACGCAAGCGCTTTGATCATTCGGCAGGGGAAGAGTGAATACCGATTGATCAAGACAAAGGGCAGCCAAGAGATCTGAGTCTAGATCGCCGACGTCGGATCTGAAACCGGTGGCGTAAGTCAGCACGTCGGGCGTGGACGGCCGATTCTCTTCGGCGCCTGCGCTGCGTCACCGGCGCTACTCGGCACGTAGCGCGAGCAGAGGATCACTATGCGCCGCACGACGCGCCGGGATGTACGCCGCCAGACCAGCGATGGCGATGAAGATCGCGGCGACGGTGACATACACCACGGGGTCGGTGGGCGCGACACCGTATAACAACGACCGCACGGATCGGCTGGCTGCAAGTGACGCGAGGACGCCGGCTCCCGCGCCCGCGACGACCAGCGCGAGCGCCGATCTCGGCAGGCCGTTTTTCGCGTCGCCAACGGTCCCCAGCTTGGGGACCGTTGTGACAGGCTTACCACGGCCCTCGATGGCAAGTGTGTTCGAAGACAGCGCTTAGAGATTAATCAAAGGCGGGATGCGACGTACGCGCTGCTGCCAACGACCAACTGCGCTGGCTGGACGACTGGGGCCGCGGCGGGTCAGGCGTACCTCGCTCCGATTCGCTCGACCGCCGGATAAACACGGCGACTGCAATATCGCTTGACAATTATGACGCATGATAACATAGTCTATCTATGTCATGACGCGCGCTCGCCATGAAATCCCTCCGGGAACGCTCGACATGCTGATTCTCAGCACGCTCGCACGCAGCGATGCCCTCCACGGATTCGAGTTCGCTGAGGCCATTCAGCTGGCCTCTTCGGACGTGCTGCATCTCGAAGAAGGTTCGCCGTATCCGGCGCTTCAGCGAATGCTCATCAAAAGTTGGATTAGCGGGACGTGGGGCCGCACGGCGGAAAATGGTCGCGCGCGCTACTACCGGCTCACGCCCGCCGCGCAGCGGCAGTTC
>Ga0207695_10002160_pt1 | contig 29752 bp, 30 predicted proteins | sample KBSC54metaG_FD_184354 | JGI IMG/M metagenome (GOLD analysis project Ga0207695, IMG submission 184354) | Corn rhizosphere microbial communities from Kellogg Biological Station, Michigan, USA - KBS C5-4 metaG (SPAdes) (version 2) | ecosystem: Host-associated > Plants > Roots > Rhizosphere > Soil...
CGGCGGCGCGGAATCCGTGCTCCACGTGATCGACGTGGAGACCGGGCGCGACCTCCCGCTCGAGATCGACCGCGCGCGCCTGAACCGCCGCCTCGCGTGGAGCCGCGACGGCCGGTCGTTCTATTACGCGCGCCTGCCCGAGGAGGGAGCGGGACCGCGCGGCGACGCGCATGCCCGCATCTACCGGCACGTGCTGGGGCGCGAGAGCGCGCGCGACGAGGTCGTGTTCGCGCCGGGCGTGGGGGGCGCGCGCGACGTCCCGGAGCGGGGCATTCCCTGGATCGTGCTGCCCGCGGAATCGCGCTACGCCTACGCGGTGGTGGCGCAGCCGCACGAGCGCGACATCGCGGTGCACGTGGCGCTCGAGCGCGACCTGGCCGCCGGCCGGCCGCGCTGGCGAAAGCTCGTGGGCGCCGGCGACGAGGTGATGGCGATCGCGGCGTGGAAGAACGACGTGTACCTCCTCTCGCGCCGCGGTGCGCCGCGCCACCGGGTGCTCCGCCTCGCCGCGGCCTCCGAAGGCCTCGCGGGCGCGCGCGTGCTCGTCCCCGAAGGCGACGCGATCATCGAGTCGATGGGCCTCGCCCGCGACGCGCTCTACCTGCGCACGATGGTGGCGGGCGTGGACCGCCTCGAGCGCGTGCGGCTGGGCTTCCTGGGCGGCCCGGGCACGCGCGAGTACCTGCGGATGCCGTTCGACACGGCGATCGCCGAGCTTGTGGCCGATCCGCGGCGGCCCGGCGCCTATCTGCGGCTCGAGGGCTGGGTGCAGCCGCCGGAGGTGGCCGAGGTCGACGCACGGTCGGGGGATGTCCGGGACACGCACCTGCAGCCGCCCCCCGCGGCGGATTTCTCGTCGATCGACGAGGTGCGCCTGTACGCGCCCGCCGCGGACGGCACGCGGATCCCGATCACGCTCCTCTACCGCAAGAGCACGCGGCTCACCGGCGACAATCCCACGCTGCTCCTGGGGTACGGCGCGTACGGCGATCCGCAGTCCCCGCGCTTCGACCCGGCGCGGCTCGCCTGGCTCGAGCAGGGCGGCGTGTTCGCGGTCGCGCACGTGCGCGGCGGCGGCGAGTACGGCGACGCCTGGCACGAGGCGGGGCGCGGCGCGGCGAAGCGGAACACGGTCGACGATTTCATCGCGGCGTGCGAGTTCCTCGAGCAGTACGGCTTCACCAACCGGAACCGGCTCGCGATCATGGGCGCGGGCGCGGGCGGAATCCCCGCGGGCGGCGCGCTCGTGCGCCGGCCGGACCTCTTCGCCGCCCTCATCGCGCGCGATCCGCTCCTCGATCCGCTGGCGCTCGAGCCCGGACCCGAGCTCGCCGAGTTCGGGCCGGCCGCGAGCCCGCAGGACCGCGAGCGGATCCGCGCGCTCTCGCCCTACGCGCAGGTGCGCGACGGGATGCCGTACCCGGGCACCCTCATCGCGGTCGGCATGAACGACCCGGATGCGGATCCCGCGCAGGCGGCGCGCATGGCCGAGCGCCTCCAGCAGGCGAGCACGAGCGGAAACCCGGTGCTTCTCGACGTGGATTTCAACGGCGCCGACCCGCTCGCCGGGTCCGGCCCGCGCCGGGACGCGGCGCTCGCCGACATCTACGCGTTCGCCCTCTGGCAGCTGGGCGACGCGCGCTTCCAGCCGGGGCCGCGCCCGCCGCCCGCCGCGCCCGGGTAGGACGGCGCCGACGCCGCCGCGAGGCGGGGAACGGAATCGGCCGCCGCCGCCTCTGAGCATCTGGACGAAGGGGCCACGCCGATGAAGATGGGATTCGTAGGGGATCGCCGGGCGGCGCCGCGCGCGACGGCGCGGCAATCGCCGCCGCGCGGCGGGACGATCGGGCGCTTCCTCCAGATCGTGTTCCGCACGGCGGGCTACCTCCTCTGGCTCTTCTTCTACCGCCTGAGCCTCGTCCGCCACCCGACGCCCGCGCGCCGCTTCGCGGATTTCCTCGAGAACCTGGGTACCAGCTTCGTGAAGCTGGGGCAGCACCTGAGCCTGCGCGCGGACCTCTTCCCTCCCGAGTACCTGGCGGAGCTCCAGAAGCTCCAGGACAACGTGAAGCCTTTTCCCGCCGCGGAGTCGATCGCCGCGATCGAGAAGGCTTTCGGGCGGCCGACCTCGCAGCTCTTCATCCGGTTCGACGCGGAGCCGTTCGCGGCGGCCTCGGTCGCCCAGGTGCACGGCGCGCGCACCTTCGCGGGACGCGAGGTGGTGGTGAAGGTCCTGCGTCCGGGCGTGAAGGTGCAGGTGAACCGCGACATGAAGATCCTCGCGGGGATCGTCCGCTTCCTCACCCATTTCTCGCCGGTGCTCTCGTACTACAAGGCCGAGGCGATCGTGCGCGAGGTGCACGCGAACCTCTGCAAGGAGCTCGATCTGCGGGAGGAGTCGCGCGCGGTGCGCCGCTTCTACGACGCGTTCGAGCACTGGCCCACGATCGAGGTGCCGGACGTCGTGGACGACCTCTGCAGCGAGAGCGTGATGGTGGCGACGAGGCTCTTCGGCAAGCGCGTGGACGAGGTGGAGAGCACGCGGCGCTCGGCCGAGCTCGCCCAGCACCTGGTCGACGCCTACGTGCACATGTTCTTCGTGATGGGCTACTTCCACGGCGACCCGCACCCCGGCAACATCTTCGTGACGGACGAGGGGCGCCTGGGCCTGCACGACTTCGGCGTGATCGGGAGCATCGACCGGACGACCCGCCAGGCGCTCGCCTCCTTCATGCTCGCCTTCACGGAGCAGGACACCGACTGGGTCCTCGACTCGTGGCTCGAGCTGGGGATGCTCTCGAAGGCGGCGGACCGCGCGAAGCTCCGGCCCGCGGTGGCGGCGCTCATGTCCGACTACTCGCGCCGGCCGATCGGAGAATGGTCCATCGGGGAGGCGTTCGGCCAGCTCGTGACCGCGACGCGGGGGCAGAACTTCGAGGTGCCGCTCCACCTCCTCGTCCTCGCGCGCGCGCTCGTGCTGGTCGAGGCCACGGTGCGCCTCCTCGACCCCGGTTTCAGCATCCTCGACGCCCTGGGCGAGCGCTCGCGCGAGGTGATGGAGACGGCGCTCATGCCGGAGAAGCAGGAGACGCGCCGGCTCAAGTACGAGGCGGCGATCGCGGCCGCGGAATGGCAGCGGATGCTCGCGAGCTCGATCCGGCGCCTGCGCGAGGAGGGGCTGCGCATCAAGGTGGAGCCGGAGGGCCTTCCGGACCTCTCCAGCCTGGTGATCCAGGGCTCGAGCCGCGTCTCGATCTCGCTCGTGACACTGGGACTGTACCTCGCGGCGAGCCTCCTCATGCAGTTCAAGTCCGGCCCGCGCATCTTCGACGTGCCCGTGCTCGCGGCGGTCTTCTACACCTACGCGGCGTGGCTCACGCTGCGCCTCGTGCGCGCCATCGGGCGCGGGCTCTAGGCCGTCCGCGGATGCCATCCGCCGCAAGCTGAAGGCAAGGCAAACGGTGATACGCTCGCGGCATGGTGCCGCGAGAACAAGAACGACTCCCCCTCCTCAAGCGACTCGGGCCCGGGCTCATCACGGGCGCCGCGGACGACGACCCGTCCGGCATCGCGACGTACTCGCAGGCGGGAGCCCAGTACGGCTTCGGGCTCCTCTGGTCCGTCCTCCTCACGACGCCGCTCATGATCGGCATCCAGATCGTCTCGGCCCGCATCGGGCGCGTGACCGGCCACGGGCTCGCCGCGAACATCCGCGACCACTATCCCCCCTGGCTGCTGCACGGCGTCGTGGGGCTCCTCCTTTTCGCAAACACGATCAACATCGCGGCCGACCTGGGCGCCATGGGGAACGCCCTGCAGCTCCTCGTGGGGGGCTCGAGCGAGATCTACATCGTGTTCTTCGCGCTCCTCTCCCTCACGCTCCAGATCTTCGTGCCCTTTCCGCGCTACGCGCCGCTCCTCAAGTGGATGACGCTCTCGCTCCTGGGCTACGTCGCGACGGTCTTCGCCGTCCACGTGCCGTGGAACGAGGCGACCATGGCGGTGCTCTTCCCGAAGCCGCAGTTCCGGGCGGAATACGTCGCGACGCTGGTCGCGGTGCTGGGCACGACGATCAGCCCGTACCTCTTCTTCTGGCAGGCCTCGCAGGAGGTCGAGGAGCAGCGCGCGACGCCCGGGCACGAGCCGCTGCGCGAGGCGCCGGAGCAGGCCGCGCACCACCTGGACCGCATCAAGGTGGACACCTGGGTGGGCATGACCTTCTCCAACGGGATCGCGCTCTGCATCATGCTCACGACGGCGGCGACCCTCCACGTGCAGGGGGTCACCTCCATCGAGACGGCCGAGCAGGCGGCGGCGGCGCTGCGGCCGATCGCGGGAGATTTCGCGTTCCTCCTCTTCGCAGCGGGCATCGTGGGGACCGGCCTCCTCGCGGTGCCCGTCCTCGCTGGATCCGCCGCCTACGCGGTCGCGGAGTCGCGGCGCTGGCCGATCGGCCTGGGGCTCACCCTCGCCGAGGCGCGCGGCTTCTACGCGATCCTCGCCGCGGCGACCCTCATCGGCGTCGCGCTCGACTTCACGGACGTCGATCCCATCAAGGCGCTCCTCTGGAGCGCGGTCGTGAACGGCGTCATCGCCGTGCCGATCATGGTGGTGATGATGCTCCTCGCCGTGAAGCCGGACGTGATGGGGCCCTTCGTCGTGAAACGCCGGCTGCTCGTGCTGGGGTGGTTCTCGACGGGCGTGATGGCGGCCGCGGTGATCGCGATGCTCGCGACGCTATAAGGCAGGATAACCACAGATGAACACAGATGAACACGGATGAACACAGGTAGCCTGTGAAGATCACGGCGGGGCCATGGGCACGAAGCCTTCGACTTTCGGTGCCCATCTGTGTTCATCCGTGTTCATCTGTGGTTCCCATCAGGTGTTCGTGTCCTCGGCCGGGGTGACGCGGGGGTCCGGCAGGCGCGCAGCGCCGGCGCCCGGCGCGTTCGCGGAAGGCCCGCTCGCGCCCAGCGTGTAGCACGTCATCGAGATCGACCCCATCGAGCAGCCCTCGATCAGCACGTCGGCCGGCCGCGCCGCGGCCTGCGCGAGGCCGGCGAGGTAGGCGAGCGGCAGGAAGTGCTCCGGCGTGGGCACCGAAAGGGCGTAGTCCGGGTGCTTCTCCAGCGCGTCCAGCGCCGCCGGATTCGTGGTCATGACCTCGCGGGCGGCGGCGTCGAAGCGGAGAGCCCAGTCGAAGGCCGCGTCCGGCCGCGAGAAGTCGATGCGCCGGAGGTTGTGCACCACGTCGCCGCTCCCCAGGACGAGGACGCCCCGCTCGCGCAGGGGGGCCAGGCGCGCGCCCAGCGCGCGGTGCTCGGCGAGCGACTTCGCGGCGTTCACCGAGAGCTGGACCACCGGGACGTCCGCCTCGGGAAAGACGTGCGCGAGCACCGACCAGGCGCCGTGGTCGAGTCCCCAGCTCTCCCGGTCGAGCCCGACCGCCTCGGGCCGCAGGAGCTCCGCCACCTCGGCCGCGAGCTCCGGCGAGCCGCGCGCGGGATAGCCGAACCGGAAGAGCGCCTCCGGAAAACCGAAGAAATCGTGGATCGTGCGCGGCGCGGGCATCGCGGTCACCGCCGTGGCGTTGAGGTACCAGTGCGCCGAGACCACCAGGACCGCGCGCGGGCGCGGCGAGAGCGCGGCACCGAAGGCGCGCCAGGCCGCCGTGTAGCGGTTGTCCTCGAGCGTGTTCATCGGGCTTCCGTGACCCAGGAAGGCCGCGGGCATGAGGCCGGATCCCATCGGGCAACGATATCACTATCGCCGCGTTGATTCCGGTCAAACCGCCCCTTCCCGCGGCGTGAAGAATGGGACGAAGCCATTCCCGCGAAGGAGGGGGCGACATGTACAAGCACATCCTCATCCCGACGGACGGCTCGGAGCTCTCGGAGAAGGCGGTGAAGGAGGGCATCGAGCTCGCGCTGTCGATGAAGGCGAAGGTGACGGTCTTCACGGCCTCGCCGCCGTTCCCCGCGGTGTTCTCGGAAGTCACGGTCGACGCCGATTCCATCGCGCTCTACACGGCTTCGGCCCAGGAGCGGGCCGCGGCGCGGCTGAAGCCGTGCCTCGACTACGCGCGCGCGCGGGGCGTTCCGGCGAGCACGCGGCACGTCTTCGCGGAGCGCCCCTACGAGGCGATCATCGCGGCGTCGTCGAAGGAAGGCTGCGACCTCGTCTGCATGGCGTCCCACGGGCGCAAGGGCATCGCGGGCCTGCTGGTCGGAAGCGAGACGAACAAGGTGCTCACCCACTCGAAGGTCCCGGTCCTGGTGTGCCGCTAGGACGCCCCGGCCGCGCGGAGGCTCTCGGAATTTTCCTAGGGCCCGGTTGAGGCGAGGGACGCGCATCCCTTCAGCGGATTCCTATTCCCCCCCGCGGGCCTCGCCCGCACTGTCGTGTCGTTGCAACGGCCATGGGGCGCGTTTGATGCGTATCAACTTGCGAAGCAGCCTGTGCCCGCAAACTCGCCTCAATCCGATCGACCACCTTTCGACGAACAAAACGGAGTTCCAGATGAAAACGCTGATCGTCTCCCTCGCCGCGGTCGTCCTCGCCGGCTCCGCCTTCATCGTGTCCGCCGCCGACGACGCCGCGGCCGAGGCCCTCATGAAGAAGAGCGGCTGCTTCAAATGCCATTCGGTCGACAAGAAGAAGGACGGCCCCGCCTACCAGGAAGTCGCGAAGAAGCTGAAGGGGAAGCCCGACGCCGAGCAGACGCTCTACAAGCACCTCACGACGCACCCCAAGGTGAAGATCGAGGGAAAGGAAGAGGAGCACGCGAGCCTCAAGACCACGGACGACGCGCAGATCAGGAACGTGATCGCGTGGATCCTTTCGCGCTGAACCCCTGGACCGCCCGGGAGCATCCATGTTCGGCATCTGGCAAGGGATCCGCGCCCGTTACCCCTCGCGGGGCAAGGCGTTCGTGGTGCTCGGCTCGTTGGTTCTCCTCTTCGTCGTGATCGGCGTGGTGCTCGTGGTGGGCGGCGCGGCGGGGCTCGCGTGGACGGAGACGCTCTCCTTCTGCACCGGCTGCCACGAGATGCGCGACAACGTCTACGCCGAGTACAAGGGCACGATCCACGACCAGAACCGGGCGGGCGTGCGCGCCATCTGCTCGGACTGCCACGTGCCCCGCGAGCCGGTCGCGCTCATCAAGCGGAAGATGGCCGCGACCTTCGAGCTGATCGGCCACTTCCGCGGCGTGATCGACACCAGGCAGAAGTTCGAGGCCGAGCGCACCGAGCTCGCACATCACGTCTGGAAGCGCATGAAGGAGACGGATTCGCTCGAGTGCCGCAACTGCCACGACGCGACGCACATGGATCCCGCGCTCCAGTCCGCCGGCGCCCAAGCGAAGCACGCGCTCATGAAGACCCAGGGCAAGACCTGCATCGACTGCCACTACGGCATCGCGCACACCGAGCCCAAGGGACCCACGCCGGAGGAGCTCTTCCCGAACCTCAAGGCGAAGCACGTGAAGGAGAGCGACGCGCCCGCCACTTAGCGTCGCTCGAAGAAACGCAAGGGAGCCAAGAATGAGAAGCGACCCCACTGTCCCGCCCCGGCCCTCGGCCTCGGCGGGAGTTTTTATGCCTGGTGCCCCCACCCGTCAGTCCCATGGAGATCGCAAATGAGAAGGTCCAAGCCGTTCCTCCAGGCCCTCGCCGCGGCCGCGGGGCTCGCCCTGATGCTGGGTGCGGCCCCGGTCCGGGCAGAGGATGCGCCGGCCCCGTCCACCCACAAGGACATCGTCCTCAAGGCAGACGCGAAGTGCACGCGCTGCCACGACGAGGGTGACGACTATCCCGTGCTCGCGATCGGCAAGACGCGCCACGGGACGGTGGCGGACGCACGCACGCCCACCTGCACCAACTGCCACGGCGAGAGCGAGGCGCACATCAACAACATGGGCGGCACCTCCGGCCGCCGTGCGCTTCCCGACGTGCGCTTCCGCGGCAAGGAGAGGAGCTCCGCCGAGACGCAGAACGGCCAGTGCCTCGCCTGCCATGCGACGGATGCCAAGCGCAGCCACTGGGCGGGCGGGACCCACGAGGCGCGCGGCCTCGCGTGCACCAACTGCCACCAGGTCCACACGGCCCACGACGCGGTGCGCGACCGGCGCACGCAACCGGAGGTGTGCTTCAACTGCCACAAGGAGCAGCGCACCCAGGTCAACAAGCCCTCGCACCACCCGATCCCGGAAGGGAAGATGGCGTGCTCGGATTGCCACAACCCGCACGGATCGACGGGCCCGTCGCTCATGAAGCGCGACACGATCAACGACACCTGCTACACGTGCCACATGGAGAAGCGCGGCCCGTTCGTGCACAACCACGAGCCGGTGAGCGAGAACTGCGCGAACTGCCACAACCCGCACGGCACGACCGCGGAGAACCTCCTCAAGGCGCGGCCGCCGTTCCTCTGCCACCAATGCCACACGCCCCACGGCGGACAGATCGGGCAGGTCATCGGTCAGGGCCAGCAGAACCGCATCGGCGGGCAGGCACCGCTCCTGAGCGGCACCACCAGCGGCAAGTCGGGCATCAACTACTTCATGGCCCGCGGCTGCACGAACTGCCACACGGAAGTGCACGGGACGAACAACCCGAGCACCGCCAACCCGACCCCGCAGTTCAACTTCCGCTGAACGCAGGAGAAAGACATGAAAGCATCCACGAGACGGATTCGGTGCGGCAGGACCGTCATGGCGCTCGCCATGCTCGCCGCCTTCGGGCCCGCATGGGCCGAGGATGACGCGGTGGTCGAGCTCTCGAAGCCTTCGAGCTTCGTCAACGCGGGAGTGGCTGGCGTTTCCGGCGACCAGAAGGACCGCTCGCTCTTCGGCCAGTACAACGGGCTTCGCAAGGACGACGCCTTCCTCATGCTCGACTTCTCCTACGTGAAGCGCGACGAGGCGACGGGCACCTGGACCCTCCTCGAGGGTCGCGACCTGGGCCTCGAGACGCGCGAGCTTCGCGGCCAGTACGGCCCGCAGGGGAACTGGAAGGTCTACGGCGAGTACAGCGAGATCGTCCGCCGCTATCCGCGCACCATCAACTCGAGCATCCAGGCGGCGGGGACGGCGAACCCGATCGTGACGCTGCTGCCGGTGGCAGGCACCGGCTCGGACATCGACCTCAAGACCGAGCGCAAGCGCACGACCGTGGGCGCCGAGAAATGGTTCGGCCGCCGCCTCATGATCGAGGCCTCGTTCATCCACGAGGACAAGGACGGCGCGCGCCTCTGGGGACGCGGGTTCACGTGTCCCTCGAGCGCCGCGCCCACGCCGGTGTGCTCCGCGCTCGCCGCGGGCGCCAACCAGTGGGCGCTCCTCATGCTCCCGGAGCCCATCAGCTCCACCACCCGCCAGTTCGAGGCCAAGGTGAGCTTCCTGGGCGACAAGCTGGGGCTCACGGGCGGCTACTACGGCTCCTTCTACGACAACGACTTCGGCTCGCTCGTGCCGACCGTGAACGGCAACCTCAACAACGGCCTCGGCGTGCCGATGGGCACGGGAGCCGGCGGCGGCGTTCCGCTCACCGCGGGCCTGCGCGGCATCCTGCAGCTCCCGATGGCGCTCCCGCCGGACAACCAGGCGCACCAGCTCTACGTGGACGGGAGCTACGCCTTCACGAATTCCACGCGCGCGACCTTCAAGTACGCGTACACCCACGCGACGCAGAACGAAAGCTTCGCGAGCATGGGCCTCACCGGCGCGCCTCCCGGCCGCAACGACCTGGGCGGGCGGCTCGACACGACGCTCGCGCAGGCCGGCATCACCTCCCGGCCGATGCCCAAGCTCTCCCTCCTCGCGAACGTCCGCTACGAAGACCAGGACGACAAGACGCCGATCGACCTCTACAACATCGAGGGCACGAACACCTGGACCAATGGCCACATCTCGCACAAGAAGACGTCAGGCAAGGCCGAGGCCGCGTACTCGCTGCCCTGGAACCTGCGCGGGATCGTCGGCTTCGACTTCGAGAAGGTCGACCGCGGGGACTTCGTGATGACCGACCAGGTCGCCGGCCTCTCGGCGCTGCGCCAGAACACGTACGACCACAGCTACCGGCTGGAGCTTCGCCGCACGATGTCCGACACGTTCACCGGCTCCGTGAGCTGGGTGAGCGGGCAGCGGACGGGCTCGACCTGGCTCAAGGTCCTGAACGGCGCGCTGAACGGCGTGTTGCCCTCGGATCCGGACTGCGCCTCGGCCACGGTGAACAACGTCCCGAACGCGTGCATCTGGGGCCGCACGAACGCCTATCCGTACATCATGGAAGATCGGCACCGCGATAAGGTGAAGGTGCTCGCGGACTGGTCGCCCATGGAGAGGCTCTCGCTCCAGCTCGCCGCCGACTATTGTCTTGATAACGACACGGCGACCACCGAGAAGGGCCTGCGCTCGAACAAGCTTTCGCTCTACAGCGCGGACGCCTCCTACGCCGTCTCGGACAAGGTGAAGGTCAACGGCTACTACTCGTACAGCGAGCAGACGCTGATGATCAACCACTCGACCGGCTACATGGGGAACCTCAAGGACAAGAACAGCACGTTCGGCGTGGGTGTCAAGGTCGACGCGACCCCGCGCCTGAAGATCGCGGGCGACGTCCTCTACATCCACGACCGGAACATCTACGGGACGGGCCTCGACGCGGGCGCCAGCGCCGCGGCGCTGGCGCAGTTCGCCTCCGGCCAGCTCTTCATCCCGGACGCGACCTTCCGCGACCTGCGGTTGAAGCTCTCCGGAACGTACGCGCTGCAGAAGAACGCGGATATCCGGGTGGAGGTCGTGCACGACCGCACCAAGCTCGACGAGTGGACGTGGGGCTTCAACGGCGTGCCGTTCCTCTACTCTGACAACACGACCGTGAGCCTCAATCCCACGCAGAACGTGACCTTCGTGAGCGCCGTGTACACGTATCGCTGGAGGTAGGGCCGCCGCGCAGGCGGCCCCGCGCCTGAAGATCGCGCTGGTCTCGAAGGTGTACCCCATGCGCAGCCACACCGTCGCGGCCGAAGTGCGGCCCGGCGTGATGGCGAACGGGGCTCCTCATCTGGGCTGACGCACGTTCGTGCGCGATTTCGATCGGGTCCTAGGGGAAAAACGCTAGCGGACGATGAGGACCGGCGTCTTGATGGTCGCGATCACCTTCGTCGCGACGGAGCCCAGCACGAGGTTCGAGAGCGCGCCCTCGCCGTGCGAGCCCATCACGACGAGGTCCACGCGATTTTTCTTGACCGATGCGGCGATCGCCTCCGCGACGTTCCCCGTGGTCCACGAAGCCTTGTACGCGACTTTCGCCTTGTCCAGCGCCTTCGTGGCCGTCCTCAGGGCCGCCTCGCTTTCCTCCCGCAGGTAGCTCTCGATCGCGGCCTTGCCGGCCTTGGCCGCGGCGCCCGGGAAGGGCACCGGCGGATGGACGTGGAGCACCAGGACTTCCGGCGGCTGGGCGAACCAGGCGAGGTGCGCGACGAGGTGGCGCGCGGCGCGGCGGGTGAACTCGGAGTTGTCGGCGGCCAGCAGGATCTTCATGGCGGGAAAGGGAGGAGTCGAAGGGGCATTCTAGACGATCCCGTTCAGGCCGCGCGGCGGCGCTCGTCCGTTTCTCGATGAGCCCTGCAGGTGGAGGACCGCGTCACGCACGGACGGCCACCACCCGGCCAGGCGTTTCGCTACTTCGTCGGGACGACGATCACCGTGTCGCCGGTCTTTCCGCGTTGGCCCTGATCGCCGGTGGCGCCCGTGCTGCCGGTGGCACCCGTGTCGCCGGTCGCGCCCGCGCCACCCGTGGCCCCGGTGCTACCCGTGGCGCCCGTGCTGCCGGTGGCCCCGGTTTCGCCCTTCGCTGCGGCGTCGCCCGTGGCACCCGTCGCGCCCTGCGGCCCGGCCGGACCCGGCACTGCGACCACGGCGGGCGGGGGGCTCGCCGGAGTGACGACGGTGGTCGCGGGGCGTTCGCACGCCGCCAGCACGAGGGTGGCGGAGAAGGCGGCAAGAATGATCGGATATCTCATGATTTTCCAGTCCTTGGATTGACGTTGTCGCGCGACGCGGGACGCGTGCGCTCCCGACCGAAGGTACGCGCTTGCTTCCGCGAGCTCTGTGCGCTGCCGCGCACATGGGCCGATATGCCCACGTCCACTGTGCGGTGTCAGACGGACGGCCGCGCCGGCCCGGGATATCGTGGAGGGGTAAGTCCTCCCCACCCGTGAAACGAGAATCCCATGAAAGCAGATCCCACCCCGTTGCGGGGACGCGGCCTCGGTCTCGCCCTCGCCGCCGCCGCTTGTGCGCTCGCCGCGACCTTCGCTTCCGCGGCTCCGCGCGATTCCGAAGAGCACGTGGGCCGGGACGCCGAGCGCGGCGATCCGGCGCGCTGGTACGTCCCCGCCGATACGCCGCGCCTCAAGTACCAGACGCGGGTGAAGGAAGCGCACGCCGCCGCGGCCGAGGCGATCCAGGAATGCCGCAGGGAGCGCGCAGGCCGCGCGGCCTGCGTGGCCGACGCGAAGGCCCAGGAGCGGAGCGACCTCGAGGAGGCGCGCCGCGACTTCATGGGCCGCCGCGGCGAGCGCTGATGCCCCGCTAGAAGATTCCCGCCGCCGCGGCGCCCAGCACGATCACCTGCGCCACGCAGATCGCGGCGAGCGCCCGCTCCCGCGAGCGCATGAAAAGCGGCAGCACGCGCAGGTGGCAGGCGATGCTGGTGGCGGCGAGGATCGCGACCCCCACGAGGTTCAGGAGGTCGCCTTCGCCCAGCCGGTGGACCCAGCTCCACCCGGTCGGCGCGCCCGTTGCCGCGATGTACGCGTCCACCGGGAGTCCCCAGAGCTCCGGCAGGCGCTCGGGCGCGACGCCCGCGGGGACGAGGCCCGTCACGTAGAGGAAGAAGGTCCCCACCAGCGCGGAGAAGCCCAGCCGCACGCCCCACGCGAGCCAGTGGGCGTAGGCCTCCTGCTCGGTGCGGCGCTCGGGCGTGGAGACGGGCATGGGCGGCCTAGGCTCCGAGACCCTGGAGGAGCGAGCGCACGCCCGCGGCGACGAGCACCGCGATGATCACGTTCCGCGCGGTCGCAGCCTTGATCGCCTTCAGGACCCGCACGCCCACCCGCGCGCCCAGCATCACGCCGAGGATGGAAGGCGCGATGAGGATCGGCAGGAGGGCGCCCTTGTTCATGTAGACCCAGGCGGCCGAGGTGTTGATGATGGAGATCGCGAGCCCGCTCGTGCCCACGGCGAGCTTCAGCGGCACGCCCATCAGCAGGTTCAACGCCGGCACGTTCGCCCAGCCGGCGCCCAGGCCGAAGAGGCCGCCCACGATGCCGATGCCGAAGAACGCGGCGAGCCCGAGCCCCGTGCGGTGCGCGTTCCATTCGACGTGCGCGCCCACGGCGGGATCGTGGAAGCGGCCGTGGAGCCCCAGGGCGAGGGCCCAGCGGTCCGCGGCGTGGCTCGCGTCCTGGCCGGAATTGCGCGTGTGCCACATGAGCGCCGCGATCGCGAGCACCGTGATGCCGAGCGCCACCTGCACGATGCGCGTGGGAAGGGCCAGGCCGACGAGCGCGCCCACAATCCCTCCGATGGAGCCGGCGAGCGCGAGGGGCATGGCGAGGCGAAGGCTCGCGAGGCCGCCGCGCAGGAGCCCCGGCCCGGAGGAAAGCGCGCCGCAGAGCGCCAGCATGAGTCCCGCGCCGCGCACGAAATCGAGGTGGAAAGGGAAGAAGCCGCCCACGATCGGGACGAAGAGCACGCCGCCGCCGATCCCGCCCACGACGGCCACGATGCCCATGAGGAAGGTGGTCACGAAGAGGATGAGCGGCCACGCCCACCAGGGAAGGCCCGCGCCCGGGGGCGCGGCACGCGCGGCGAGCGCGAGCCCCGGCGAGAGGAGCGCCGCGGCGGCCGCCGCGAGGCTCAGCGAGCGCAGCCGCACGGACGGGTCATTTTGCGGAGACGGCCGGGCGGTCCGCGGCGAAGGACGCCTGCGCCCCCGCGGGGCGCAGGCTCTCCATCGCGAAGCGCACGAAGTCGTTCACGAGGCGCGAGTGCATCCGCTCCTTGGGATAGACCACGGAGAGCTGCCGGATGAGGGGCGGGGAGAGCGGGATGCGCACGAGGACTCCCAGCCGCACTTCCATCGCGACCGCCGCGCGCGAGATGATCGCGAATCCGAGGCCCGTGGCGACCAGGCCCTTCAGCGCCTCGGGGCTGCTCGCTTCCATCACGAGCTGCAGCGCATCCGCCGGAAGCCCCGCCTTTTGCAGGTAGTTCCGGATCACCTCGCGGGTCCCGGAGCCCGTCTCGCGGCCCACGAAGCCGTGCTCGGTCAACGCGGCGGCCGTGGCGCCCTTCAGCCGCGCGAGGGGATGGGACGGCGCGCAGACCACCTGCAGCTCGTCGTCGCAGCACGGTTCCGTCGCGACCGTGGCGAGGTGCGAATCGCCCTCGATGAAGCCCACGTCGAGCGTGCGCTCGGCCACGCGCGCCTGCACCGCCTCCGAGTTCGCGACGACGAGGCGCGGCATCACCGCCGGATGGCGCACCTTGAATTCCCCGAGCACGCGCGGGAGCAGGTACTCGGCGACGGTCGTGCTCGCGCCGATGAGGAGCGGCCCCGCATCCTGGCCGCTCATCGCCTTCAGCCGCGCGTCCATGTCCGCGGAGAGCGCGAGGATGCGCTCGGCGTATTCGAGCGCCTCGGTGCCCGCGGGCGTGAGCGTGATGCGGCCCTGCGCGCGGTCGAAGAGGCGCGCGCCGAAGTGCTCTTCCAGCTGCTTCACCTGGAAGGTCACCGCGGGCTGCGTCATGCAGAGCGCCTCGGCGGCCTTGGTGAAGGAGAGGTGCTTCGCGACGGCGTGGAAGACCTGGAGTCGACGGTCGGCCATGGGGCGAGCGGCGGGTGGAAAAAATCCATTGAAACACAAAAGGGCCCGGCCCAAAGGAAAGGCGGGCCTCGCGGCCCGCCCTTCGTTTCTCACGTCGCGGCGATCCGATTCGGTCGCGTCGCGGCTATTTCGACGTCGTGGTGCCGGTCGTCTGGTTCGTCGTGTCGGTGGACGTCTGGCTGCCGGTCGTGGAGCTCGTGCTGTTGCTGAGCGACTGGTTCCCGGTGGACGTCGTGTTGTCGATGCTCAACGACGAGCGCCCGCGCAGGTCGATGTTGGGGCTTATGTTCGACGTCGAGCCCGTGAGGCTGTTGTTGGAATTCGCCGTCGATCCGGTGACCGAGGACGTGGTTCCCGAGGCGGAGCCGGTGGTGGGCGCCGCGGAGGGCGACGTGCCGGAGGTCGAGGCGGAGGGGCTCGCCGCGGACGATGTCCCGGAGCTCGCGGTGGAATCCGGGGCGCAATCCTCGTGCACGGGGCTCGCCGAATGCTCCTTCGCCTCGCCGGTGGACTTGTCGGCGAGCTTGCCGGCCTGCGGATGCGCGTGTCCGGACTTGCCGGCCTCCAGGCTGCTGCACGGCGGAAGGCTCGAGCCCGCCGAGGTGGTCGAGGGCTGCATGCCGGACCTGGTCGAGCTCGTGGTCTGTGCGAAGGCCGGCGCCGCCATCATGGCCGCAACGGCGAAGGCGCTGATGAAATGGGAACGGATCATGTCTTCCTCCTCGTGAAAAGGGCGCAAGTCTTTGGGCATCCGGCGACGAGGCGGGTTCGCCGGGCGGGTCGCGCATGGCCTGCGCCCTTCGGCGCAGCGATCGCTCCCTCCTACACGTGCCCGGGCCGGTCCGTGCGCCACGGTCGCTGCGGAGCGATGTCCCTGTCGGAAGGGTCTTGCACGGATAGAATGCACGCGATGCGCTTCGTCATCGCCCAGATGCAGCACGAGACCAATACGTTCTCGCCGGTCCCCACGCCGTGGGAGGCCTTCGGGAAGCTCGGGCCGTGGATCGGGCGCGAGGCGCTCGAAGCCGTCGAGGGCACGCGGGTCCCGATGGCAGCCTTCGTCGATCTCGCACGCGAGGAGCGCGCCGAGATCGAAACGCCCGTGGCCGCCTGGGCCCATCCGAGCGGACCGGTGGACGGCGCCGCCTACGACCGCATCTGCGAGCTCATCTGCGACGCGGTGCGAGCGGGATGCGACGCGGTCTTCCTCGACCTGCACGGCGCGATGGTGGTCGAAGGCCGCACCGACGACGGCGAGGGCACGCTCCTCGAGGCGATCCGGGCCATCGCCCCGCGCACGCCCATCGCCGTCTCGCTCGACCTGCACGCCAACGTGACCGGGCGCATGGTGCGCAATTGCGACGTCATCGCGGGGTACAAGACGTACCCCCACGTCGACGGCTACGAGGCGGCCGCCCTCGCGGGCGGGATCCTCATGCGCTACCTGAAGGGCGAGATACGGCCGGTCATCGCGTGGGGAAACCGCCCGTTGCTCGCGCATACCCTGCGGCAGAACACCGGCGAGGGCCCGATGCGCGATTTCGTCGAGGCGGCGCGCACGGCGGAGCGCGACGGCATGCTGGCCGCCACCGCGTTCGGGGGCTTCCAGTTGGCCGACATCCACGAGGCCGGCATCAGCGCGGTCGTGGTGGCGGATCGCGATCGCGCCGCGGCGCAGGCCGCGTGCGAGGCCATCCTGGATGCCGCGTGGCGACGCAAGGAGGACTTCGTCTACCGCGGCCGCCCGCTCGCGGAGGCCCTTGCCGAGGCGAGACGGCTGGGCGACAAGAGCGGCGGGCCGGTGCTGCTGCTCGACCACGCCGACAACTGCATGTCGGGCGCCACGCAGGACTCGATGCATGTCCTCGACGTGGCGCTGCGGATGGGCCTCACCGGCATCGCGGTGGGCCCGGTGCGCGATCCCGAGGCCGTCGCGCGCATGGTGGAGGCGGGCATCGGCAACCGCGTGACGTTGCCGGTCGGCGGCAAGGCGGACATGCCCGCCATCGGCCGCAAGGGCGAGCCGATGGAGCTCGCGGGCGTGGTCCGCAACATCACCGACGGCGAGTACACCATCACGGGGCCGCAATTCACCGGCACGCGCTGCTACATGGGCCGCACCGCGGTGCTCGATACCGGAGCCGCGCAGGTCGTCGTGACCGAGCGCAACCAGGAGCCCTGGGACCGCGGCGTCTTCGAGAGCGTCGGCATCCGGCCGGAGAAGCAGCGCTACCTGCTCCTCAAGTCGCGCATGTACTTCCGGCCGGTGTTCCTCCCGATCGCGAAGGGCTCGGTGCTGTGCGACGGCGTGGGGGTCGCCTCGTCGGACTGGAAGCAATTCACCTATCGCAAGGTGCGGCGGCCGATCTATCCGCTCGACGAAGCGTCGGCGCCGACGCCATGAGCTCCCGGATCCGCTACGGCCGCGATATCCGCCCGTCCGAGATCACACCGGAATCGATCGCGTTCGGGCGCCGCCGGCTGCTGGGCGCCGCGGCGGGCCTCGCGCTCGCGTGGGGCGGCGGCGCGGCATGGGCGGCCCCGGCGAATCCGGACGAGCGCTTCCGCGCGGCGCCGAAGAGCCGCTATTCGACCGGCGAGACGCCCACGCCCCTCGAGATCGCCACGACGCGCACCCGGTTCCGGGAGCTGGAGGAGGACATCGCGAAGAACGGCGAGGCGTACACCCCTTACCCGTGGAAGGTGAGCGTCGAGGGGGCGTGCGCGAAGCCGCGGGTCTTCGACCTGGACGACCTGCTGACGCTGGCACCCTTCGAGGAGCGCACCTACCGGATGCTCTGCACCGAGGGCTGGCTGCACATCGTGCCTTACATCGGTTATCCGCTCTCGGAGATCCTCAAGCGGGTCGAGCCCACCGGCAACGCGAAGTACGTCGAGCTCACCGCGCTCTTCGACCCGAAGCAGTTCCGCGGGCAGCGCGAGATCACGTACATCGATTGGCCGTACGTGGAGGGCCTGCGCATGGACGAAGCCATGCATCCGCTGACTCTGGTGGCCCTGGGCGCCTACGGGCAGGTGCTCCCGAAGGGGCTGGGCGCGCCGATCGCCGTCCGCGTGCCGTGGAAGTTCGGCACCAAGAGTCCCAAGGCCATCGTGCGCATGCGGCTCATGGAGGAGCAGCCCCGGACGATCTGGCCCGCGCGATACCCTAAGCTCCACACTTTCTGGGGCAACGTGAACCCGGAGGGCAAGACCGCGTTGTTCGGGCGCGGCATGCGCGAGCGCGCCTACGGCGACATCCTCTCGAAGCCCACGCGGCAGTACAACGGCTACGCCGAGCATGTCGCCTCGCTCTACACGGGCATGGACCTCGAGCGGATGTACTGATGCGCGGCGAAGCGGCTCGCGTGCGGGTGTGGGATCCGCTGGTGCGAACCTGCCACTGGGGCCTCGTCGCCGCTTTCGTGGCCGCGTGGTTTTCCCACGGCGGCTACCTGCCGGTGCACCGGCTCGCGGGCTACGCCATCGCGGCGCTCGTGCTCGTGCGCGTGGCCTGGGGTTTCGCGGGCCCGCCGCACGCCCGCTTCGCGGACTTCGTCCGCGGCCCGCGCGCGCTCGCGGCGTACGCCAGCCTTCTCGTCCGCGGCCGGGAGCCCCGGCACATCGGGCACAACCCGGCCGGGGGTGCCATGATCGTGGTGCTGCTTGCGGTGCTCGCCGCCCTGTGCGCGACGGGCGTGATGCTCGATACGCCCTGGTTCCGCGACGATGGCGGCGTGAAGGAGGTCCACGACGTTCTCACGGATGCGGCACTGGCCTGCATCGCGTTGCACCTGGCGGGCGTGGCCTACGCGAGCTGGCGGCACCGCGAGAACCTGGTGGCCGCGATGATCTCCGGAACCAAGCGACAGTAGGAGGCTCTCGATGGCGGGCCACGACCTCGTGATTCGGAATGCCACGGTCATCGACGGCTCGGGCGCGCCGCGATATGCCGCCGACATCGCACTGCGCGCAGACAAGATCGTGGCGGTCGGCCGCGACCTGCCGCGCGGCGACGAGGAGATCGATGCCACCGGCCTCATCGCGGCGCCCGGCTTCATCGATGCGCACACGCACGACGATCGGCTGATGCTCTCGGGCCCGGACATGGCGCCCAAGGTGAGCCAGGGGGTCACCACGGTGGTCGCGGGCAATTGCGGAATCTCCCTTGCGCCGGCGCCGCACGGCATGCCGAAGCCCGTCACGCCGCCGCTCGACCTGCTGGATAACGAGGGCTCGTGGTTCCGCTTTCCGACGTTCGCGAGCTACGTCGAGGCGCTGGACGCGAGCCCGGCCGCCACGAACTGTGCGCTCCTCGTCGGCCACAGCTCGCTGCGTGTGCAGGCCGTCTCGGACTTGAATCGCGCCGCGACTCGCGCGGAGGAAGCGCAGATGCGCCGGCTCGCCGAGGATGCGCTCGCCGCGGGCGCGATCGGCATCTCGACGGGCCTCTGGTACGAGCCCGCGCAGGCGGCGACGACCGAGGAGGTGATCGCGGTCTGCCGCCCGCTCACGGCCCGCGGCGCGCTCTATTGCACCCACATGCGGGATGAAGCCGACGATGTCACGGCCTCCCTCGAGGAGACGTTTCGCATCGGCCGTGAGCTGGGAGTTCGCGTGGTCATCTCGCATCACAAGGTGGCGGGCGTCCGCAACCATGGGCGATCGAAGGAAACGCTGGCGCTCATCGGCCGCTGCATGAAGGAACAACCCGTCGGGCTCGACTGCTATCCGTACTCCGCATCGTCGACGATCCTCTCGTACGACCGCACGCTGGGCGCCTCGAAGACGCTCGTCAGCTGGTCGCGCCCCCATCCCGAATTCGCCGGCATGGATCTCGAAGCGATTGCCCAGCGCATGGGACTTCCGGCGCGCGATGCGGTGGAAGCGCTGCTTCCCGCCGGCGCCATCTACTTCGCGATGGATGAAGCCGATGTCCGCCGCATCCTGGCGTTCCCGGACACGATGATCGGTTCGGACGGCCTGCCGCACGACGCCGCTCCGCATCCGCGGCTCTGGGGCACGTTTCCGCGGGTGCTCGGCCACTATGCGCGCGACGTGGGACTGTTCTCTCTCGAGACCGCGGTCCACAAGATGACGGGGCTCACCGCAAGGACCTTCGGGCTCTCGGATCGGGGACTCATCAAGCCCGGCATGGCGGCCGACATCACGCTCTTCGATGCGCGGACGGTGGGCGATGCGGCGACGTTCGAGGATCCCATCCGCGCGGCGCCGGGCATCGGGACGGTCATCGTGAACGGCGAGGTTGCCTGGCGTGACGGCCGTTCGACGGGAGCGCGGCCGGGACGGGTGTTGGCGGGCGCAAAATGAGGGGACCCGAAAGCGCATCGGTTTGAGCATCGACTTGTCGGTGGCTTTCTCGCCGCGACGTCGAGCACGGAGCGTCCGCTTTCGGCTGACAGAAGCAGACACCGGAGCCACCCTTCGCCCCACTATGCTCTAATCGACTCGACCATGACCTCTCAACTCCCAATGCTGCGCACAAGACCGAAGCACCTGTTCACATTCGGCTACGAAGGGCTGGAGATTGAAGCGTTCGTCGCGCGTCTCGTGGACATGGATGTGCGCTTCGTCGTGGATGTGCGCGAGCTGCCTCTATCCCGGAAGAAGGGGTTTTCGAAGCGAGCCCTAGCGGCGCGCCTCGCTCAAGAAGGCATTGAGTACGGTCATGTTCCATCACTCGGCTGCCCTAAGGCGATTCGCGATGCCTATCGCAAGAATGGCGATTGGACGGCGTACACCAAGGCGTTTCTCGCGCATCTAAGACGCAACCAGCCGACGGTTCGCGAACTCGCGAAACTGGCCCGCGAGACGCGTGTATGCCTGATTTGTTTCGAGGCCAACCATGCGCTTTGCCATCGTTCGTATGTGGCGCAAGGTGCCGCGGCCGTTGGAGCGCCATCGGTCATGCACCTAGCCGCTGAACAGCTCGCCCTGATCTGAGACGGGCCGCTTAGGGAAATACAGGACGCTGACGACCAACCAGTGGTCTTGGAACCGGTGGATATTCCCCATCAAGAAAAGCAAGTCCTTTGCGGCGAATTCTTCCAAGAACCGCTGCTTGAACAGCGCTTCCCAGTTGTCCTTCCGGTAGACATTCCAATACAGTGCGCCCGCCTCCCAATCGACCAGCTTATGCTTGTACTGTCGTGCGACGCCATCGGCCGCGCGGCATTCGTACAGATAGTGAAAGTCAAATGGCAGCTTACGTAGCTGGCGAAGGGAACGTTGTTCGGCATCTTGATTGAAGAGGTCGCCTTGTTGCTGAGCCTGCATTAGCTTTACGATTTGGTCTTCGGTCCAATCTGGCGAATCCGCTTTGGAAATCTTCAGATCGACAAGACAAGACGGACGTAACAGGCCCAACGACACGCCGCGTTGTAGACGCGCCTGATCCAACGCATCGAAATCATTGAATACTTCTAGAGGTGCGATTGCTTGCCGGCGCTCTTCCCAGGCATTCTTTGTTGAAAGCGGATCGCCAAGCAGTTCGATGGTATCAACTGATATACGGTGACTCTCAGGGCGATGATCTTCGGGACTCTTCCTCACGCGCGCCGAAATCCACTGCCACTTTCGAAACTGCTGGTCATCCTGAATCAATCGGAATGGAACCGGGTAGAGGCGAACGAGGCCGGATACATCCATTCCGGCAACGCAGGACGTTTCCACGTAGCGCGCGCTCGGTGAAGGGTAGGTCTTGCAGAGAATCAGAATCCTTCGAGTCTCAGCCATCCCGCCGATGTTCTTTAGTGATGAAGCTTCGGCTCGACCGTCATTGGCCTGGCGCGCGGCTGGCGACGTTTTTCACGAGAGCGGGGCGCGACTTTGAGTTAGGCGCCTTGGATTAAGGCGTTCAATGCCCCGCAATGGCCTAACCATAGGCCGGTTTCGGCGGCAAGCGTATGTACCAGCGGCCATCGAACACGCCGGCAGCTTCTCTAGGTGAATGAGCCAAATCCAATTTGCTCACAGATTTCGCAAAAGCTGAAAGAGCCAGTGATTTACGTGTCACATATCGCGATCGATCGTTTTTAATCTTTGCGTTCTTTGCTCGCATCAACCCTCTCCCAAGAATTTGCGGATGTCACGCGATGTGATGCTGTCAGTGCAATACGACGCGATGCGTGTCCGTCGGCCAGAACCGAGCATCGTCTTTTCCGCCACCGATGCGCCGTTTTCATCGACCGTCAACGTGAACCGCCGTTCGTCGTCGGTCTTCACCCAAACCCGCTTACCCGCATCGCTAGAGAACTGCCAATCAAGTCGCTCTTCAATCTGCGCTAACTCATTCGCCACTTCGATCGCGGCCTCGAACCTATCCGCAGGATTCGGCTGGAGGCATTTCTTTATCAAGCGACGCAGCCTCTCCGGTATGTGTTCCTCGAAGCGGGCGCGATCCGGGAAGCGCCCATTGCGCACGGCAAACTTGAACGCGTCTCGATCGAATGCGAGCGTAGTTTCGCCGAACTCATGAAACTGCTCATGAAAATCGTCGTTTCCGTTGCACATACGATAGAGCGTCAAACCGAACTGGTAAATATCAAAGGCCGCGGTAAACTCTGACGTGTTGTAGGCCTCTGGCGGCCGCATCTTGAAGTACAACCGATCCTGCCCAGCCGTTCCGCTCAGGCCCACTCGGCGTGATAGGCCGAAGTCAGAAATGAGAGCCTCGCCTCGATCCGATAGAAGAACGTTGTCGGGTTTGATGTCGAAGTGTATGAGTCCCTTCGAGTGGATGTTGTGGAGACCGCTGCAAACCTGACACCCCAAGGTCACAATCTCTCGGACGGTCAGATAGCGCGACTCTATTAGTGCATTCAGCGAGCCACGCCTGTAGTAGGGCATGGCGATGTAAACCCGATCCGCGTCGTGGCACGCGTAGTGGACGGGAACGACGTTCGGATGATTACTGAGGTACAGGATTTTTGCCTCGTCGAAAAAGGCGTCGACCGAGTCGAGATCGCTTTTCCTTACCTGCTTGATGACGATCTCAGCGTCGAGTTGTGGGTCGTGCGCAATGTGAGTCTTCGAGTTGGTGCCCGCTTGACCGATCTCGGTTCGAAGCTCAAATGACAACTCGGCTCTGCTATAAGGCCTAAGCACGAGCCGCACCTATCGCACACAACAGGGCCTCTCGTTGCTTATCGTCGAGGTCGTCCCAATTCTCGACCCTCCATTCGAGCGTCCCGTCGATGTACTTCTTGAAATCCGCCCGATCGATAGAAAGCCGGGAGGAAATTGATGAGATTTGACCAACGTAGTAACTCTTCAGCGCGCTGCTTGCGAACGCTTCCTGAACTACTCCCTCAATCTGTATGCGCTGGATGTTCGGCAACTGAGCATTTGGCTCCGTAACCCGAATGCCTGCCTGCTCAACCTCGTACTCACGGAGGATATCGAGCAGATTGTTCCGGATGTACTTCAGCGCATCGGGAGCCTCGAAAGCGACGGGGATTTTGATCTCCTCGACATTGAGGATCCGATTCTCAATGGAATCGTAGACCACGAACGTGATGGCCTTTGGCGCTGCCCTTATGCCGATGGTCCTCATCGCTTCAGTCTAACGGCTCTCCTATGCTGCAATCCGCGCGAGACCAAAGCTTACCTTCGCCTTGGCCCGTGGTTTTTCCATGTGATGACACCGTCAAGGGGTTCGAGACCCTCGTCGTGCTGTACCCGACGGTTGAAGCGATCAAGCTCCGCCTGGGGAAGATCCTCCTCTGCGCACCAGATGACCGAAATAGTCTCGTCATGATCCCCATAGTGCCGCGAAATCTCGTGGATCTCGTACCCGCCGTCGCCGTTTTCGAACCACATGTCTTGTGCTACCGCGCCCGTGTCAATAGCGCTTGCGCGTGCCGCTCGAAGGCGGTGAGCGACGGTGCCTGGCGGTATTGGGCATTTCATGGCGATGCGTAAACCCTTTGTCCGCAGCGCTGCATTGGGCTCGGCGAAGCGGACCATACCTTCTTTCATGATCACGTAGGCGCAAGGAAATGTCACGAGGCTTGCGTACCGCGACGCGGTAGCCGGAAAAGACGCGCCAAATTCATCAGCAAGCCACTCAATTGCGGCGGCGGATGGGTCATCCGCGGGAATTCTTTCAGTGAATTTCTGGTACGGCATGAGCAACTCCGACGCGAAGATGTCGCACCAGACCTCATTAATGTGCCGCTTCGCAAAACGCCACGAAGGAGCGTCCGCGTGCTCTGTAGGCAACCGAAGCTCGAGATGCGCAATCTCATGGCAGATCGTGAAGCGCTGGCGCTTCGATGACTCGTTGCTGTTCACGGTGATCACGTACCCGGCGCCCTTCTTGACCGTCATTCCGGATTCGCCTTCAGGCAGGTCGTCGTATCGGATCCGTGCCTGCGCAGCTCGGGCATAGGCTTCGATGTCTGGCATGCCTGCGGTGGAAGCCCGGACGACGAACGCGCGCGCGCGTGAGCGGACTTCCACTTCGTTCATGGCTACTGGTCCTCTTCCAGGATTCTCTTCACCCGCTCGACGAGCTTCGCAGGATCGGGCTTGCTACCGCGATGTACCGCGCCGGCGGCTGTTGTAAAGACCTCGAGCGTGATTTCTTGGTCCCCCAACACGTAAAGCACGAGCTTGGCGTCGGTGTCGGGATGCTCTGCGAGCCAGCGTAATAGTCGGGCATCGCGGTCACTAGGTTTCAGCGCGCGGATGAGCTTGTCGAGTGAGTCCTCGGACGGGCTGGTCTTCTCCCCTGCCTCGAGGCGGTGTTCATATGCATGGTCGAGATCCGCGAGCTTGCTGAGCTCGCGTCCGGAAAGCGTTCTTCGCTCCCGAAGCGCCTTCAGGGCAGCGCCGAAACCGTTGAGTGGCATGACAGAAGTCTCCTCTATCCCGTTGAAGTGGAAACCGAAGTATTTGTTGCATCTCTTAAGGCACGCCGGTCGCTGCTGCGAGCCGCGCGCCAATTGCAGGTCCGACTTGACGACGCTCAGCGCTTGGCCGTAAGATGGTGTCTGGCGGGACAACGATCATGGCTGCGCTCAATATGGCCAGTTCAGTGGAGGCGACTTGGCAATGGTGCATGACTGGGCAACAGTGTAACGCATTAACAGATGAGGTGCCGCATGAACAACGAAACGATCGAGTTCTTCCTCCATGGCAAGGGCAAGCTGCCCGAGGCCCTGACCGCGCTCGAGAACGAGACCTTAGGAGAAATACTCGCGCGCTTTGAGGCATTGCCGCGCGAAGGTGAAGTCGTCTTCGTCGGCGAGGCCGATGACGCACTCCACAAGCCTGATGCAGATGAGGACGAACAGCCCGCAGCAGATCTTGAGCAGACATTGAAGGCGCTCAAGGTTGGAAAGCTGCGCCACGTCCACACTCGCGCGGCGCTGCGGATCGAGGTCACGGTTTACTTCAACGGCAAGACCAAGAAGCGACGTTTTTCGCCCGCCGCAACGATAGCCACGGTTCTCAGCTGGGCGAAGAAGATGTTCCAGATCGACCCGGCAGGTGGCGCAGACCTCGTGTTGGCACTGCGGCCGACCGGTGAGCAGGCTCGGCCGGATCAACACCTTGGCGAACTCCGGCCCGGCGCGCGTGAGCTCGAATTTGACCTGGTCCGCGAGCAGACGCCTCAAGGCGCAGCGTAGGTCATGGCCGCCAGCAGCGCACAACGCGCCCTAGAAGCTGACTTTGACCGCGCCGATTTTCGGATCGGAGCGGTCAAGGGTTACTGGTCGCTCGCGCAGCCGGTGTCAGAGCAGGCATGGCCTTCCGTGTTCACTTGGGTGGCGGCGGCGCCGCGCGCCAACTCACCGGACCGCTACCTAGTGCGCTGGGACGTCGCGGGATACAGCGGCCAATCACCCACGGGGGCGTTCTGGGACGACGTGACCGCGGCGCTGCTTCCGAAGGCATCATGGCCCAAAGGTCGACCGGGCACCGTAGTGGAGCGAGTGTTCCGGATCGACAGCTGGAAGCTCGCTGGCCAAGCTTTCTATCACCCCTATGATCGCCGAGCGCGCAGCGACCACAACCAATGGGCGACGGACATGCCCTTGGTGGTATGGACGCAGGAAAAGACGCTCACCGACTTCCTCCTGCTGGCGCACCGCTGGCTGAATTGCGAGGACTACCTTGGGCGTTGAAAACCAAATCACGATGGGCGTGTTCACGTGGTTCCGGCTGGTCGGCGAACTACGTGAACGGGGCGGGGGCCGACGCGAGAGTGGGGCCTTCCTACTGGGCAAGACCAATGATCCCGCGCGGCGCATCACCGAATTCGTTTGCTACGACGACTTGGATCGCACCGCTCTGGACAAGGGTTACGTGCTCTTTCATGGGCCGGGCTACTCAGCATTGTGGACGATTTGCAGCGCGCGAAAGCTCGAGGTCCTCGCAGACATCCACACGCACCCTGGACCTGACGTCGGCCAGAGTTCGATCGACCAAAAGCACCCCATGCTCCCTGTCGTGAATCACGTCGCGCTCATCGCCCCGAGGTTCGGGCACACCTCCCGCTGGTCGCTTCGCGAGGTTGGCGTCCACGTGTTCGAGGGAGGCGGGCGGTGGAGGCGTCACGATCCGAAAGATCCTTCGACACCTATTCGGATTTCGTACTGGTGACCTTATGATCATCTCGGCGGACGAACTCTCGCGGATCGACAAGCTACTGCTTGACCGAGACGCTGTAGACCCCGACGAAGCACGCAGGCGCCGCGCCGAACATGGTCTGGCCATCGTAGCGGGAGACGACGTGGCCGCAAGCTACGACCTACAGCTTGCGCTCATGACGGCCGTTAACTTGGGCGTTCGCGTATTCGCCGGCAAATGCACAGTGCATCTGCCGAGCCAGCTAAGCGAGGCCGCGAACAAGATACGCGCAGCCGAAGGCCGGAGCATTGGTGAGGCGCTTCGACTGCTGGGGGCGCAGCTGGCGCACGACGAACAGCCAGCTCCGGCGACGCTACATCTCTTTCTCGGATCTGGACCCGCGGGTGCGCGGGCATTGCGACTTACTTTCGACGGGTGGCGCGTGGCAGTCGGGCCGGCAAACGACCTTCCCCGAATGCGGGAGCGGCCTTGGTGTCCGATTGCTGGCAATGCCCTTGCGGCCATCGGTGTCGGGGAAGCCTTCGCCCACTTCGCGCGGATCTCCGTGACGGCAACGCGACGGGTCGTCAGCCTTTCACTGTGGCTGCCGAACAGCTCCATGGAGGACGACGCTGGCGTTGGGCACCCGGTCCTCGAGGTCCCCGGTGACATCGCGCTCTTCGGCCTGGGCCACCTTGGGCAAGCGTATCTGTGGGCATATTGCGCACTCGCTCACGAGGATGCTGGCCAAGTGACAGTCCAACTCTGCGACGACGATGCGGTAGAAAAGGCCAATCTCGAGACTGGAGCAATTGCCACTGAGAGCTGGCTGACGAAGCTCAAAACCCGCATGACCGCCAACTGGCTGGAGAATCGCGGCTTCCGCACACGACTGGTTGAGCGCCGCATCGACGAGCACTTTAGGCGCACGAGCGAGGAGCCGGTAGTCGCGCTCAGCGGATTTGATGATAACCGCCCGCGCCAATGGCTCGCCGGCGCCGGCTATTCGGCAGTGTTCGACAGCGGGCTGGGCGGCGAGGCGATGAACTTCGATTCCATCGCCTTTTCGGCGTGGCCGAACCCGCGTCCCCCCGCCGATATCTGGCCGTTGGAGACCAACGCGCAGCTCGCGGCTCGTCAGGCGCGTCAGCGCGTCCTGGTCGGGGAAACCGGCTACAGCGAACTCGAAGGAGACGAATGCGGCCGCCTCATCCTCGCCGGAAAATCAGTCGCCGTGCCATTTGTCGGGGCCCTCGCCGCCTGCATTGTGCTGTCCGAACTCTTGAAGGCCGTCAATGGTTGTCCGACTCATCACAGTATTCGCATGCAGGCCTGCTCGATCGCAGTGACGAGTGCCAACGCCATTCTGGCCGCCAAAACTGCAACATCGATTCGCGGTCTATCAACGCGGCACTTTGCAGGCATCAATCTCTGAAGGCGTTTGTAGCCTACGACTCTTTGCCGCTGGTTCTTCGGCGACGGCTGCTGCATCCACCGTCGAGTTTGACCCCATTCCGCAATTCTCGCGTCTCGCGCCCAAGGCGCTCCGCAGGGCCGTACCCTGAGCGCGACGCTCGCTCCCGTCAATTGGACATGTCCGCTTTGGGTCGGATTGAGGCCTAAAGGCGCATGCTGATTTTCCGATGACTTTTATCGGAGGACAGCATGGAAATCCAGACGTGTACCCCCCTGGAACAAAGGGAAGCTGGTCGGTCAGAAGCTTCCGCTAAAGCAACGCGAAATTTGGTCCATCCGAGTCCGGCTCCAGCTCGCCAACAAAGCCCGTGACTGGGCGCTCTTCAACCTGGCAATAGACAGCAAGCTCCGCGGTTGCGATCTCGTCTCGCTGCGGGTCAGGGATCTCGGCGACAGTAACCGCATATTGAGCCGCGCTGTTGTCATGCAGCAGAAGACGAAGCGTCCGGTCCAGTTTGAGATCACGGAAGGCACCCGACATGCGCTTATGGCTTGGATTGCCCAGAAGCGTCTCCATAACGACGACTATGTTTTCCCAAGTCGCCCTCAGGCAGACGGACACCTAGGCACCCGCCAATATGGCCGCATCGTTCACCGCTGGGTGAGGCAAATCGGTCTCGAGGAGCAGGCCTACGGGACGCACACGATGAGGAGGACGAAGGCCTCATCTATCGGCGAACGAAGAACCTCAGGGCAGTGCAGCTGCTGCTCGGGTACACCAAGCTCGAGAGCACGGTTCGATACCTCGGAATTGAGGTAGACGACGCTCTGGAAATCGCCGAACAAACCGAGGTCTAGCCGAGACCGGCCGCTTGCCGTCAAAATGAGCGGTAAGCAGCCAACAGCGGACATTAGCGATCTTGCGTAATTGCACTTCACCGAGCTGAATTTTTCGGATGGCGAGAAGGCGAGCCTACGCGCCGTAGGCCGCCATGAAGACCCGTACGGCCTCGCGCAGAAGAGCCCTGTTTTCCCGGGAATCCGGCATCTCGAGCTTTAGCAGTCCGCGGATGTGCCCGGAGCCCAGGAACATCGACAGGAACAGGTCCGCTGCCTGAGGCGGGTTCCGCACTTTCAGCGTGCCCGCCGAATGGGCACGGCGCAGGTATGTAGCCAGCTCGCCGATCACGCGCTCGGGGCCGTCCTTGTAGAACGCACTGCAGACTTCCGATTGCGCGCCCGCGACGCCGTAGACAGAGCGCAACGCGCCCAGGGCGTCGTCCCCGCGCGCGAGTGCGAGAAACCGGGCGCCAATCGCGAGCAGCGCCTTCTCCGGCTGGTCCGCGTCCAGCGCCCCGGCGCCCGGGACGCCAGCCACCACCGTCGCCGTCCTGTCGCGCACGACCGCCTGGAACAGCCCCTCCTTGGAGCCGAAGTTGCTGTACACGGTCATCTTGGCAACACCGGCATCCGCGGCGATGGCATCCACGCTGGCACGCTCCAGGCCATGCTCGCTGAAGTGCCTTTGCGCCGCTTCCAGGATGCGCCGCACGCGCTCGGGATCGCGTGGCCGGCCGCGTTGGGGCTTGGGAGCGCGAACCGAGGGACGAGCCATGGGCAGATTTAGTGGACTTGACAGTTCATTATAGCTCACGCACATTATTGGACTCGACAGTCCAGTAACGAACGGCGACCCGAGGAGCACCTCCACCCCCGTCCATCCACAACACGGAGCCCATCACCATGGATGACGTCATCATCATCGGCGGCAGCTTTGCCGGCCTCGCCGCCGCCCTGCAGCTCGGCCGTGCCCGCCGCAAGGTCACCGTTCTCGATA
>Ga0207695_10002168_pt1 | contig 29675 bp, 27 predicted proteins | sample KBSC54metaG_FD_184354 | JGI IMG/M metagenome (GOLD analysis project Ga0207695, IMG submission 184354) | Corn rhizosphere microbial communities from Kellogg Biological Station, Michigan, USA - KBS C5-4 metaG (SPAdes) (version 2) | ecosystem: Host-associated > Plants > Roots > Rhizosphere > Soil...
GCTCCCAAAACTCATCCGGCAAATGCCGGGCTAACGCCTCGAACGACATTCCGTTGTCCTAGGTCTTTCTCCTCCAAACTTCCGTGACAAATCTTAGGACCGATCCGAGGTTTTTTCCCCCAGCCCTTACTTCGTGCGCGGCTCTTTTGAGTCATACATGATCCGCGCGGTATCGGCTATGGTGAACTCGCGGCGGCAGAGGACTGCCGCCCTCCAGAACATTTCCTCTCGGAGCATATGATGCATTTCAAACATCTGCTGGCCCTCTGTATGGCAATCATCGCAGTCGCATGGATATCAAGCGATGCCGCCGAAGAGGTGGGCGATGAGGCCGGCTTTGTCTCGGTCTTCAATGGCCATGACTTGACCGGCTGGAGCTATGGCCGATGGGGCGACGTCGCCAATAAGGTAAACAAGGGTTATGCGGCCAAGGACGGCATTCTTTACTGCACCGCCAACGACGGCGGCGATCTGTTTCTCGACAAGGAATACAGCGATTTCGATTTCCGGTTCGAATTCAAGCTCACCAAAGCCGCCAACAACGGCGTCGGCATCCGCGCCCCTGCCAAGGGAGACTCCGCCTACACTGGCATGGAAATCCAGGTCCTCGATGATGACGACCCGGCTTACAAAGACCTCCGCGCCGTACAATATTGCGGATCAATTTATGATGTGGTGGCGGCCAAGCGCGGACATCTAAAGCCCGTGGGCGCGTGGAATTCGGAAGAGATTCGCGCCGTCGGCCCCCACGTGACCATTCGCCTCAATGGGGCGACGATCGTCGATGCCGATTTGGATCAGATTCAGGATCCGCACATCCTGCGTTTCCATGGCGGCCTGCATCGCAAATCCGGACGGATCGGATTCCTCTGGCACTGGAGCCGAGTCGATTTTCGGAATCTGCGGATCAAGGACCTGTCAGAAAAGAGTGAAAAACATTGAGCCATCCGGTAAAACCGCGCGAACATGGATCAATTTGCAGTCATCATGCCAGCGGCAGGACGATCGGCACGCTTCGGTGGCCCGAAGAACAAGTTGTTTGAAGAGATTGCTGGCGTCACCGTTTTTCGCCGAGCCCTTGATGCGTTTTTGCGGCGCAAAGATGTCGCGTGCATAGTCATTGCGACCGGCCCAGGGCAGACATCTGCTGATTTTCTTGGAGAACAATCCTCGGCTGATTCCCGTCTTCTCTTCACGCCCGGTGGCAGTAGCCGGGCTGAGAGTGTGTTTCGTGCGTTGAAGCGGGTGCCTGAAACAATCGCATGGGTGGCGGTTCACGATGCGGCTCGTCCGCTGGTATCGCAGCAGTTGATCGATCGCACCTTTGCCGCGGCTCTGCAACACGGCGCGGCTGTACCCGCGCTGGCCGTTCCATGGACGATTAAACAAGCGGCTGGCCCCCTGCCGGCCAAGGTTCGGCGAACGCTGCCTCGCCAAGAACTATGGGCGATGCAGACGCCGCAAGTTATGCGACGAAGCGATTTGTTCAATGCCTATGAACGATGTCCCCTACCGCTCGAGCAGGTGACCGACGACGTGCAATTGCTCGAATTGGCCGGGAAGGACGTCTGGCTCGTCGAGGGCGAAGAGCGGAATTTGAAAATCACGACGCAAACTGATTTGCAGATCGCACGGATGCTGGTAGCCGCGGATAAGAACCAAGCGACTGCGTAAGCGCGCGACTAATTTCATACCCATCCCATTGACCGCTCAACCGCTTTCTTCCATCCAGTGAGTAAACACTCGCGCGTGGCAGGTTCCATCATGGGCGTCCACGTTTTGTCGGCCTGCCAGGCGGCGCGAAGATCGTCCAGTCCCCTGAAAAATCCTGCCGCGAGTCCCGCGGCATAGGCAGCTCCGAGGGCCGTCGTCTCCGTCACTTTCGGCCGCACGACAGGCACATTGAGCACATCGGCCTGGAACTGCATCAGCAGATCGTTGCGCGCCATGCCGCCATCGACGCGCAGCGACGAGAGAGACACGTTCGAGTCTTTTCGCATCGCATCGAGTACATCGCAGGTCTGATAGGCACTGGCTTCGAGCACGGCACGTGCAAGGTGACCCTTGTTCGCGTAGCCCGTCAATCCAGCAACAATGCCCCGCGCATCGGATCTCCAGTAGGGAGCGAACAGGCCCGCAAAAGCCGGCACGAAATAGACGCCGCCGTTGTCGGCAACGCTTCGCGCAAGCACTTCAATTTCGGGAGAGCTGGAGATCAAGCCGAGGTTGTCGCGCATCCATTGCACGAGTGAACCCGCAATGGCAATCGATCCTTCCAGTGCATAGCAGGCGCGCTCGCGATTGATCTGATAGGCGACGGTCGTGAGCAATCCGCTCTTCGATTGGATGGGCGAGGTTCCGGTGTTGAGCAGCATGAAACAGCCGGTGCCGTAGGTGTTTTTTGATTCGCCGGGCTTGAGACAGGTCTGGCCGACGAGGGCGGCCTGCTGATCTCCGAGGCAGCCGCAGACGGGAATCTCTGCCTTAAATGGCCCGTCCTTTCGTGTGGTTCCCCATCCATTTGCATCAATCGATGGCACGATGCGCGGCAGCATCTCTCGCGGGATGCCGAAAATCTTCAGCATCGACTCATCCCAATCGAGCGTCTGCAGATTCATCAGCATCGTTCGGCTGGCGTTGGTCACATCGGTGACGTGCGCGCCGCCATCGGTGCCGCCGGTGAGATTCCAGATCAGCCAGGAATCGATCGTGCCAAACAGGGCGCGCCCTGACTCGGCCGACTTTCGCAGTCCCGGCACGTTTTCCAAAAGCCAGTGCAATTTGGGGCCGGAGAAATAAGTGGCGAGCGGGAGTCCGGTGATGGAACGGAAGCGATCCTGGCCGCCATCCTTAGAGAGCTTGTCGCACAGGTCCTTGGTGCGCGTGTCCTGCCAGACGATTGCGTTGTAAAGCGGCCGGCCGTTCTGCGGGTCCCAGACGACCGTTGTTTCACGCTGATTGGTGATGCCAACCGCAGCAATCTCGCCCGGGTCCATAGTGCTTTGGGACCCTCCCGTTTCAAGAGAGTGACGCAGGCGCGCCGATCTCGCTGCAACCGCCGCCACCACCTGCGTCCGCTGCCAGATTTCCATCGCATCATGTTCGACCCATCCTGGCTTGGGATAGATCTGCCGATGCTCTTCCTGCCCTACTGCGACTGGGCCGGAGCGGTCGAAGAGAATGCAGCGCGAACTTGTGGTGCCCTGGTCGATCGCGGCTATGAATCGGTTTTGCGGCATAGGCTTTCTCGTCTGGAAACTTGGCTGCTAAGACTGGCGTACATGTGAGCTTTCAACGATCTCTACGCCCTTCTCCTTCAGGGTTTTGTGAATCTCACGAATGTGCTCCAGATCGCGGGTTTCCATGATCACGGAAACTTTGACGCGCGCCACGTCGGCTGGGCCGAAGCTGCGATCGTGGGATACTTCCTTAATGCTCGCCCCGGTCTGCGCCACGAGCGTCAGCAGCGCTGCGAGAGATCCGGGGCGATCGCTGATGTAGACAATTACGCGACAGAGACGTCCATCATAAGAAAGTCCGCGCTCGATGATTCGGCTGATGACCGTCACGTCAATGTTGCCACCCGTGAGACAGAGCACGACCTTCTTTCCCGCCAGTCCTGGAGGACGGTTCATCACCGCAGCGAGCGACACTGCGCCCGCGCCCTCCACAACCATTTTCTCCAATTCCATCAGTCGCAGAATCGCCAGCGCCACCTGCGGCTCATCCACCATCACCAAATCATCCATCGAATGCTGAATCGGCCCAAAACATTCTTTACCCAATTCCGCGACGGCCAATCCATCAGCCAATGTAGGTTGCGTATCGATGCGCGTGATCTGCCCGGCTTTCATGGAAGCTAAAAGCGTCGGCGCCTTGACCGATTCAACGCCGATAACGCGCGCCGTGGGGCGAAGCGCTTTGATCGCAGTGCCCACACCCGCGAGCAAACCGCCGCCGCCAACAGGAACGACGACCGCATCGACATCCGGCACATCCTCAACGATCTCCAGTCCCATCGTTCCGGCGCCGGCGATGATGTCTGGATCGTCGAATCCGGGGATGAAAGTGCGGCCCGTCTCTGCGGCCATTTTTTTTGCAAGCGCGTAGGCATCGGCAAAGCTTTCGCCCTGCAGCAGCACCTCAGCTCCAAAACCCCGGCAGTTGCTCACCTTCACCAGCGGCGCCCATTTGGGCATCACCACGACCACTGAAATTCCAAGTAGCTGACCGTGGTAGGCCAGTGCCAACGCATGATTTCCTGCCGATGCAGCAATGACGCCCTTCTCGCGAAGCGCGTTGGGCAGCAGCTCCAGTTTGTTCCGCGCCCCTCGCTCTTTGAAGGAGCCGGTCATCTGCAGATGATCGAGCTTGCAACAAATATCGCAGCCACACAGTCGGCTGAGCGTCAGGGAAAAGGGGCAAGGGCTGCGATAGATGACGTCCTTAAGACGGGTGGCTGCCGCCTGGATCGATTCGAGTGTGACCATCGCACATCGATCCTACCGGCAAGTCTCAAAAGCGCCGAACGTACGCGATGCGACGAAATCTTATTGCGGCACGAGATAGGTCCCGGTCAGGCGCTCCTGAAGCCCACGGCTTGGCGTAAACAGCGGCACCAGTGCCCCCGCCACCAGCAGCGCCGCCAGCGGCAAGCCCACCCAAAATGTCAGCGCCGATCGCTCCACCAGCAGCAGTTCCAGCAAAAGCAGCGGCGACCAGGTGACGAACGATCTGGCGAAGGTGCGCAGTCGCGAAGCGCGGCTCCCCTTCCGATCGACGATGGCCAAATCCATCGAGTGAAGCAGCATGCCCCCGCGAAACAGCATCGCCGCAGCCATTGCAGGCAGCATGATGAAGACGATTGCAGTTCCGCCGAGAACTGCTGCGGCTTCGAGCATCAATGTCGGACTTGGCGCGTGCCAGCGATTGAGCTCGTCGATGAGCGGCTTGATCTGCGCCATCGCGCGATTCATCTCCTCTGAGGAGACGTGCGGATGTTTGCCGAGCGATTCCTCGGCCAGCCGCTGCTGATCTGGCGTCAGCACGGTCTGAATCGATGGGCTATCCCAAATGGTTGGGTCGAGAATCATCGTTCGAAATCGGCCCGCGATATAAACCTCGATCGCGTCTTTCTCGGCCTTTCGATTCGGCCCGAGCGGCACGTCGCTCTGCTCCATCGTGTCGAGCCGCTTGAGCAGAACCTGCAACGGCCCCAAATCCGGATACATCGAATGCCATTGCTCGACCACATATTGAACGCACAGGACGGCGATGGTCATCACGACTGGAAACAACAGGCAGCCTGCAACAAGTGCCAGACGGGCACGGGATGAAACAGCCGGCGGCTTCTGTAACGCGCCTCGAAGCTCGTTCACCAGTGGCTCGGGCGCTGGGCTTTCTGGAAGGTCCTTGAGCAGTTGCCGCGCGTACAGCGGCAGTGGAATGTTGATCGAACCATTAGAGGATTCAACAACGCGACCTTCCAGGGCCGACAGGGCCACTTCACGCACGAAGGCACGGATGCGCTGAAAGTCGGTCCCCTCCTCGTCTGTCTGCTCGATCTGCGAAGCCGGGCGCGCAATTGCTGGTGGTAATGGTGCAGGAAAGTCGAGAATCTTGGCGCGGTTTTCGCCGTCGATCCAGACTCGATCCAGAGATAGTGTCCTGGGGAAGCTGCCATCTTTCGAAGCGGCGCTGAGTTCTTCAGCCAGGTCGGTCAGCCAGTATCGCACGGCAGCCCATGGCTGAGGCTTTGCGATGAGCGTCAGTAGAGCCGATCCCGATACTGCTTCATAGGCATCCCAATTCTCTGCGGGAAGTCGGCGGCTGCTTAGCCAATGCAACCGGCCGGGGCGACAAATGCAGCGCAGGCTTGCCTGGACGGCAGGCTGTTGCGGTTGAGCCGGGCGAATCCAGACTGTTCTTCGCAGCCGACTGTCATAGCCCAGGAACATTTCGTCGCCCGCTGTGGAATCCAGAGGCCCAAGGGTCAGGTATGGACCAATCTTGGGCGCATCAGGATCAACTTCAGGGAGGGGCGTCGATTCGGCAGCGCGCGGGCGCGCCTGGTATCGCGCGGTGCGAATCACACGCGTGGAGCTGAGCAGTTCATGCAGACCGGCAAAGCGGTTGGACCGGCGCATCGTCGTAAACAACAGCAGTAAACACAGCAAATGTGGCAGGCCCATGAGAAAATTATGTATGTCATTATGCACGGCTGTTGCCGGAACCAGTGCCACGAGGATCCAAGCGGGGATTTCGGGAACCACCACGAATACGCCGGATCGCACCAGTGCCTGCACGAAAGAAAACCTCGTGCGCGTGCTGATCACGCGGAGTTGGCACAGTGATTTGCCTGGTGTGGCGCGAAGGAAATATTCACTCAGGCAGAAATAGGCCCACGTCCAGAGTATCTGGAATATCGAAAACCAAAGGGCGTTTGCCGGATGAGCGAGGCGCTTCAATGCCGATTCGGAGTGCATTGCCAGCAGCGCAACGGCAACACCAACGGCGCCGTATGCGATGCTGTCGATCGCAAAGGCCAAGATGCGCAATCCAAGGGTTGCCGAGCTCACTGATATGGAGCTGAACGGCAGCAGTGCGTTGCGAAGCTCGGCATAGCTGTCAAACCGTGCAGTCGGCTGCTTTTCCAGGCAGCGCATCACCACTTTTGAAAGCTCGCTGGAGATCTCGGGCCGGAGCTTGGAGGGCGATTCAGGCGGGCGCTCCAGCACTTTGCTCAGAAGCCGAACCACGCTCGTGCCCACAAAAGGCGCATGGCCGGTGAGCAGGTAGTAGAAAGTCGCCCCAACCGAATAAATGTCGGACCGCACATCCAGCGGATCGCCGCGAACCTGCTCCGGCGAGCAATAGGCCGGAGTGCCCATGTAGCTGTCTTCGCGCGTGAGATTGGGATCCTCAGAAGGCAGGCTCGATACCGAAAGTCCGAAATCGCCGACTTTGACCGTGCCATCCGGCGCGATGAAACAATTGGATGGCTTGATGTCCCGATGGAGAACACCGGCCGTCCAGACTGACTCCAGCCCCTCGATGATCTGCAGAATCGAATCGACCGCCTTGGTCACCGGCATCGGCCCTTCGCGGCAGATCAGCTCTTCCAGCGTGCCGCCGGTCATCAACTCCATCGTGATGATGGGCACGTCGTTGATTTCTTCGGTGCCGTAGACGTAGACGAGATTCGGATGGCTCACGAGTGCCGCGAGGCGTCCTTCGCGCAAAAACCTGGCGCGAGCTTCCGGCGTGTTGAGCGACCGCCCCAGAACTTTCAGCGCCAGCCGGCGATTCGATTCTATATGTTCCGCTTCAAAGACCGTCCCCATTCCGCCAGCGCCGAGGCGCCGGATCAACCGATATTCGCCAAAGGGCTGATCGCGCCGGTGTTCAAAATGCGACAGGTCCGACACTTCCTCCGGCGGCGTGGTGGCCGTGCGCAGGGCCGACTGCGGTAATTGCTGGCCGCGCTTCTCGAGCGGGATCGCCGGGTTGCTGGGATCAGTAGGCGCCATCTTGCCAAATTAGGAAATGCGCTGTGCTCTCAAACGATTCATAGACTATGACAATTTCGCCCAAACTGCACGCGGCATCCTTCAACCCCGCTTGACAGTGTCCAGAATCATGCGGATTCAGCCGCTTGTATTCACTTTTTTAGCCCCTTCGGCCGCTTTAAGTGAGATATTTCGCGGTCGCGCGAGGCATGGGTATCCATTTTGCGAAAAGGGCTGCGGATGTCGTTGCGTTCTCATGATCTATATCAGTGGTGCATCAGAAAGGGGTTTGTGAAATGGCTCAATCGAATAAAACTTCGAATGCTGGCTCTAACGCTGTCGGGTCCACGAGTGACCGCCTCAATCCCGATGCCCCTGCGCAGGAAAAACGTCCCGGTGCGGAGCCACCCCCCGAAGCGATTGCGAACGCACAAGCGACGCCTCGCCCCGATAAAGCCCAGCTTCAAGGACAATCGCCGCAAGTGCTCAATGAACCCAAGCCGCCTTTTCCGCAACAGCATCAGGGAAAGTTCGGCCTCGAAAGCGAGATGAATCCGCGCCCGCAATATATGGCGCCGCTGTATAAAGCTGCCGGGAAGCTGGCGGGCAAGGTCGCCCTCATCACCGGTGGCGATAGCGGAATCGGCCGGGCCGTCGCCAATCTTTATGGCAAGGAAGGCGCGGATGTGGCGATCGTTTTTCTGCCATCGGAGATCTCCGATGCCCAGGAAACGCAGCGCGCGGTCGAAGCCTCCGGCCGGCGGTGTCTGCTCATTCCGGGTGACCTGACCGACGCGAAGTTCTGCACCGAAGCGATCGAACGAACAGTGCGCGAGCTCGGAAAACTCGATATTCTCGTCAGCAATGCGGCGTATCAGAATCGCACCGAAAGTCTTGCCGATCTGACCGAAGATGAATTCGACACCACCTTCAAAACCAACATTTACGCCTACTTCTGGCTGTGCAAAGCGGCCCTCAAGCATCTAAAGCCCGGCGGCGCGATCATCGCCACCAGTTCCGAAACCGGCCTCGAAGGCTCCAAAAAACTTCCCGCCTACTCGGCCACCAAGGGCGCGATCAATGCCTTCACCAAGGTCCTGGCGATGGAACTGGCCGAGAAGGGAATTCGCGTGAACGCGGTTGCTCCTGGCCCCGTTTGGACGCCGCTGAATCCCGCCGACCAGGGCGCAACGCCTAAGAAAATCAGCGAGTTCGGCAAAGACACCATGTTCAAGCGCCCCGCGCAGCCCGAAGAAATCGCGCCGGCTTACGTCTTCCTCGCATCCGATGCCGACTCAAGCTTCATCAGCGGCATCGTCCTGGAAGAAATGGGAAAGACGACGGCAGGATGATCCGCACCGTCGAAAATACCCCTCTAAAGAGAGGGTTGTGAATATCTCAATAATTCCTTGCGTTTCAAACGTGATAGAGATACTATTGATTCTGTCGGCGGTCCTCCCCGCGGAAAGTTCCCCCCCTCTTTCCGCACCCGCCGACTTTTTTATTGCGCCCTTCTCAAGCCGGCTGAATGTTGAATTCGTCGCCATCTGCCGGCACAATAGCGCTTGTCTGACTTTCAGTTCCCAAATCAAAGGGTGGTTTAAAATGGCTTGTTCTATTCTCTGCCAGGCGTGCGGCGTCGAAGCGCCGACGCGATATGTCGAATTTCACCAGAATATTGGCGCGCTGGTCATGCGCTTCCGTCGCAGCGTCAAGGGCAATCTTTGCAAACGATGCATTCATGGCGAATTCTGGAAGAAGACGGGAACTACTGCGTCGGTGGGATGGTTTGGCACGATTTCACTGATCGTCACGCCCATTTTTATCATTAACAACATTGTCTATTACATCAAATCGGCCGCGATGCCCAAGACGCCCGCCGATGCGCAAGTCCCTCAATTGACCCCCGAGACCATCGCAGCCATCAATCCATTGACAGGTGAGCTATTCAGCCGGCTGAATCAGCAGGAGCCGATCGATAGGGTTGCTATGGACGTAGCATCCCGCGCTGGCGTAACGCCAGGACAGGTGGTGCTCTTCCTTCGCATGATGGCGCAGTATCGTCAGCAATCTCAGCCGCGCGTGCAGGGATTTCCCGTTGTGCCGGCTCGCCCCCTACCCGTGCAAAGTCTCGAACCCATTCCACTCAGTGAGCCACATGCATGAAATGCGCGACCAGGGTCTATCTTTCTCGCATCGATGCGGAGCCTGCGAGTTAAGATAACGCCATGGACAACATGGCGTTTCTCGGTTTCGAGGCGGACCTTTCATCGCCTGCAATCGTTTCAGCGTATGACGAGCTGCCGCTCTGGTCGGCGATGTTTGGACTGTTGATGTTGGAGCATGTTCCGCTGGTCGGCGTGGCGCGGGCCCTCGACATCGGCTGCGGAACGGGATTCCCGCTGATCGAGTTGGCGGAACGACTCGGGCCAGCGGCGCACGTCGATGGCGTCGATCTGTGGCCGCAAGCGCTGACGCGTGCCGCGCAGAAAATCGCGGCACGCGGTACGCCAAACGTCCGCCTGCACGAGGCAAGCGCCTCGGCCCTGCCATTTGCGCCGGCCACCTTCGATTTGATCGTATCGAACCTCGGCATCAACAATTTTGATGATCCCGCCTGCGCGATTTGCGAATGTCGTCGCGTAGCGCGAGAGGGAGCGAACCTTGCATTGACCACCAATCTTCAAGGCCACATGCGCGAGTTCTATAAGAGCTTCGAGTATGTGCTGGACGATGAGGATTCGCGGCGGCGATTACAACAGCACATCAGCCACCGCGCCACCGTCCCCCGCCTCCGCGCGCTTCTGGAGGACGGCGGGTTCGAAGTCATTCGAGTTGTCGAACGGCAAACAGTCCTTCGCTTTGCCAACGGCACCGCCCTTTTCAACCATCACTTCGTGAAGCTCGCGTTTCTTGATGCTTGGAAAAAAGTGGCCTCAACGCGCTGTCGCGAACTGTTTGCGAAGCTGCGCGACTGCCTTGACGCGATGGGCGAGTTGCGACTCACCATACCAATGGCGTACGTGGAGGGTCGACCGCGATGACGCATCTCTCCTAGATGCGCTTGAACTTTCCGCCCCGGATTTCCGAGCGCGCCTCGGGAAGCGCTCCCGAATCCGGGGCGGCTCTCCTGAGCTTCGTCGAAGGGGCACGATTACGCTCTGCCCTTGGCGTGGACAAGCGGCGCCCGAAAGAAACCAATCGAAAATGATTTGCCACCGATGGGGCACGGATGAACACCGATGACAGCAGATTCGATCGGATTACAAAGGCCCCGATCGACGCTCATTAACTGAAGCTCGACCGGAAATAGAAACAAATTGAATCGGTGTAATCGGTGCCCCATTCGGTGGCAAATACCGTCTTATTTTACGCCCCTGACGGCCGAATGCAGTCGTCGGTCATGAGCTTTTGCGGGCTCGGATAGCTCGGCGGGATGCCAGGCGCAGTGACGCGCTTGCCTTGCTTCTCCAGCGCGGCGACGGTCAGATTCAGTTCGAGCAGTTGGGCGAGCAGGTCTTTGGTCGCGTCGAATCCATACGCGGCCAGCACCGCCGCGTCGAGGGCGGCGTGGGCGTCTTTGAGCGGATGCCGGCCCGGCAATTCGAGCGTCCGGTAGACCGCCCGAAGTCCGCCTGTCGTGACCTTCAGCGCCTCGGCCGGCACCCGCCGAACCTCCACCGCAGCTGTAAATCTAAGACAAATTGACTCTTCGGTACCTGACCCCCTTTGCATCCCCCCTTTGCATTCCTTTGCATCCCTGGAGTTCGGGTTTACATCCGACCATTTTAGATCCTACAGCACCGTTACAGGTTTCATCCGCTCGCGGCAGACGCGACAGAAGCCTCCCGACCTAATTGAAACCCGCTTGCTTGGTCGGCGGTGCGGATGACGGATGCGACCCCGGTGGGCGCGGCAGCGCCACGTCGGGGACAGTGATCTCCCCCTTCCAAATGCGAGACATGTCCACGGTTTCGCGGGCGACGCGCTCGCTGCTTCGGAAGATCACGTCCACTTTTACAGGGGCATTGGTCGGAAAATGGTCCGCGCTGGTGCCGTACCCGCCCGGGCTGCCGGCCAGAAAATGAACGCTGCTAGCAGGGTATTCCTTCCCGTCAAAGCGGATCAGCACGTCGAACGCAACGTCAACCGGCAGGGCCGCGCCATCGACCATAACCGAGAGGTTATTGCGAATCCCCGGGTTGAATTCCAAGCGGGGCTTGAGGAGTGGACGCAGGGCCGAGGCGTCCGGAGACGTGACCGTCTCAATGGGCGTCTGGCCGGGAATTACCTGGAAATCCGCGGTCAGATCCTGCGTCAGGCGTTTTGCCACGGAAGCGTCGTCATCCCAGTTGACGCCCCCGCCACGGTCGATGTCGGTTGCCAGTTCAACCTTCACCCTCAGGTGATGTTTGCCCGGCGCGCCGACCGGGTCCAGCGTGCTCCCGGTGGACCAACCGCCAAATGACGATCCTCCAGAGCCTCCTCCGCCGCGTTGCGCTTTGCGATCGTCGAGCTGCACTTCTAGCGTTCGCATCCGCAGCCACCAGCCATTCGGTCCATCGCCCGTCCCACGAATCAGGTACGGCACGCGGCTCTGGGCGCCGACGGTGGGGCGCACCGACAGACTCACTTTCAGCATGCCCGCGAAAAATTGATCCGCCTGCGCGTCGGTCAGCTTCTTGTCCGTATATCGCCCCGCGATGTAATCCAGAATTGCGTTGCGATGGGGCCAAGTCGTTCCCAGCGTCCGGACCTGCAGCCCTTTATCCACCAGCTCGGACTGCTCGGCATCCGAGAGGCGGTTCTCACCGATCCGTCGTTGAAGTTCCACCCACGCCGGCACATTCAGCGACGCGTTTCCGCTGCCCAAGTCGCGCAGCAGCCAACTGAGCGGCTCATAGTGAATCCACTGTATTTTGCTGGCCGTATCGGATGCCCACAGGAACACAACCAGGAGTGCCATCACGGCGAGCGCTCCGCCGAACCACGTGGGCGCTGCACGACGTTGCCGCTCCCCGCGTACAACATTCCGCGCGCTGACCGTCGTGCCGCATTCCGAGCAGCGCTCTGGTTCGCCCGAAAGAATGTAATCGCATTTCGGACAGTGCGGCGTGAGCCCCACCCGTCGTGGCCAGAGCCCGCGCTTGATCAGCAACGCGCCCAGCACGAGCAACAGCCCGCCGATCCCAGGCAAAAGCAGTGAAAGCGCCGACGCCAGCAAAAGGACCTCCGCGGGGGCATTCTCGCTAAGTAGAACCGGAACTGTCCAGACGTGATGCCCCCTGCGTGCTTGTTGTGGGCCTTGTGGCGATTGACGTTTTGTCCCCGGCGAAGGTTGCCCCTCCTTTGCCAACCCCCGACATTTTCACCGCGCTGTTCAAGATGGGCTCGAAAATCTCGGGACGACTTTTTATAAAATCGCGCTCTATAGAAGGTTTCGCATATACATTGATGGCTAAAGCGAGCCACCAAATGCCGTGGATCAGTTTTAACAATCCGTGTCCCGCTTGTGAGCACAGTCACACCTTGGGATTGGCTCGAGACGACGCTCCATCTATTAATGAACACTTCCAGTTCCTCTGTCCTGAAAAGGGATATGAGGTGCAATTGAACATGCTGGAGTGGTCGCGTCGTGACCAATCTCCCGCAGATTCGATCGAGGCACGCCCGGCCTCATGGGGCGGATCACCTGGACGTTCCGCAGATGTAGGCGGTGGCCAGACGAATTTTCGTGAAACACCCTAACACTCGAACTTCACGGGTGAACGCAGTCGTCGCTCACCAGCTCTTGCGGATTCGGATAGCTCGGCGGAATGCCAGGCCCGGTGACGGGCTTGCTCTGCTTTTCGAGCGCGGCAACGGTCAGGTTCAGTTCGAGCAGTTGGGCGAGCAGGTCTTTCTTCGCGTCGAATCCATACGCGGCGAGTATCGTTGATCGCGCGCCGAAAAAAAAGACGCGGCTCGCCCAATATCGGCGAGCCGCGCCTCGATAGTGCTAACATTCCACTGGCCGGCGAAACCCAGCATCACCTCCTTAGCCTCGCCGGCTCGATCCCGCGTCCGCCTTGTTCATTTCTGGTTCGTTGATCGCGCCTTCACCTGGGATTGGGAAGAGACCCTTCGGCCCGTCATTGGCGGCAAGGACGCCGAGTTTGGAAAGCAACGTGATGGCGACGCGGACCCTTCGATGGAACTCAGGGCTGGCGTCGTCGTTGTCGAGCGCGCGTTCGACGATTCGGACGGAGCGTTCGATGAGGGTGAGCATGATGTTGTGGCCGGACTCTTTGGTCTGGGATTGCCAGGCGCGCAGGCATTTTTGGAAATCGGGATCTTGACGCCAGCGATAGACGGTGCAGCGGGCGACGCCCGCCTCCCGCGCGGCGGCGACGATGTCTTTGCCGCTAGCGATCGCGCGGAGAACCGTCACCTGCTGAGTGCTCAGATGCTCGGTTGCAAAATCCCCCAACTCCAGCGCCGACTCGCGCGGCGCGAGGGTTGAGTCCTCCGCCTGCACATGTTTACTGGGCTCGCTTGAGAGCCGTTGCGCGCCGCCATTCAGCGGCGCATCAGGCGAAGCCGAGGGTGGGCGCTGGAGAGCGTTGGCCGGAATTTGCAGAGGCGACCCTGACGTTAGAAACTTGTTTGGGTTCATGTCCGCATGATAGAGTCGTGGTACTTACCAGTCAATACAAAAATTTGCATAATGTTAGGGTATAGATTTATCCGCAGGAATTTTGGAAGAAGAATTAACCGCAGATAAACGCAGATGCACGCAGATAAGAAGGGCTTCTCAATCCGCGTTTATCTGCGTGCATCTGCGGTTGATATGAATTCTCCCCGAAGGAATGTCGGTCGCGTGGCTACCAGTGACGTGGCGCTATTAGTTGTACTAATGTAGATATGTATATTAATAAGATGAGACAGATGAGACACGTGTCTCATCGAGCTCAGCAGCAATGGGAAATTTATAAATCGTTATCCGATAATTAATTACAAACAAGATTGACGCAAATGAGACGAAATGAGAGACGCGAAAAGTGTCTCACTGTCTCATTTGTCTCATTCGCGCCGACCGCTCAGATGTGTCGCCCGGCTCGTCGGGCGCTATCCGCTGGATTTGCTTATCAGGGTTTAATCCCCCGCTTCGAGAATAGCCATGAAGGCTTCCTGGGGGATATCGACGCTGCCGACGCGCTTCATGCGCTTCTTGCCTTCTTTTTGCTTCTCGAGCAGCTTGCGTTTGCGGGTGATGTCGCCGCCGTAGCACTTGGCGGTGACGTTCTTGCCGACCGATTTGATAGTCTCGCGGGCGATGATCTTTCCGCCGATCGCAGCTTGCAGGGGAATCTCAAACAGGTGGCGATCGATTTCTTCCTTCAATCGCACCAGCAGTTTGCGCCCGCGCGCCTCGGCATGATCGCGATGGACGATGACGCTGAGGGCATCGACGCGATCGCCATTCACGAGGATATCCATCTTCACGAGCTCACCGGCTCGGAAGCCGATGAGGTCATAGTCCATCGTGCCGTAGCCGCGCGTGGCACTTTTCAGGCGGTCGTAGAAATCGTAGATGACTTCCGCGAGGGGCATCTCGTAGACCAGAATGACGCGGGTTGAGCCGATGTATTCGGTCTTTTTATAGATGCCGCGCCGGTCTTCGCAGAGCTTCATCATCGCGCCGACGCTGTCGCTGGGCAGAATGAGATTCATCACGATATAAGGCTCGCGAATCTCCTGAACCAGCGTCTGGTTCGGCAGCTCGCTGGGGGCGTCGATGCGCTTGATTGTGTTGTCGCTCAGCAGGATTTCGTACGTAACCGTCGGCGCCGTCTGCACGACTTCGACGTTGAATTCGCGCTCGAGCCGTTCCTGGATGATCTCCATGTGGAGCAAGCCCAGGAAGCCGCAGCGGAAGCCAAAGCCCAGGGCGTCGGAAGATTCGGGCTGGAAGGTAAAGCTGGAATCATTGAGCTGCAGCCGATCCATCGCATCGCGCAGGTCTTCGTACTGGGTCTTTCCGCCGGGATAGAAATCGCAGAAAACCATCTGCTGGATTGGCTTATAGCCCGGCAGCGCCTCGGGCGCGGGGGCGGCGGCATCGGTGACTGTGTCGCCGATGCGCACGTCATGCAGGTCTTTGATCGCGGCGACGAGATAACCGACCTCGCCGTGCCCGATCCGATCGACCTGCTTGGGGCGCGGCATTAGCTTGCCCATGTCGCTGACCTGGTAATCGCGATCGGTGCCCATCAGGCGGATTTTCTGCCCCTTGCGCAGCTCGCCATCGACGACGCGGACGTAGACGATGACGCCACGATAGTCGTCATAGACGCTATCGAAAATCAGCGCCCGCGGCGGCGCATCGGCCAAGCCACGGGGCGGCGGAAGCTGATCGCAAAGCTTGCTGATCAATTCATCGATCCCCTGCCCGGTTTTGGCTGAAACCAAAATGCATTCTTCCGCGCGGAACCCCAGCACCTGCTCGATTTCCTCGGCCACTTCAACGGGACGGGATGAAGGCAGATCGATCTTGTTGATGACGGGAATGATGTCGAGCCCGACATCGATCGCTGCATAGGCATTGGCCACCGTCTGCGCCTGCACGCCTTGCGTCGCATCCACGACCAGAATCGCGCCTTCGCAAGCTTGGAGAGCCTTTTGCACTTCGTAATGGAAATCGACATGCCCCGGCGTGTCGATGAAATTGAGCATGTATTGCTCCGGCTTTGTCTTGCCGGGCGCAATGTGATCGTGAAAGACGGTGACGGCCGAGGCTTTGATGGTGATGCCGCGCTCGCGCTCGAGATCCATATCGTCGAGCATCTGGTTCTGAAACTCGCGCTCGGTGATGGCACCGGCTCGCATCAGCAGCCGGTCGGAAAGCGTGCTCTTGCCGTGGTCGATATGGGCGATGATCGAAAAATTACGAATCTGCATTACGCTCCGCGTGTTCAAAAATCGTGCAAACCGTCCTTTATACGGCAGATACGCGCCCCAGTGCAAAGCCGCAGCGCTTCATTGCGGCCGCGAATTCCGGCGACACAACCATTTTAGGCGGGATCGATTATCAGGAGGGCTTGAGACCGAAAAACGCCTTGATCCGTCGCATTTTGACCACGATCGGCGGCGGAAGCATGGGCTTGCCGGCATCTTCGACCCAGGCGGGTTGGTTGGCCAGCCATTGGTCGGGGAAGCAGCGAATGTATTTTTCGATGATCTGGCCCAGTTTCAGCAGAGCGGGCATCGGCGCATCAGGTTCGACCCAGATGGCCGGCTCGATGAAAATGCGCACTTTTCCGCGCCGTGTGCGGATCGAGAAGACGGGGATGATCGGCGCGCCGGTAGCCATCGCCAGCTTGACCGGGCCGGTGGGAAGCAAGGTGTGACCACCGAAGAATGGAATGGCTTGTCCCTTCTGACCCGGCAAAATGCGATCGCCCTGGATCAGCACAGCTTCGTTGGCCGCCAGAGCATCCCGCAGTCGCATCCACACCGTCCATCCCTGATCGATCGGCACTTCTACTACGCCGAGCTTCTTTCGCAGCGTCGAGCGAATGTCTTCAAACAAGTTTCGCTGATCGGGATGAAACAGGACGTGGATTTTCTTTTCCTGGTCCAGCAGCGAAGCGACGCCCACTTCAAAGCTGCCCATGTGGGCGGTGACGATGATTGCGCCCTTCTTTGATTCGCGGGCCGACAGGTAGTTTTCCTTCCCCTGCACCGAATCGATTCGATTCAAAAGCTGCTGGCGTGAAAGCCCCATCGCATGGCCGACGTCGCGGACAAAATCGTAGAAGCTCGACATCGTCCGCCAGGCCAGGTCCTCCTGCTGTTCATGGGTAGACGATGGGCCGAGAATCCGGGCGGCATTGGCCATCAATCCGCCATAGAGATGATCGGAAAAACGCCAGGCAAACCAGAGCCAGAAGGGCTTGCTCGATTCGGCGAACCAGGGCTGCCGGCGCGCATGCCAGAAGAAGAAGTTCATCCAGAAATCGGCGGCAGCGCGATTGAGCCACTTGCGAAAGGCGCGCACGATTCCGCGGCGTTTGCGAGGCAAGGTCGGAGCGCTATCTTTCGTCGGTGCGGTCGATGCCTTGGGGCCGGCAATTTCCATGGATGTGGATCAGATACGAAACTACTTCGACGGAGCATGCGGGGCCGCCCCTTCCAGGCCCTCCAGCGGATGAACAACTTTGGTGCCGGCCGGTACAGTCAACTCCAGCTTGCCAGGATCGACGTTCAACTTGATCTGGGAAAAATGCAAAACCGTGCGGTCACCATCCGCATCGGTCATCTCAGCCCGCACTATATAGCCCGCCTGCGCATCCAGCAACACGCGAACTTCCTGCACATGTTCCTTCAGTGATTGTTCTCGCGGCGTCATGCGCAGCGCCAGAAATCCGTCGTCCTTTGCATTCGCATCCATGTCATGAACAGGAATCTGCGCGAAAGAAAAAGTCTCTTTCAATATCTTCAATCGCGGCAGCGGAGAGGCCGCCATTTCGGCCATGCGCTGATCGAGCGAATAAACTTCGAGAGTGCCGGGCGCTGGGTTGGGATAGAAGATCTTCGCTTCACGGTCACTGAACAACATCGTGCTGGGATAAGGCTCGGTGGTATCCCAGCGCATCATCGACCCTTTGATGCGAATGGTACCGGAGGAAACGATCGGCTTGCGCATCAGAGCCGTGAATTTTTCCTGCTGAAAATGAGCGACCATGCTGGTGATGTGCGATGCTCGTGCATCGATCGCCACCATTTGCGTCCAAAGCTGTGGATCGACACCGGTCGGCGCTTCGCCGGGCGATGCAGCCGCAGGTTGCGTGGCGGGCGGCGCATCTGCAATTACCATTTGTGCTGTGAAGATCGCGCAGAAAAGGGCCAGCAGGAAGTGGAGACTCGCCGACTGTGCGCGATTGTGCGAATTCAACGTCATGAGGTCACGTGGTAGACGCTGGGCGATACAGCGCCAGATTTCCCTGCGCGATGATCGAGCCGCCGACCTTGGCTGTCACCTGAAACTGCTGCAGCTCCCCCATCGCCCGCAGCAGCTTCGATTCCAATTGGAGATCAACTGGCGGCTTGGCCGGTTGCTGGAAGCGAAGGTCTAGCTGCGCCAGCATGCCTCCTTTGCCTCCCGTTTCCGGGCCAATCAGTCCGGACAATTGCGCCAGCGCCTCGCCAACGAGCACCCCAGGGACGATCGGATTTCCCGGAAAATGGCCGGCAAAAAAAGGTTCTGTGCCAGTGAGCGACCAGACGGCGGTGCCCGATTCTCCCGGGCGAATCTCCATAATCTTCGATAAAAACCGGAACGGCTCTCCATGCGGAAGTCGATTGAGCAACTCCGCCGATGAGGGCGGCGCTGCGACGGCGGCCGGTGCCGCGCCTCCGCCGGCGAGATTCGCATGCTCTTCCAGATAAGTAGCCAGCGTGGTTACGTTTTGAAAAACTTCTTTACCCACCGCTTCGCTGGGGATCTTGATGCCAAACTGCTTTTCGATGCTGGTCATCAGCAGAAGAATATCCAGCGAATCCAGATCGATCTCGGAGCCGAAGAACGGCATATCGTCCGAAATCGCCATGTCCGGCCCGAGCTTCAAATCCCGGCGCAACAGTGCTTTGACTTGTTCTAACGTTTGCGGTCTTGGCGTGGGCATTGGGAATTATGCGAATCAAATGCGAAAAATGGTTACGTCGCGCATCATAAGAGTCGCCGGAATTGTGAGGATTGTCCTGCTTTTATCAAGGGAGCCGGCCTTGATGGATCCGCAATGTTTTGCCATAAGGATCACGATGTCGCGTGACATGATCAAAATCAGCAAGTTCCTCAGCTATGTGCTGCGCCATCGGCCCGACGAAATTGGCTTGACGCTCGATGCCAATGGCTGGGCCACCGTGGCGGAGCTGATTGAGTGTTCGCAGAAAACCTCAACGCCGCTCGATGAGCAATGCATCCGGCAGGCGGTTGCCGAGAGCGACAAAAAGCGCTTTGCCCTCAGTGAAGACGGCACGCGCATCCGCGCCAATCAGGGCCATTCAGTCGAAGTCGATTTGGCGCTGGAAGCTCGTGAGCCGCCCGAGATCCTCTTTCATGGCACCGCGACGCGATTCAGCGACGAGATTGCCCGCAGTGGGCTCAAGGCGATGAGTCGGCAGCATGTTCATCTGTCTCCCGACGAAAACACGGCTCTGTCGGTCGGCAAAAGACACGGAAAGCCGATCATCCTTCGAATCCGTGCAGGTGAAATGTGGAAGGCCGGGACAAAGTTCTATTTATCGGACAATGGAGTCTGGCTGACGGACGCGGTGCCGCGTGCGTTCATTGACTTTCCGAAGTAGATAAACGATCTCAATATCACAGGGATGCCGATCGTCAAGTCGAATGCACAAGGATGAGCAGGACCGGAAAACTATTTAGAAGACTCGATGAACTCGAAGAGGAGTTTCGTCGCCGCGCCGGCGCGCAGCTCCGGTGGCGCCTCCGCGGCGGGTTCTCCATGTTCCTTCTGCGCCTGCTGCCGCAATCCTTCGACATCAAAATCCGCGGCAACGATGAAGATAACGAGCTTTTCTGGATGGAGAAGGAAATCATGGCGCTCCGCGCCAAGCTCCAGCAGCCGATGGATCAATCGCCGGTTGGGCAATTTCACAAACTTTGCGCAGACATTCGAACAGATCAGCAGACTGGTCTGGGACATGAGTTCAAGCTGATTGGCGAACTTCTCGATAGCTGGGGCATCGAGTAATCGTGGCATCAGAGAAGATGCCGCCATTTATCAAATCGTTTTTCGATGCGCTGCTTCAATTGGGCATGACCGGGAGCATATTCGTGGCCCGTGCGCGCGACGGCGACAAACAGCTTGACCATATTCCGCCAGTCATTGAGGTCGATGTGCTCGGGGGCGATCTTCTTTTTCACCTTATCCATGTTGTGATAGTTGCCCAGCGCGATGCAGATCGAGGCGGCGGTGAAGCCGTAGGCGTCGTAGACAGTGGCTTCGCAGGTGCCGCCGGGCATTAGGGCGCGCTGATAGGCGAAGGAGCGATCCTTTTTGGCCAGTGCTATAGCGGCCTGCGAGATGAAATAGGTTAGCCCTGAATTGAAAACGCTGGTTCGATCGCCGACACGGATGATGGCCCCCTTCCCCTGCGGCGCGTAAGGCTGCGCAGCCGACGTTTCGATGGCAATGATGCGATCGCTCTTCTTAAGCAACTGCGGCTTGATTGATGCCGCAATCGCGCCAATGAATCCTTCCTCCTCCGCACGGGTCAGCAACACCGCAACCGGAGCCTTGGGAGATTTCCTTGAAAGCTCATCGATCATCGCAAGTGCCGCCGCAGCCCCGGCCAAATCATCGCAGACGCGCGAAAGAAATTTCCGGCCGACGACTCGCCCTTCACCCTGGTCCCACATGCCCGGCACATCAGTTTTCACCGGCTGCACGACACGCAGCTTTGCACCGCAAGGTCGCTTATCGCGATCGAGATCGACCTGCGTTACGATCGCAGGAATAGCTCGATCTCCATCGAAGAAACGAACCTTCGATCCCTTGAAATAGGAAGCCTCCACTCCACCGCGAAAATCGGCCTGCAGTGTGCGCGCATCCAACATCTTGCCAGCAACAAAACCGGGATGATCCATGTGCGCAGTGAAGACGCATCGCGGCAATTCTGAGTTACTGCAAAGCGATATGAGCAGATTTCCCCATCGGTCCCGGCTCAGTTGCAGCTTCGGGCGCTCCGCGACGAACCGCTCAACAAACCGCACGACCGCCTGCTCGGCAAATGGAGCCGTCGGAACAGAACAAAGCGATTTGAGAATGGAAATCCACTTGCTGTCGGAAGGCATGAAAGAGCTAGTCCTTCTGCTTGGCGGCGCCCAGTTCCTTGGCGATCTCGCTGTCGAGTTGATCGAGTTTGCCCAGCTCCTGCTTCTCGCTGGCAAGAACATCGGCCTGAATCATCCGATCGATCTCCTCATCGCTGACCAGCTCTTCCCGCGCGGTCGGCGCCGCGCCGGCAATCGCATTCTGCTCCATCGAATCCAGGAAAAGCTCCATGCGCTCTTCGATGCTGCCGGCCTGGGAAACCGCCTTTTCCCATTGCGCCTGCGTTTTGGTCAGGTCCATTTCTCCGAAGACGCGTCCGATTTCCTGGGCCATCAGCGTCATTGATTCAGCAAACTGCTGGCTCGCCTGCGCCTGCTGTTGAATCAGCATGGCATTGCGAATCGAAAGGAGCTGCCGCTCGAGCATCTTCTTGACGGCAGCCGTTTTCTTCAGCGCGCCGCGAATGAACAGATACTGCTGCTCGTCGCCGATCTTGCGGGCATGCTGCGCATTCTTGATGAAATCCTCGGCGAACTTCTCCTGCTGGCGGATCGATTTCTCGATCGCGCGCATTCCGCCGCGAATCTTCATCTCGCGCTCGACGCGACGCTCATCTTTGCTTTTGAACAGGCCCATCATGCTCCCGAGGCAAAAGCCTGACCAACCGATTCATCTATTGTACCGCAGCTTAATTGTAGGGTCGCCGACCCGGCTATTTTTCCGTCGTGAACTTGTGCCGAGTGAGCCAGATCCCTGCTTCGTGAGGCCACGTGCTGAGGGCTGGATCTTTCCCGCCCAGGCCAAATCCGTGCGCGCCATGCTCAAAGATGTGCAGCTCGACCGGCACGTGCTTCTTTACGCAAGCCGCGGCAAACTCGATGCTGTTCTGCACCGGCACCACCTTGTCATCCGCGCCATGAACCAGAAAACAGGGCGGCGTCTGATCGGTCACCTGCTCTTCGTTGCTCAGCAAATCGATCAGTTTTGGATCGGGATGATCGCCCAGCAGATTCCGCCGCGAGCCGGCATGAACGAACGGATCCTTCATCGTGATCACGGGATAAATCAGAATCGCCACATTCGGGCGCGAGCTCATTCGCTCGACCGGATCGGAACTGCCCGCATTTCCATCATCGAAATGCGTGGCGGCGGTTGAAGCCAGATGCCCGCCGGCCGAGAAACCGATGATGCCTACGCGATCGATCGAGATGCCCCAGTCCTTCGCATGCGCGCGAACCATTCGAATCGCCCGACTCGCATCGCCCAACTCGACCGGGTGATGATACTTCGGCCCGAGCCGATATTTGAGAACCACGCTGGTGATGCCCAGTGAGTTGAGCCATTGCGCAACCGGCTTGCCCTCATGCTCGGCCAGTCCGCCATAGCCACCGCCGGGGCAGACGACGAATGCCGCGCCGGAGATTTTTCCCGAGGGCCTGTACAACGTGATCGTTGGAATATCTTTATCCGCAGTCCCCTGCGCGCCCGGCGCGTCGCCGCTCCAAAGCCGCAGCACTTGGGGCTCTTGCGATGGAGCATCCGCGGCTTTGGACATAGCCGCGAGAAGCAGTCCCAAAGCGACAACCATCACCGAGATTCTAAGCAATGACATTTCGAATCCTTCCCTCTGGTGTTGACGCAATGCTAAATTGCACGGCAGCAAAGCGAAAGTGGTCGACAGCGGCGTCGATTCATGAAACTCGACTCACGTTTGAGCCATTGTCATAACACGAGGCAGTCGATGTCCATCTCGCTCCCAACGTTTCAGCTTAAGTTTGTCTCGCGGAACAAAGGCGCATTTTCGGTGGCGGAGCTGACGTCGCCTCTGCTCGATCCTCGGATGCATGACGCTTCTATGCAAATAAGCTTTGCACAAAGTGCCAGCCATTTCGTGATTGACGATTTTGAGATGGCCTCGCTGTTTGAGTACCTGATGAACCAGGAAAAGCTGCGCTCTATTCTGGAGCGGGAGCTTGATCAGCACCATGAGAATTGGGACGACAAGACACACGGGCGTGGCCCGGAAGTCTGGCGCGACGTCAAGGTACGCTCTATATCTCTGGAGCAGCGAGGCCACGCAGATCCGCAAACGCTCCGGCAAAATGATCGAGCAGTGGGCTTGGGTTACGACGATGAGGAAATCGAAAGGATTTCCAATCGGCCCGACACAACATCTCGATTCACGCTCCAACTGACCGGAAAATGGACCGACGGCCATATTCGCCTGGTCGATATCCGCGATCTGGAAGTGGTGGAATTCCTGCTGGAATGAGCGGCCTCAATTCGCTTCAACCAATTCGCTCTCTTCGACCGGCAGCACCTTGCCGCGCGCAACATCCTCATCATGTTTGAGCCGCCAGTCGAGAAACGCATCGATAATTGGATCAAATTCTTCGACCGTTTGCAGCGTCCGGATTCCTTCCTTGAGCATCCGGCAGGGATGCATGTGCTTCGCATACCAACTGACGCGCTTGCGGAATTCGACGACCGCCACGCGCTCATTGCGGTACTGGCAAAGGTTACGGAAGTGGTTCCGCATCAGCTGGCATTTCTCCTGGATCGAAAGCGGCGGCGGAATGAGGCCAATGGTCAGATAGCTCCAGATGTCGCGGAAAATCCAGGGCGCCGAAAGCGCCGCTCGGCCGATCATGATGCCAGCGCAGCCGGTTTGATCGATCATGCGTTGCGCATCGTCAGGCGTGCAGACATCGCCATTCCCTACAACAGGAATCTTCTTCACCGCGGCGACGACCTGCGCGATCCCATCGAGTCGGGCCTGCCCGCCGAATTTCATTTCGGTCGTGCGACCGTGAATGGTGATCAGTTGAATGCCGGCATCCTCAAGGCGAGCCGCCAGCGATGGCGCGACGATGCAGGAATCATCCCAGCCGAGGCGCAGCTTGGCTGTCAAAGGCGTGTGGCGCAGTGATGCAATAACTCTATCCACCAGGCGCAGCGTTCGCTCCGGATCGCACAGCAATTTGCTGCCGCCGTCGCGCTTGGTGATCTTGTCCACCGGGCAGCCCATATTGATATCGATGACGTGCGCGCCACGATCCTCGGCCCAGCGTGCCGCTTCGCAGAGCCGCTCGACATCCGACCCATAAAGCTGCATGCAAAGTGGCGAATCTTCCGGACAAGTGGCGGCCAGCTCCATCGATCGACGAGTCTCGCGCAGCACGCCTTCGGGACAGAGCAGATCAGTGCAGGCCATGCCCACGCCGCCACATGAGCGCGCGACGAGGCGATAGCTCAAATCGCAATAGCCCGCGATCGGGGCAAGGAGAAGATTGGTCGCGAGACGCACCGGCCCAATCGCCAGCGGCTCAATTCTTCGCGTCATGAGTGATCACCACCTGCAACAGAGCGGGCATCATAGCGTTTCACTTCGATCGAAAAAATGGAAGTCAACGAAGAACATGCCACTTGGAGAAATTGACTGTCCGAAGCCAAGTTTAGCCGCGACGCGCTAGCGGAGCGCTTTCTTTCAGCGCGCGGAGGAGCGCTCCGCTGCCGCGTCGCGGCTAAACTTGGCTTTTAAAAAGTGACGTGAAGGTTTACGCGGCGGCGACGCGCTGCTGATCATCCGAATTGGAATATCGCAGCGAATTGAGCAATGAAAGCAGGTCTTTGGGGTTTCGCGACAACTGCAACTGCGCGATCTGGCAGCATTGCGCCAGTCGGCCCGGCAGCGGGCTTTGCCGGCGCGTGGGATGAAGTTCGATGATCGGCCACGCATCCCGCATCAGATGGATCGCTTCCGATTGCGAGACTTCCCGCACGTGAGCCTTGGGCCGTCGGCCCGGCTCGGCAACCAGAACTGCATCGCAGAAGGCATGATTCTGCGAGGCGACCTGCAGCTGGGGTATTGCGATTTCGCTTTCATCGCCGACTAAGGAACTTGATCGCAATCTCGGCGTAATGGATCGCTCAACTCGGCCTGGCATATGAAGCAATGCGAGCCGGCCGTCCTCCTCGCGAATCGCTGTCCATCGCTGTCCAATCAGGCGGTACCCGGCAGTCGCAAGAGTCATCAATTCCGGTTCGACGCTGAAGGGACTTAATATCAGCGTCGCAAATCCATCGCGCACTATCGAAACGGATGGGAGCAAATAGACGCCGCGCGAACGAATGAGCTGGGCAAGGGGAAAGAAAATCGCCTGCTCGATGATCGCCACTGAATCGAGCCGGGGAGCAGGCAATATCCAGCTTCGCCATGAGCCGCGAAGCAGATTCAGCTCGCACATGCCCCATCGATCGTCGGCAAGCCAGTAGCGCTCGCCCTCTTCATAGATGTCCAGCAGATCGTCCACCCGCATCAGATGACGAGCGGTGGCCGAAAGATGGCGCGTGACCTGGGCCTGGTCGTAAGGTTGGATCGAGCCGTTAATGGGCACGAAGCCTTCAGGCCAGCCGGGCACCGCGAAACAGCCGAGCATCGACTCTACGGCAACTTCCAGCTCGGGCACGGCGCATTCGAGATCGACCACCGGGCCGTGAACTGCGAGCTTTCGTCGAGTCATTGCAGTGCGCATCGGCAGGTCTCCGAACCGCCATGAAGTTGCACATAAAGGCTAATCGACCCACTCTTCGTCGCTGGATTCCAACCTGGCCGAGCTAACAATAGTTGATGTTGCGAGGGCTGGTCGTGGGCTGCTGCCAATAGCCGAAAGAAGCTCCTGGGCGTGCAGTTCCAGCGCCTGTCGGCCCGTCGCCGTCAGTGCGAAGCTGGTTGTAGGTCGGCCTTCACGAAATTCCTTGTAAACCGCGATAAATCCAGCCGTTTGCAGCCGCCGGGCGTGGCATGAGAGGTTGCCATCGCTGAGCTGCGTCGCGCCGCGAAGTTGCACAAAATCCTGGTTGGAAGCGGCCAAAGCTGTCAGAATCCGCAATCGACCTGGATTAGCCACCAGGGCATCAAAAGCCATGAATGACTTATCGGGCTACCTCCATCAAAGCCTTGAGGCAGATTGGCGTAACCTTTGGAGTCGCTTTAAGGTAGAATCCCCATGATGAGCTACCCGGGGAACCAATTGAACTGCGCTATGAAGTTGGCAATTGCGCTCATTATGCTGGTCGGCATCGCCCCTCTGGCATCTGCCGCCCCCGCTTCACGCCCTTCGGATCAAGGACCGGCACTGACCGATCTGCAAAACGTCGAGCGTCATCCGCTGGACGTGCAGGCAGGACATGTTTCCGTGATCATCTGGATTGGCGTCGATTGTCCGATTTCCAACGCTTACGCCCCGGAGATCAATCGGCTCTGCAAGCAATATGAAGGCAAGGCGACTTTTTATCTGATTCACGACGATACGGACATCACCGTCGATGTCGCGAGGAAGCATACGAAAGATTTCGGCTTCACCTGCCCGGTTCTTATCGATAAGCACCACGTCTTTTCCAAACTGCTGGACGCCGGCGTGACGCCGGAATGTGCGGTGATTGCGCCCGGCGGGAAGATGGTCTATCGTGGGCGCATCAGCGATTTGTATTATGGACTGGGCCAGCGGCGGTTTAAGGCCACGACTCACGAGCTGGCCGATGCAATGGATGATGTGTTAGCCGGGCGAGATGTTAAAGTAACGCGCACGAAAGTAGTCGGCTGCACGATCGATCAGAGCTGACGGGGATGCCGGGCAAACGTGGGGAAGAGCAACAAGTGCCAAGGGGATTGGGACGAGGAGACGGGTACATGGTCCGCGGGCAAAAATCGATTCTTAACTCAGCGAAGTTTTTGGTTTTGCCAATCCTAGTTTGCACCATGGCGTCGGCGGCTTTTGCCGACGTCGCGAAACCTTCAGTCTCGCCGGCCACTTCTGTCCCCACCTTCACAAAAGATGTGGCCCCCATCGTGTTCAAACAATGTGCCGAATGTCATCGGCCCGGCGAAGTGGCGCCATTTCCACTTCTGACCTACACGCAAGTCCGCAAACATGCCAAGGAAATTGTCGATTTGACGCAGAATCGGCAGATGCCGCCGTGGAAAGCATTCCACGGCTACGGTGATTTCATCGGCGAGCGGCGTCTGACCGATCAGCAGATCGCGACAATCGCGGCATGGGCCAACGGCGGAAAGCCCGAAGGAAACGCTGCCGATCTTCCTCCCCTACCGAAGTTCACCGAAGGATGGTCGGCTGGGCCGCCGGATATGGTGGTCAGGGTTCCGCATCCGTTTCGGCTTCAAACGCAGGGGCGAGATCAATTTCGAGTTTTCGTGATTCCGCTCAACCTCACCGAAGACAAATATGTCCGCGCGGTCGATTTCCGTGCCAGCAATCCGAAGGTGGTTCATCACGCGCTGTTCTTCCTGGATAACAGTGGACGCGGCCGGGAGTTGGAACAGGAAGCACAGGATAAATCGGGCGATCCCACGCAGCCGGGCTATGAGCGAACCGGCGGCCCGGGCTTCCGCCCATCAGGAGGGCTAGGCGGATGGGCACCGGGTTATGTGCCGGAATTCCTGCCGGACGGCGTCGGCCGGCCGATTCGAAAAGGCGCCGATCTAGTTGTGCAGGAGCATTTCCATCCGTCGGGTAAGCCCGAGGAAGAACAGTCGATGATTGGGCTGTATTTCACCAAGAAGCCGCCAGCGAAGATCCTGGTGACAACGATGCATGGCGCGCCGCTGGACATTCCGGCCGGCGATTCCAATTACGAGACCACCGGCACATTCAAGGTGCCGTTTGGCGTCGAAGTGTCCGGGATCATTCCACACGCCCACCTGCTGTGCAAAGAGATTCAGGTTCAGGCCACGCTGCCCGACGGCACCGATCTGCCGCTGATTTGGATCAAAGATTGGGACTGGAACTGGCAGGAGCAATACCAATATAAAAAGCCGATGAATATCCCCGCCGGGACGCAGGTAACGATGCGTTTCCGATATGACAATTCGGCGGCCAATCCTCGCAATCCGACCATTCCGCCGCGCGAAGTGAAATTTGGCGAGCAGACCTCGGATGAAATGGCACTGGTGTTCTTCCAGATCCTCCTGGATCGCCAGACCTATGAAATGATGGAAGCTAATCCCGGCATCATCGCCCGGTTGTTAGGTGGCGGACGAGGGCGAAGGGCTGGCGGAAATCCAGCCACGCAACCGGCGGCGGATCGTAACTGACCTGCCCAGATTCTCGGCTTTTCCAACATTTGCCGAAACGGAATCCAGCGCAAGGTCTATTGTGCGCAGATCAACGCACGGTTGAGCTCGCTATTCACTCGCTAGCTCGAACGATGCACGCCTCGCGCGTGTCGCTACTGCGCGCCCGCAATTTCCCCGCTCCCCAAATCTGATTCGCTCCATATGATGCTTCCATCGGCCTCCTGACACGTCGAAATATCATTTCGCCAATCGTCGCGGCACCGCATTCGCGGACTTGCGATTGTTTGCAGGGGGTCGGGTAGGAGTCTGAAAAAATGTCTCAAATGGACCAACGGTCAGGCTTCGAAGCGCTGATTGGTGATCTGTTGTCGGATGAGGGCTCGGGAGCGCGGCGGAGTGAATTGCCCGATGGAACGCTGGTCTATCAGCCGGGCGACAAGGTCTTCGATCTCTTTTACATCCACGGCGGCCAGATTCGCATCTACCAGACTGGACCGGAAGATTCGGCCCGCCTGATCGAGATTCTCGGCACGAACGATTGGTTTGGAGTTGAAGCGCTCACGCCTCAAGGATTGGCGACATCGCGCGCGATTGCAGTTTCCCGAACTACAATGACAGCCGTCCCGGCCGAGCAGGTGCTGAATCTTTTGACCCGCCAGCCGACCGTCGCTCTTGAGCTGGTGCGGCAATTGGCCGCCAAACTTCAGACGGCACGCGAAGACGCGGGACGTTTGGTCTTCGACGATTGCAATTCAAGGCTTGTCGAGACGCTATTGCGATTCAGCCGAACCGCGGCGGCAACCCCGCAGGAAGGCGGCTCTGTGATGCTTCACATCACGCATCGTCAGCTTGCCCAGGCGGTCGGCGCAGCGCGCGAAACAGTGAGTCTCGCCCTCACCCAGCTTCGTCAACAGAATCTGCTGCGAACCGGCCGCAATCGGCTGCTTTTCAATCCCGATGCTCTCAAGGCATTTGGCCAGCGCACCGAGGGCGCGGAACCGATCGAAGAATAGAATTCAAAGGCGTATTCATACGCCCATTGGAGGGCGGCGGTCCTCCGCCGCCGCGAATTCACAATAACTGACGTACAGGGGTCGTGCATGATTTAAAAGAGCCGCGCACGAAGAAACTATGAAAGCCGGGCCTCGCGGGCGGCGGTGCTGAGGGGACTTTGTCCCGCACGAGCTTTCTCACGATAAAGTGAGTTGCTCAAGTACCAGCCGCCCAACTTGG
>Ga0207695_10002171_pt1 | contig 29661 bp, 32 predicted proteins | sample KBSC54metaG_FD_184354 | JGI IMG/M metagenome (GOLD analysis project Ga0207695, IMG submission 184354) | Corn rhizosphere microbial communities from Kellogg Biological Station, Michigan, USA - KBS C5-4 metaG (SPAdes) (version 2) | ecosystem: Host-associated > Plants > Roots > Rhizosphere > Soil...
AGCCTCGTCACTGATCCAATAGACGCCTTCCATGAGCGATCCTCCGCCATAACGCGGAGTGATTCTTGATTTGCTCACTGAATCAATAGGCTGGTTAGGTCTTCACCCTAGGCCTCGCCGCCGACCCGGCTGAGCTCCAGGCGCGCGCGTTCGCGGCGGATGGTGTCCACCGGCTCGCCATCCCGCCATACGGTCACATGGGTCGCACTGGCGTGGCGCGCGAGCAGGGTCCTGGCCTGGTCGTAGACCGCCAGGTCGTCGGCCAGCTCCAGCGCTTCGAAGCTGGTCGAGGAGCCGTCCTCCAGGCAGGGATAGAAGAGGTACATGGGCATGGCGTTGTATCCGGCCTTTCGGGACCGCCGCATCTACCGGCCCGCGGATGAACCTCCCATGACTTGGCGACCCCGGCCGGCGGGCCGCGGAGATCAGTCGCGCAGTGAGCGGGCCAGGATCTCCAGCGTCAGCCGCGCGGCCGCCTTGGTGTCGTCCGGCTCGCCGCGCTCGAAGGTGACGATGCCGGCCTCGAACAGCTGGTCGATCTCCTCGCCGGTCAGCAGCCCCTTGCGCTTCAGCATCGACAGCGTGCCCACGGTCAGCGCATGCAGCGCCGCCAGCATGCCGGCCCGTTCGGCGTCGGCGGAAATCGGCGTGTCCATCGGGACTCCTCAGGTCTGAAGGTCGTCGGTCAAGCTCTGCGCCGGCGGCGAAGGTTCCACCGGTGGCGCTTTTTCCCTGTTCGCGCGTTAGGCACCCCATGACCAGAGCCTTACTCGTCCTTTCGGGCATCCTCCTCGCCGCTCCGTTCGGAGCCCAGGCGGCCGCGGCCGCGCCCGCGCACAGCGGCGTCGCCGCCGCCTTCGGCAACACCGTGATCACCACCGATCCGGACGGACGGACCCGCAAGGTCTGGCTGAAGGCGGACGGCACCTGGACCGGCCGCAGCCGTCGAGGCCTGGACCTCGCCGGCGCCTGGAAGGAGAAGGACGGCAAGGTCTGCATGAGCCAGTCGAAGCCGCGGCTGCTCGGCAGCCTCTGCCAGCCCTTCCCGACCGACCCCAAGGTCGGCATCGACACCAAGGACCCCCTGGGCAAGAAGGTCCATATCACCCTGGTGAAGGGCCACGTCGACAAGTAACCGGCCGGCGGAAACCTAGAAGCCGGACTGCACGGGGGAGTCGGCCAGCGCCTGCTGCTGGCCCGTGTCGCGACCGAGGTCGCTGCGGCTGTCGCGCCAATAGGCCTCCACGGCGCGCGCCACGTTCTGCATCAGGCGATGCCGCGCCGAGGGGCCCTGGCGGGTCTGGCGCACCATCACGGCCACCGCGAAGGTGCGGCCGTCCGGCGCGGTGAGCAGGCCCACGTCGTTGATGCCCACCGAGGCGCCGCGCCAGTCGGGACCGGTGCCGGTCTTGTGGGCGAGCGTCCAGCCCGGGGCCACGGCCGCGCGAAGCCGCATCTGGCCGGTGCGCGCCTCGCCCATCAGCTCCAGCATGAAGTCGGTGGAGGCGCGGCTCAGGAGTTCGCCGCGCTTGAGCGCCGCCAGCGCGGTGACGATCCCGTCCGGCGTCGCCCCGTCCGGCGGATTGGTCAGGTAGGTGGTCAGCGCCTGGTCGCGGACGTCGTCCGGCAGGGCCGCGCGCGCCTGCTTGAAGATCCAGGTCATGCCGTATTCCGGCTTCCACTCCAGCCCGGCGGTCTTGGTCTGGACGTCGCGCTCGGTGCCGCCGACCGCCAGGCCGTGGAGGTGCTTGTCGGCGATGGTCTGGGTGACCACGCCGGCCCCGCCGACCTCGCGGATCAGCCGGTCGTTGGCGGCGTTGTCGCTCTCGATCAGGGCGTGGCGCAGGAGGTCGGCGACGGTGATCTGCAAGGGCCGCGAGGCGCGGATGCGCGAGGCCAGGGGCTGGTAGAAGACCGAGCGGTCCTCGGGCCCCATGACGACGGTCTGGTCGAGCGACAGGCGCCCCTGGTCGACGGCCTGCATGACGGCCAGCGCCACCCAGAGCTTGGAGACGCTCTGCTGCGGGAAGGTCTCGTCGCCGAGCGCCTGGGCCGTCCAGCCCTGGGCCACCTCGCTGACGGCGATGCCGACCGGCTCGCCATAGGCCTTGGAGAGGCGCTCGACCTCGGCCTGGAAGGCGGGCGGCGCCGGCGGCGCGGGCGCGGTCCTGACCGGCGCGGCCGGGCCCTTGGTGTAGGCGACCTTCTGGACCGCGAAGTGGTGGCTCGCGCCCCACCAGCCGCCGCCGAATCCCCCCGCCAGCAGCAGACACCCGAGGGTCACCAGCGTCGGGCGGGCCCGCAAGATCCTCCAGAAACGCGACGCGGAGCCCCTCATGCGATGCAACAGACCCTCAGACTCTGACCGTTTCAGGGCCGCGGACCTCGACGGTCACGTGGCTGAGGCCCTCTAGCCCCTTCAGGCGCGCATGGTAAGCCTGCGGCGCCTGCGGGCGGTCGGCGGCGATCACCGCCACGGCGGCGTGATGGCCGGGGCCCAGGCGCCACAGGTGCAGGTCGACCACCCGCTCGCCCTCGGCCTCCAGGCGCGCGCGGACCTGGGCGGTGAGCTCGGCCGAGGGGTTCATGTCCAGCAGGGTGGCCGAGGCGCGGCGCACCAGGCCCACCGCGAACTGCGCCACCAGCGCCGCGCCGGCCAGGCCCGCGGCCGGATCGGCCCAGCGCCAGCCCAGCCGCTGGCCGGCCAGCAAACCCGCGATCGCCAGCAGGCCGAACAGGGCGTCGGCGGTCAGGTGCAGGTGGGCGGCGGAGAGGTTGAGGTCGTGGCGCCCGTGTTCGGTGGGCTTCAGCAGCCAGACGCAGACCAGGGTCACCGCCAGGCCGCCCACGGCCAGCGGCAGGGCCGAGGCGTAGTCCACCGCCTGGGGCGCCAGCAGCCGCTGCACGCTCTCGACGGCGATGAGCACGGCGGTCATGCCCAGGACCAGGGCGTTGGCGAAGCCGGCGAGGTCGCCGATCTTGCCGGTCCCGAAGGCGAACCGCGCGCTGGCGGCGTGGCGCCTGGCCAGGGCATAGGCCCCGGCCGCCACCAGCAGGGCGGCCACGTGGGCGGCCATGTGCAGGCCCGCGGCGGTCAGCGCCATGGAGCGGAAGACGAGGCCGCCGGCCACCTGGGCGACGAGCGTCACCGCGCAGATCGCCGTCACGATCCAGGTGCGCCGCTCGTTGCGGCGATGGTCGGCGCCCAGGTAGGCGCGATCGTTCCGGAAGGCGTCCAGCGGACCCTCGCCGGCCAGCGGGCCGGGCGGGGCGATCAGGTCCGGGCGGGATAGGGTCTGGGACAAGGCTGGCCTGCGGCTCCCGGCGGCTGAGTGTTATTCTGTAACATAGTTTGCGGGTCAAGGTCCTGTTGTCAGCCGGCCGGCCAGGGGCTTCTATTGCGGCCCCCGAAGGAGCGGCGCGTGCGGCAAGCCATCGACTTCATCCTGAACGGCCGGGCCGCCACCGTCGAGGCCGACCCTTCGGCGAGCCTGCTCGACCTGCTGCGGGGGCCGCTCGGCCTCAGCGGCGCCCGGTTCGGCTGCGGCGTCGGCCAGTGCGGGGCCTGCGCGGTGCTGGTGGACGGCGCGCCGGTGGCGGCCTGCCAGACCGAGCTCGGCCTCCTGGAGGGCAAGACGGTGCTGACCGTGGAGGGGCTGGGGACGCCGGAGGCGCCGCATCCGCTGCAGGCGGCGTTCCTGGACCTGCAGGCCGGCCAGTGCGGCTATTGCCTGTCCGGGATCCTGGTCGGCGCCAAGGCCCTGCTGGACCGCAATCCCGACCCGACCCGCGCCGAGATCGCCGCGGCGCTCGACTGGCACCTCTGCCGCTGCGGCGTGCACAACCGGGTGATGGACGCCGTGGCGCTGGCCGCGCGGCGGATGCGCGAGGGGGCGGCCGCATGATCCCGCCCATGCTCGCCGCCAATCCGCGCCTCGACCGCTGGGTCGGCTTCCAGCCGGACGGGCGCGTGCGGATCGCCTTCGGGCGCATGGAGTACGGCCAGGGGATCCTCACCGCCCTGGCGCAGATCGCCGCCGACGAACTCGACGCGCCCTTCGCCAGGCTGCAGGTGGTCCCCGCCGCGACCGGCGCCGTGCCCGACGAGGGCCTGACCGTCGGCTCCATGTCGATCGAGGTCTCCGGCCCGGCGATCCGCGCCGCCTGCGCCGAGGTGCGCGCGATCTTCACCGCCGCGGCCGCCGCCCGGCTCGGCTGCGCGGCCGAGGAGCTGGAGGTGCGGGACGGCGCCTTCCTGAGGGCGGGTCAGGCCACGGGGCTCGACTACTGGAGCCTGGCCGGCGAGGTCGACCTCGACCGGGCGGCGAGCGGCGAGGCGCCGCTGAAGAGCGCCGAGCGGATGCGGGTCGTCGGCGAGAGCCAGCCGCGGCTGGACCTGCCGCCGAAGCTGTTCGGCGCGGCCTTCCTGCACGACCTCGTGCTGCCCGGGATGCGGCACGCCCGGGTGCTGCGCCAGCCGGGCGCAGGAGCGAGGCTCGCCGGCCTCGACGAGGCCGCCATCCGCCGCGCCGCGCCCGACGTCGACATCCTGGTGGACCACGCCTTCGTGGCGCTGATCTGCGAGACCGAGGCCGACGCCGCCCGCGCCCACGCCGCGGCCGAGGCCTCCGCCCGCTGGGAGGGCCTGGACGCGCTCGACCCGGCGCTGGGCGAGGCCGCGGCGCTGAAGACCCTGCCGCACGAGGACTTCGAGGCGGGCGCCCCGCGCCCCGGCCCCTCCAACCGCCGCCGCCTGACGGCCACCTACGGCAAGCCCTACCTGAGCCACGGGTCGCTGGGCCCCTCGGCCGGCATCGCCCAGCTCAAGGACGGCAAGCTGACGATCTGGACCCACAACCAGGGGGTCTATCCGATGCGCGCGCTGGCCGCCCGGATCACCGGGCTCGCGCCCGAGGCCATCGAGGTGATCCATGGCCAGGGACCGGGCTGCTACGGCCACAACGGCGCCGACGACCCGCCGATCGACGCGGCGCTGATCGCCATGCGCCGGCCCGGCCGCCCCATCCGCGTCCAGTGGCGGCGCGAGGACGAGTTCGGCCATGCGCCGGTCGGCACGGCCATGCTGATGGAGCTCACCGCCGAGCTGGACGCCTCGGGCCGCCTGGTGGACTACACCGCCGAGATCTGGAACACGCCGCACACCGGCGCGCGGGGCACGGCGGTGGCCGAGAGCGCGCTCAAGGGCTACGTCCCGCCGCCGCCGGCGCCGCCGCGCCTGATGCCCGACGGCTCGCGGTTCTCCGGCGGCCTGCTGAACGCCATCCCCTCCTACGACATCGCCGCCACGCGCACGCTGGAGCACGTCGTCGTCCCGCCGCCGGTCCGGACCTCGTCGCTGCGCAGCCTGGGCGGCGCGCCCAACACCTTCGCGAGCGAGAGCTTCATGGACGAGCTGGCCGCGGCCGCCGGCCAGGACCCCCTGGCCTATCGGCTGGCGATGCTCGCCGAGCCGCGCGGCCGCGCGGTGCTGACCCGGCTCGCGGAGATGTGCGGCTGGACGCGGCGCTGGGCGGCCGGGACCGGCCGCGGGCTGGGCCTGGCCTACGACCGCCACCGCGGCCGCGGCGCCATGGTGGCCTGCGCCGCCGAGGTCGAGGTCGACGCCGACGTCAGCCTGGCCAGGCTCTGGTGCGCCTGCGACGGCGGCCTGATCGTCAACCCCGACGGGGCGAAGAACCAGCTCGAGGGCGGCATGGTCATGGCCGCCAGCTGGACGCTGAAGGAGCAGGTCAAGTTGGGCGGGCCGGGCATCGCCTCGACGACCTGGGACGACTATCCGATCCTGCGGTTCTCGGAGGTCCCACCCATCGAGATCGAGCTGCTCAACACGCGCGGCGGCCGGCCCTGCGGACTGGGCGAGGTCAGCCAGGGGCCGGTGATGGCCGCGATCTCCAACGCCGTCGCCCACGCGCTCGACGCCCGCCTGCGCCAGCTCCCCTTCACCCGCGAGCGGATCGCCGCGGCCCTGCTGGCGTGACCTTGCCTCCCCCCGAAGAGGGCGCGGTGGAGGGGGCGAGCCCCATCCACTGAATATGCGGCAGCGAGGTCTCTCCGCCGCGCTTGGGGCTCGCCCCCTCCACCATCGGCTCTTCGGCCGATGGTCCCCCTCCCGCCGCTTCGCGGGGGAGGTAGCCTCAGCGCCCGTCCATCACTAAGTGTGCGCCCATGAACGCCACGACCCAGACCAAGACCCCCGTCACCGTGCTCACCGGCTATCTCGGGGCCGGCAAGACCACCCTGCTCAACCGCATCCTCTCGGAGGACCACGGCAAGCGCTACGCCGTCATCGTCAACGAGTTCGGCGAGGTGGGCATCGACAACGACCTGATCGTCGGGGCCGACGAGGAGGTGTTCGAGATGAACAACGGCTGCGTCTGCTGCACGGTGCGCGGCGACCTGATCCGGGTGGTCTCCGGCCTGATGAAGCGGAAAGGCGGCTTCGACGCGATCATCGTCGAGACCACAGGCCTGGCCGACCCCGGTCCGGTCGCCCAGACCTTCTTCGTCGACGAGGACGTGCGCGCCAAGACCCAGCTCGACAGCGTCACCACCGTGGTGGACGCCAAGCACCTGCCCCTGCGGCTGGCCGACTCGAAGGAGGCCGCCGAGCAGGTCGCCTTCGCCGACCAGATCATCCTCAACAAGACCGACCTGGTCACCGAGGCCGAGCTGGTCGAGGTGGAGCGGATGATCCGCCGGCTGAACCCGCTGGCCCCGATCCATCGCGCCCAGCGCTCCAACGTGCCGCTGGACCTGGTGCTGGGCCGCGGCTCCTTCGACCTGGCGCGGATCGAGGCGATCGAGCCGGACTTCCTGAACCCGGCCCACGGCGAGGCGGGCCACGTGCACGATGAGGATTGCGAGCACGACCATGACCACCACGGGCACGATCACCACCACCACGACCACGACATCGAGGCCAGCGGCATCCGCGGCGTCTCGCTCACCGCCACCAAGCCGCTGAACGCCAACCGGGTGACCGCCTGGCTGAACGAGGTGCTGCAGGCCCAGGGGCCCGACATCCTGCGCGCCAAGGGCATATTGGACGTGGCCGGCGAGGACCGGCGCCTGGTGTTCCAGGCCGTGCACATGATCCTGGAGGGCGACTTCCAGGGCCCGTGGCGCGACGGCGCCGACCGCTATTCGCGGCTGGTGTTCATCGGCCGCAACCTCGACGAGGCGGCCCTGCGCAAGGGTTTCGAGGCGACGATCGCCTGAGACCCCTCCCCGTTCCGGGGACGACTATCGCACATGGCCGTTCGTAGGGCGGCGATCGGAAGACAACCACCAAGGACGCCAAGGCCACCAAGAGGTCCGGTGCGATCCGCGCCGCCTTGCCTCTGCCAAGCGCCCCTTGGCGGTCTTGGTGTCCTTGGTGGTTCCAAGGACAGCGCCTGCGGCGCGCACCCGGGCCGGCGGCCCATATGCAATAGCCCTGCCGTTCGGCGAGGGAAGGCTCACAGCTCCTCGTTGACCAGGGCCACCTGGTAGAAGCCCTCGCCCTGCAGGGTGTTCATCACCTGCATGAAGTCGCCGTAGCGGACGTGGCGGTCGGCGCGGATGTAGACCCGCTGCTGGGTCGGCGGCAACGTCGGGTCGTCGGCCGAAAGCGTGTGCGACAGGTCCGTCGCCAGGGTGGCCAGCGTGGTCGCCGTCTCGCCGATGAACAGCCGTCCGCCGGGCTGGATGTTGATCAGCACCGGGTCCTTCACCTTCTGGCCCGGATCGGGCGGCTTGGCCGGCGGCAGGTCGAGCTTGATGGAGGTCACCGCCGGCGGGATCGCCACCATGAAGATGATCAGCAGCACCAGCATGACGTCCACGAAGGGCGTGACGTTGATGTCGGCGTTCTGGCCCAGCCCGTACTTGCCGCCGCCGCCCCCGCTGAGCTTCGCGCCCATGTCACGTCTCTCGCCCGTCCGCGGCGGAAGCGCCGCGAAGCCCGAGGAAACGCCGTGAGATTACATATGTAAAGTGATAAAATTACAGGCGTGAAAAAGCCCGCCGGGTCTCCCCGGCGGGCCAATTCGTCACGACAGCGATCCGAGCGGGCTCAGATCTCTTCGTTGATCAGGGCGACCTGGTAGAAGCCGTTGCCCTGCAGGGTGTTCATCACCGACATGAAGTCGCCGTAGCGGACCTGCTTGTCGGCGCGGATATAGACCCGCTGCTGGGTGGGCGGGAGCGTCGGATCGTCGGCGGCCAGCGTGCGCGACAGGTCCGCCGGCAGGGCCGGCAGGCTGGTCGGCTTCTCGCCGATGAAGATGCCGCCCCCGGCCTGGATGTTGATCAGGATCGGTTCCTTCACCTTCGTGCCGGGCGGCGGCGGAATGGCCGGCGGCAGGTCGAGCTTGATCGACACCGTCGCGGCGGGGATCGCCACCATGAAGATGATAAGGAGCACCAGCATCACGTCCACGAAGGGCGTGACGTTGATGTCGCTGTTCTGGCCGAGGTCGAAGCGTCCGCCGCCCCCGCCGCCCAGCTTTGCACCCATGCTAAATTCCTTCCCTGGGGCGGTCGCCGCCGCCCTGTCGTTAAGAGTCCGTGGACCATTGGCAAGCCGCCGCGGCGTTGTAAAGCCCGAAGCGGCGATCTAGGGGGAGGCATGATCCTCGCCCTCGACGCCTATGTAACAGCGGTCGCCTTCGACAAGGCGGGCCAAGCGGTGTTCGCGGCCGGCGACGGGAGCGTCCGCTTCGAGGACGGAACCGCGGTCGCGGCGCATGACGGGGCCGTCCTGGCGGCCGCCCCGCACCCGTCGGGCCATGGCCTGGTCACCGGCGGCGACGACGGGCGCCTCGTCTGGTCGCGGGCGGCCGAGGGCCCCCAGGAGATCGCCAGCCTGCCGGGCCGCTGGATCGACGCGGTGGCGGCCAGCGCCGCCTCCGGCCTGATCGCCTTCGCCGCCGGGCGCGACCTGCACGTCCGCGACACGGCCGACGCGGCCTTTTCGCGCAGCTTCGCCCACGACAAGTCCGTGGCCGACCTCGCCTTCGAGCCCAAGGGGCGGCGGATCGCGGCGGCCACCTACGGCGGGATCTGGCTCTGGTACGCCCGCATCGAGAGCCAGAAGCCCGCCCGGCTCGACTGGGCCGGCAGCCACGTGGCGGCCCTCTGGAGCCCGGACGGGAAGTTCCTGATCAGCGCCATGCAGGAGAACCAGCTGCACGGCTGGCGGGTGGCCGACGAGAAGAACATGCGGATGGGCGGCTATCCGGCCAAGCCCAAGAGCCTGGCGTTCCTCGACAAGGGGAGCCTGCTCGCCACCTCCGGGGCCAACGGCGTGGTGGTCTGGCCGTTCGCCGGCGCCACGGGCCCGATGGGCAAGCAGGCCGCCGAGGTGGGCTATGACGAGGCGGCCATGGTGACGCGCGTGGCCGGCGCGCCGGCGCTCAACTGGGTGGCCGCGGGCCTCGACGACGGCCGCGTCTGGGCCTGCGACCTGGCCGGCCAGAAGATCGTCCCGCTGAAGGCCGAGAAGGGCGCCGCGGTCACCGCCCTGGCCATGAGCCTCGACGCCCGGCGGGTGGCCTGGGGTTGCGAGGACGGGGCGGCCGGCGTCGCCGAGGTCGGCTGACCGCAACCCTTTCCCCTGGCGGCGGTTTGCCGCTAGACACCGGGGCAGGGGCGTCCTTCGAAGGATCTTGAACTTGGCCAGACAGGCAGGCGGCGGCGCGCGGCGCGGCGGCAATCCGGCGTTGCGGCTGGCGGCGATCCGCCGCTGGCACAGCTATTTCGGCGCGTTCATCGCGCCCAGCATCCTGTTCTTCGCCCTCACCGGCTCGCTGCAGCTCTTCAGCCTGCACGAGGCGCACGGCGACTACCGCCCGATCCCGCTCGTCGAGAAGCTCGGCATGCTGCACAAGGACCAGGTCTTCGCCGCCAAGCCCAAGCGCAAGCCGCCTGCCGCCGGCGCCCAGGCGGCCAGGTCCGCCCCGAAGGCCGAAACGCATCGCGACGAAGGGCCCAAGACCTCCACCCTGGCGCTGAAGTGGTTCTTCCTGTTCGTGGCCGCCAGCCTGGCGGTCTCCACCTGCCTGGGCCTGTGGATGGCGCTGGCCCACAGCCAGAAGAAGGGCGTGCTCTGGCTGCTGTTCCTGGCCGGCGCGGCCCTGCCGGTGGCGATCCTGCTCGCCTAATCCGCTTGCCTGCCGCAGGGGCGGCGGTCTTAGGCTGCCGCTCCGATCAAGCGCAACACGGATGGGCGAGATGAGCGAGACCCTGGCGAAGCCGGCGGCCGACCAGACGGCCGAGGTGCTCTACGAGGCGGCGGACGGCGTCGCCGTCATCACGCTGAACCGCCCCGAGCGGCTGAACACCATCTCCGGGCCGATGCTGGCCTCGCTCACCGAACTGCTGCTCAAGGCCAACGCCGACCCCCAGGTCCGCGTGGTGATCCTGACCGGCAAGGGCCGCGCCTTCTGCGCCGGGCTCGACCTGGTGGACGCGACCCAGGGCTCGGGCATCGGCTCGGCTTCGCAGGCCAGCCACGTCTCGGTGAACCTGGACCTGCGCAACACCCCGCCCACCGTGCTGTTCGCCATGGACAAGCCCACCATCTGCGCGCTGAACGGGGCCGCGGCCGGCTATGGCATGGACACCGCCATGGGCTGCGACCTGCGGATCATGGGCGAGAGCGCCAAGCTGGCGGCGGCCTTCGTCAAGCGCGGGGTGGTGCCGGAAAGCGGCGGCACCTGGATCCTGCCCCGGCTGCTCGGCTGGTCGAAGGCGGCCGAGATCATCTTCACCGGCCGCACCCTGCCGGCGGCCGAATGCCTGGCGCTGGGCCTGGCCAACGAAGTGGTCCCCGACGCCGAGCTGATGGCCCGCGCCCGCGCCGTGGCCGCCGAGATCGCCGCCAACGCCCCGCTGGCCGTGCAGTCGGCCAAGCGGCTGATGCGCATGGGCATGGAGGAGACGTTCAACGACCACGTCCACCACGTCTATCTGCAGTTCCTGCAGCTGGTCCGCACCCAGGACTTCCGGGAAGGCATGACCTCCTTCCTCGAGAAGCGGCCCGCCGACTTCCAGGGCCGCTGAGGGCCCTAGGTTGATGACTCAATTATCTGGCCCAGAAGCTGAGGGTTGCGGCGAGGGCGAGGGCAGAGAGGAAGTTCCTGGCGGTGCGGTCGTAGCGGGTGGCGATGCGTCGCCAGTCCTTGAGGCGGCAGAACATGCGCTCGATGAGGTTGCGGCGCTTGTAGGCGGTCTTGTCGAGGGGATAGGGCGTGCGCCGGGTGGCGTTTGAGGGGATGACGGCCTGGGTGCGCCGGGACGTCAGCCAGGTCCTGAGACTGTCGGCGTCGTAGGCTTTGTCGGCGAGCAGCCGCTTGGGCGGGGCGAGGGTCTCCAGCAGGTCCCTGGCGACGCTGATGTCGGCGATGTTGCCGGGCGTCAGGGTGAAGGCGACCGGCCGGCCGAGATGGTCGGCCAGCGCGTGTATCTTGCTCGTGCGGCCGCCCCGCGAGCGACCGACCGCTTGGATCGCGTCCCCCTTTTTTTGGACCCTCGGGCCGAGCGGTGGACCTTGATGTGGGTGGAGTCGATGGCGAGCTCCTCGGGGATGCCGCCGCTGGCGGCGAGCTGCTCGAAGAGCCTTCGCCAGACGCCCTGGATGCTCCAGCGGTTGAACCGGTTGAAGATGGTCGTCCGCGGTCCGTAGACAGGCGGGCAGTCGCTCCATCGGCAGCCCGATCGCAACACGTGGAGGATGCCGCTGATCACGCGACGATCATCCTCCCGCTTCGGACCTGGCCGGTTCTTGGGAAGGTGCGGCTCGATCGCCGCCCAGGCCTCGTCGCTGATCCAATAGACGCCTTCCATGAACGCTCCTCCGCCTACAACGCGGAGTGATTCGTGATTTGCTCATTGAATCAATAGTCTGGTTAGGTCTTCACCCTAGGCCGCATACCCAATCATCGCGCTGTAATTCAGTAATTCTCTTCGTCATTCCCGGCCTTGTGCCGGGAACCCATGATCGCAGGCGATGCAGACCGATCAGCGGTGTCGCTGCGGCTTCCAGGTCATCACGGAGTTCATAGGTTCCCGGCACAAGGCCGGGAATGACGGGCCAAATAATTGAGTCACCCACCTAGGACCCTCGTAATACCGCTCAGCCCGGGCGGCTGGCGCCGGCGCCGTCCAGCACCTGGCGCAGTTTCAGGGCCAGCTGCTCGTAGGTGAAGGGCTTGGGCAGGAAGGCCACGTCGGCGTCCAGCATGCCGTTGTGCACGATGGCGTTGCGCGTGTAGCCGGTGGTGTAGAGCACCTTCATCCCGGGGCGCCGCCGCACGGCCTCGTCGGCCAGCTTGCGGCCGTTCATGTCGGGCATGACGATGTCGGTGAACAGCAGGTCCACCCGCGGCTGCATCTCCAGCAGCGCCAGCGCCTGGCTGGCGTCGGCGGCCTGCACCACCGTGTAGCCGAGGTCGCGCAGGGCATCGACCGAGATGTGCCGCACGCGCTCCTCGTCCTCGACCACCAGCACGATCTCTTCGCCCCGGGCGCGCAGCTGTTCGGTCGGCACGGTCGTCAGGACCTCGGGCGCGTCGGCGCGCAGGCTGCGCGGCAGGTAGAGCTTCACCGTCGTGCCGATGCCGGGCTCGGAATAGATCTTCACGTGCCCGCCCGACTGCTTGACGAAGCCATGCACCTGCGAGAGGCCCAGGCCGGTGCCGCGCCCGACGCCCTTGGTCGTGTAGAAGGGATCGAAGGCCCGCTCGACCACCTCGGGCGGCATGCCGGCGCCGGTGTCGGTCACCGAGACGACCACATACTGGCCCGCGGTGACGTCGGAGTTGTCCGAGGCGTAGACGTCGTCGAGATGGGCGTTGCCGGTCTCCAGCGTCAGCCGGCCGCCCTCGGGCATGGCGTCGCGGGCGTTGACGCAGAGGTTGAGGATCGCGTTCTCCAACTGGCCCGGGTCGGCGAAGCAGCTCCACAGCCCGCCGGCCAGCACGGTCTCGACCTTGAGCTGCTCGCCCACCGTGCGGCGCAGCATCTCCGACATGCCGCCCACCAGCTTGTTGGCGTCGAGGGATCGCGGCGCGAGGGGCTGTTGCCGCGAGAAGGCCAGCAGGCGCCCGGTGAGCTGGGCGGCGCGCTGGGCGCCCTCGATGGCGTTCTCGATGCAAGCCGCCGCGGCGGCCGCGTCGGTGGCCAGCCGGCGCTTGGCCAGGTCCAGGCTGCCGATCACGATGGCCAGCATGTTGTTGAAGTCGTGCGCGATGCCGCCGGTCAGCTGGCCGATGGCCTCCATCTTCTGCATCTGGCGGACCTGGGATTCGGCGGCGGCCCGGCTCGCCGCCTCGGCGTTCAACTGGGCGTTCACCGCCTCGGTCTCGGCGCGGGCGCGCAGGGCCTCGTCCAGGCGCCTGCGCCCGGCGCGATAGGACAGCAACCCCAGCACCATGACCGCGACCGCGCTGGCCGCCAGCGCCGTCGTCACCAGGGTCGCCTGGTCCTGGGCGATGGCCGTGCGCCGCGCGAGCAGCCGCTCCTCGTCGGCCTTCATGCCGGCCACGACCTTGCGGACCGCGTCCATCAGGGCCTTGCCGCGGCCCTGGCGGATGATGGCGATCGCCCCGGCGGCGTCGCCGTGCCGGTAGCGCTCGAGCACCTCGCGCATGGAATCCTCCCGCGCGTCGGCGAGGCCGCGCAGCCGGCGCGCGGCCGCCAGCTGGGGCGGATTGTCGGCGACCAGGCGCTCCAGCTGCTCGAAATCCCCGCCCAGCCGGGCGACGGAGGCGTCATAGGGGGCGAGGTAGTCCTGCCGTCCGGTGAGCAGGTAGCCGCGCTGGCCGGTCTCGGCGTCCTGCAGCCGCGACAGCACGGTGGTCAGTTGGTTCTCCACCTGCAGGGTGTGGTCCACCAGGCGGGCGCTGTTCTGCTGTTGCCGCACCAGGCCGATGACGCCCACCACGGCGATCGCCAGGACGATGAAACCCGCCACGAGGGCGATCAGTTGGCGGTCGGATTTCGCAGCCGGCATGGACCGGTGATGCTGTGAAAACGGCCGGCTGACAACTGCGAACGGCGCCGGCGGTCAGGCTGCCAGGGACGGCGCCTCGCGGGGCGCGCCGACGCGGGGCTCCGCGGCCTCGGCCGGGCGCGCGGAGAGGGCGTAGCCGAAGTCGCAGCGCAGGCGCTGGGCCAGGCGCGTCTCGAGCAGGGCGATGTCCCCGGCTCCGTAGCCCACGGCCCTTCGCGCCGCGCGGTCGGGGGCGATGTCCTCGCCATAGTCGGGATCCAGGCTGGCCTGCACCGCCTCGCGCGACGAGACGGCCATGGCGGCGGCCAGGTCGGCCTCGTCCAGATCGACGCCCCAGTGCGCCCAGATCCGGCGCACCCAGGCGGCGGGATCGCGCTCCACGTCCTCGTAGCGCACCACCATCACCCGATCGCGGAACACCCGCTTCAGGAGGCCCCAGCGGTTGAAGAAGCGGATGAACCACCACAGGTCGACGCCCTGGGCCGACGGCGGCTTGGCGACGTAGGCGTCGAGCGCGCCCAGCCGCTTGGCCTCGCGCCACTTGAAGAAATAGGAGATCAGCGAATCGGGGATGCGCCGCACCAGCAGCACCACCGGCGGCAGCCGCGCGACCCGCAGCGCGCCCAGCAGCGCCACCAGACGCGACGGCATGTGATGGGAACTGCCGATCTTCGGCGCCTGGGCGAAGCGCCGTCCGTGCCGGGCGTTGCCGATGAAGACGTCGCTCAGCGGGCCGCTGGAATAGGCCGGCGGCGGCAGGCGCAGGCGGTGCGCGATGGCCGTGCTGAGCATGAACCTCAGCCAGTGGGTGCCGGAGTTGTGGCCGCTGATCAGGAAGCCATCGACCTGTCGGCCGTAGTGCAGGAGGTGGAACCGCGAAAGGTCGTCCCGAAGGTCGGCGGCCAGCAGCGACAGGCCGAACTCATCCCGCTTCACGACTCGCCCCCGTCCAGAACCGAGGACGAGTTGAGCGGAGTTTTATGAGATTCTTATATCGAATCCATAAGAACTCATCTCCAGGTTGAAATGATTGCGCGCATTTCGGTCATGATCCGGCCGGCGCTCGCCGCAGTCAGTCGAAGCCGCGCAGCTCGGCCCAGAGGCCGAAGTCGTCGCGCCGCGCCTTCAGGCCGTTGATCGGGTGGTCGGCGTCGCGGTAGCCGAGCGCCATGCCGGCGAACAGCATGTGGTCGTCGGGCAGGCCCAGGAAATCCGCCACCGTCTTCGGATAGCGGGCCCAGTATTCCTGCGGGCAGGTGTCGAGGCCGCGCTCGACGGCCAGCAGCATGACGGTCTGCATGTACATGCCCAGGTCCGCCCACTGGGGCGGCCCCAGCTTGCGGTCGAGGCAGAAGAACAGGCCCACCGGCGCGCCGAAGAACTCGCCGTTCCTGGCGAGCTGGCGCAGCCGCGCGGGCTTGTCCTCGCGGGGAAGTCCGATCATGGCGTAGAGGTCCTCGCCGTTCTGGAAGCGGCGGGTGCGGAACGGCTCCCAGAGATTGGGCGGATAGACCTCGTACTCCGGCGTCTCGCCGAAGGGATTGGCCGCGACCAGGGCCTTGAACTCCGAAAGCGGCGCGCCGGCCAGGCCATAGACCCGCCAGGGCTGCAGGTTGCCACCGCTGGGCGCCTGGGCCGCGCGGGTCAGGATGTCGGCGACCAGATCGGCGGGCACGGGGTCGGGACGGAAGGCCCGGATCGAGACGCGCCGGGCGACAGCTTCCGAGACATCCATGGGTGAGGGCTCCGGCTTGACCTGGGCGGGCGGCGCACGCCAGCTATCCCCCACACCGCAAGGTCAAGGCAAGGACGCCCGCGTGGCCAAACGCCCACGAGCCCAGCGCACGGCGCCGCCTCGCCGCGGCCTGATCGGCCGGCTGTTCCGCTGGACGCTGATCGCCGTCCTGGTGTTCGGCCTGGTCGGACCCGTCGCCGTGGTGGCGGTCTACCGCGTCGTGCCGCCGCCGATGACCTGGCTGATGGTCGAGCGGATGTTCCAGGGCCACGGCTTCGACCGCCGCTGGACGCCGCTCAGCCGCATCTCCCCGCAGCTGGTCCGCAGCGTCATCGGAGCCGAGGACAGCCGGTTCTGCGAGCACCACGGCTTCGACTGGGGCGCCATCCAGAAGGCCATGGCCCACAACGAGCAGCGGCCCGGCAAGGTGCGCGGCGGCTCCACCATCAGCCAGCAGACCGCCAAGAACGTCTTCCTCTGGCCGCACCGCGACTGGGTGCGCAAGGGCCTGGAGACCTGGTTCACCGTCCTGATCGAAGGCCTCTGGGGCAAGCCGCGGATCATGGAGGTCTATCTGAACTCCATCGAGTGGGGTCCGGGCGTCTATGGCGCCGAGGCCGCCGCTCGCGCCAACTTCCACCTGAGCGCCGCCCAGCTCAGCCCGGCCCAGGCCGCGCGGCTGGCCGCCATCATCCCCAAGCCCCTGGCCTGGAAGGCCGCCCGGCCCGGCCCCTACATCCAGAAGCGCGGCGGCCACATCGCCGCCGCCGCCGGAACCGTCCGCCGCGACGGCCTGGCCGACTGCGTGCTCTAAGCCGGGTCGATTCCTTCCTCCGACCGAGGGTGATCTCTCCTCCTCCGTAGGGGCAGGGCCATCGCCTATGGCCGCTCGCAGAGCGGCAAGATGAAACACCAAGACCACCAAGGACACGAAGACCACCAAGAGTCTCCGGCGATCCGCGGCGCTGCGTTCCGGCAAGGCGCCTTCGTGGTCTTGGTGTGCTTGGTGGTCTTGGTGTCAAAAGACAGCGCCTGCGGCGCGCAGCCCGCGAAGCCTGTTCATATGCGATAGCCCTCCCCCTACGGAGGAGGAGAGTCAGCCCCGTCGCCCGTTCATGAATATTGCTCGACCCGGCGCAAGGTTAACCGGCGTTCACACTTGGCCCGGGCGATGCAACGGCATCCCCGTAGGGCGTGGAACTGTCCGAGATTGACACGGACAAGGCCGGGCCGGTCAGGAGTAGCCGAGATGAAGTTGATCCCTTCCGCAGCCATCGTCGCCGCGGGCCTGATGATCGCCTCCTCGGTGTCCAGCGCAGCGATCGTCACCGAGTTCACCACCTGGTCGCTGATGCTGATGGGCTTTGGCGGTCTCGCCGCCATGCTTCGCGCCCCCCGACCCCAACCGGTCCGCGCCGCGGCGCGGACGACGGGTTTCTAGAGAAGAGCTCTCCAGGCTCTAGCGTGCTGGCGCCGTCGGGTCCCCGCCCGGCGGCGTCTCTTTTCGGCCCTCGCCGGCCGTCAGGCCGGGCTGCGCGCGAGGCTGCGCACCACGCCCGTGCAGATCAGCGCCTGGCCGGCGAAATAGAGGCTCCAGACGGCGAAGCCGGTCCAGGCCGCGCCGGCCAGCGGCCCGGACCGGGCGAAGATCAGCAGGTCGGAGGCCAGGAACAGCAGCGCGCCCAGCGCGACGCCGCGCGGGAAGCCGCTGAGCCCGGCGCTGGCCGCCATGCCGGAGAGGCCCAGGGCGTAGAGGGCGACGCCGGGCGCGCCGGCCCGGTCCGCCGGCAGCAGGAAGGCCGCGGCGACCGTGGCCGCCACGAGGATCGCGGCGGCGGTCCAGGCCGGCCAGCCCAGGTCCGCCCGCCGATGGCGCCGGTAGAGCGCGATGGCGGTCAGATGGCCCGCCAGGAACGCCGCCCCGCCGACCACGAAGCCCGCCGCGCCCAGCAGCACGTCGCCCGCCGCCCCCAACGCCATGACCGCGAAGATCAGCCAGCCGTCGAGGGTGCGCGCCCGGAGCGCCGCATAGGCCGCCAGCAGTCCGACGCCGGCCCCCTTCCAGGCGAGGGCCGCGGCCGGCGACAGGAGAAGTCGGTCGGCCGCCAGGTAGCTGACGCCCGCGACGACGGCCCCGGCCAGGACCAGCCGCGCGATTCCATCCCGCGCCATGCGCCCCACTCCCCCTTGCGTTGCTGACCGCCAGACTAGGGCCTGTTAGGACCTGCAGCACCTTGGAAGAAGGAGGACTGGCATGAGCAGGCTGCCGCGCCATCTGGAGCGCCACCTGATCGCCCGCATCGGCTGGCTGCGCGCCGCGGTGCTAGGCGCCAACGACGGCCTGGTCTCCACCGCCAGCCTGATCGTCGGGGTGGCGGCCGCCAATCCGGCCAAGACCGGCGTCCTGCTGGCCGGGGCGGCGGGGCTGGTGGCTGGGGCCATGTCCATGGCCGCCGGGGAATATGTCTCGGTGAGCTCGCAGTCCGACACCGAGACCGCCGACATCGCGCGGGAGACCGCCGAGCTGGCGGCGGATCCGGCGGCGGAGGCCCGGGAGCTGGCGGGGATCTACGAGGCGCGCGGGCTCGACCCCGCCCTGGCGCGCCAGGTGGCCGACCAGCTCATGGCCAAGGATCCGCTGGGCGCCCACGCCCGCGACGAGCTGGGCATCTCGGAATTCACCACGGCGCGGCCGATCCAGGCGGCCATGGCCTCGGCCCTGACCTTCTCGGTCGGCGCCGCCGCGCCGCTGGCAGTGGTCGTGGTCGCGCCGGGCCAGTGGCTTTCGGCGACCGTCGCGGTGACCGCCCTGGCCGGGCTGGCGCTACTGGGCGCCATCGGCGCGCGGGCGGGCGGCGCGGCGATCGGCAAGGCGGTGCTGCGGGTCACCTTCTGGGGCGCCTTCGCCATGGCGGTGACCGCAGGCATCGGACGCCTGTTCGGCGCCACCGTCTCCTGAGGCCCCTGACGCGGCGTCCACGCCCCCATTGACACGCCCACTTCCACCCCTCAAACCCTCGCGCACTTGGAAAAACCCACCCTACCGGAGGCCTTCATGCGCGTCGGCGTGCCCCGCGAAATCAAGCCGGACGAATATCGCGTCGGCCTCACCCCCACCGCCGTGCGCGAATACGTCAGCCGCGGCCACGAGGTGATCGTCGAGACCACCGCCGGCCAGGGCGCGGGCTATCCGGACGAGGCCTACCAGCGGGCCGGCGCCAAGATCGCCCCCGACGCCGCGGCGGTGTTCGCCGGCGCCGAGCTGATCGTGAAGGTCAAGGAGCCGCAAGCCGCCGAATGGGCGCGCCTGACCGACAAGCACATCCTGTTCACCTACCTGCACCTGGCGCCCGACCCGGCCCAGGCCGACGGCCTGCTGGCCTCCGGCTGCGCGGCCATCGCCTATGAGACGGTGACCGATCCGCAAGGCGGCCTGCCGCTGCTGGCCCCGATGTCCGAGGTGGCCGGCCGCATCGCCGTCTTCTCGGCCGGCGAAACCCTGCTCAAGCACAACGGCGGCATGGGCCTCTTGCTCTCCGGCGTGCCCGGCGTGCCGCCGGCGCGCATCGTGGTGCTGGGCGGCGGCGTGGTCGGCATGAACGCCGCGCGCATGGCCGCGGGCCTGGGCGCCGAGGTGGTCATCGTCGAGCGCTCGATCCCGCGCATGCGCGAGCTCGACAACATGTTCCAGGGCCGCATCTTGACCCGCTATTCGACGCAGGACGCCGTCGAGGAAGAGATCCTCAAGGCCGACGTGGTGATCGGCGCGGTGCTGACCGCCGGCGCCAGCGCCCCGAAGATGATCCGCAAGGCGGACCTCAAGAAGATGAAGCCGGGCTCGGTGCTGGTGGACGTCTCCATCGACCAGGGGGGCTGCTTCGAGACCAGCCGGCCCACCACCCACGCCGACCCGACCTACACCGTCGACGGTGTCGTCCACTACTGCGTGGCCAACATGCCGGGCGCGGCGCCGCGCACCTCGTCCGAAGCCCTGGTGCACGCCACCCTCTCCTTCGGCCTGGAGCTGGCCGACAAGGGCCTGGACGCCTTGAAGAAGAACAAGCACCTGGCCAAGGGCCTCAACGTGCTGAAGGGCCAGCTGACCCATCCGGCCGTCGCCGAGGCGCTGGGCAAGCCGTTCGTCGACGCCTACGGGGCCTGGAAGTAGACACCACTAGACGCCGCCCTCCGATGCGTTAGGGTGCCTAACGTATGTGCTTCCTCGCGACCTTGAAGCCACGCCGTGGCTGATATCTTCCGCCCCGGCCGCTCCGGCGCCGCCTCTGTGCTCGGCCCGCTGGAGGGCGAGATCATGGAGGTGATCTGGAAGCACGCGCGCGCGCTTTCGGTGGGCGATGTCCAGGCCGCGCTGCGCGACCAGGGACGCCCTCTTTCCGACTCCGCCGTGCGGGCCGTTCTCAACAATCTCGCCGGCAAAGGCCGGCTGGCGAAGACCCGCCAGGGCAAGGCCACCTACTTTCAGGCCACCGCCACGCGCGGCGCCTTCGACGCCGGCGTGGTCGCCACCATCGTGGGCTCGCTGAAACGCAACTTCGGGTCAGAGGTCATCGCCGAGCTGGTGGACCAGCTCGCCGTGGACGAAGAGACGCTCGCCGAGTTCGAGCGGCGCATCGCCCAACGCAGGTCGGAGCTGGAGTCATGACGTGGCACGAGATCGGCCTCGATGCCGCCTACCTGGCCTTCAAGAGCCCTTTCCGGAACATCTGGCCCCTGGCCGCCCTGCCGGCGCTGGCGAGCCTGATCAGCGACCATGCCGCCCGCTCGGCGCCCCGGGCGCCAGCCGGTTCAACTCCCGCCGCCGCGCTCGCCGCCCTGCCGGGAATCGTTGGACTGGTGGTCATCCTCAACGCCATCGACCTCGGAAAGGTCGTGACCTGGCATGGCGTCGTCTTTCACTGGCTTACCCCGCTGATCGCCACGGCGTTCGCGCTCCACGCCATCGCTCGCGCCCTCCGGCGTCAGTCGCAGATCGCGGAATTCTTCGCCGTCGGCTCCCCGGCCCAGGGCCGATTGGCCAGCATCGCCGCCCCGTTGGACATTCGGGTGCGGGAGATTCCAAGCGAGGCGGCCGACTGCTTCGTGGCCGGCGTGTTGCGTCCCACGGTCTTCGTGTCCCGCGGCGCGCTGGCGCGGCTGGACGATGCGCAGCTTAGCGCCGCCCTACATCACGAACGCGCTCACGTGAGAGGACGCGACACCATGGCGCTCGCAGTCCTAGCGTTCCTGCGCGACCTCGCGCCCTGGGGGCGCGGCGCGGCGCTCGACGCCTTCCGTGCGGCGCGCGAAGCGGTCGCAGACCGGGCGGCGGTGCGTTCCGCGGGCTCGCTGAACCTTGCCGGCGCCCTGGTCGCACTTGCGCGGCCGGGCGCCGCGGGGCCGGCCGCCGCGGTGCTGCCCATGGCGCGCGCCGATACCTTCCGCTGGCGCATGGAAGCCTTGCTGGGCGACGGCGGGAGCGATGGGCCCTCCGGCGGCGAACGGATTCGGCTTGCCGCCGGACTGGTCCTCGGCTCGGCCCTGCTGGCCTGGCCCCTGGTCCAGTTCCAACTGATGGAAATGCTCTGCGGCGTCCATTGAACGCCCGGACTTGCCGACCGCGAATTATCCGTTAAGCTACTTAACGATTGAAGGTCGGCCGTCCTGACTGCGCGCCTGCGGCGGGACGCGGCCATTTCCCGAGGTGAGACCGATGAGCTTCCGTTTGGCCGTGGGCGCGCTGGTCGCCCTTTGCCTCGCCGCCGGCGCCGCAGCCTGGGCCGCGCCCGCCGTCCCGGCCTATATCGCCGCGGCCGTCGCCGACGCAAAGCGCCCTGAGGCCGACAGCAAGCGCGACGCCGACCGGAAGCCCGCCGAGGTCATCGCCTTCGCCGGCGTCAAGCCCGGCGACAAGGTGATCGAGCTCGATCCCGGGCAGCTCTACTTCACCCGGATCCTTGCAAGGACGGTGGGGCCGCGGGGACGGGTCTACGCCTACGTCCCCTCCGACCTGGATGCGCTCTACAAAAAGGCCAACATGGCGGTCCCGCCGCCGCCCGAGCCGGACTATCCGAACGTCACCTTCATCTATGAGCCGATCGCCAATGTCGGCGCCCCGGAAGCCGCCGACCTCGTCTGGACGACCGACAACGTCCACGACTTCCACAACAAGCTGTTCGGGCCCGCGGACATGGCGGCGGTGAACGCTTCCATCTACCGCGCGCTGAAGCCGGGCGGCGTCTACATCGTGGCCGATCATGCAGCCGAGTCCGGCTCCGGCCTGCGCGACACCGAGGGCTTGCATCGCATCGATCCGGCGGTGGTGAAGTCCGAGGCGGCCGCCGCCGGCTTCATCTTTGAGGGCGAAAGCCAAATCCTTCGCAATCCGGCCGACGATCACACGAAGAGGGTGTTCGACAGCTCGATCCGCGGGAAGACCGACCGGTTCATCTTGAAGTTCCGCAAGCCTCGCGCCGGCGCGGCGAAATGAGGCGCAACCGCTCAATCCATCCGCGCGCGGGCTCGCGCGCACGCCACCGCAGAGGCATCCGCAGCCTCGCCGTGACCGCGCTGGGGGCGTCCTTGGCGGGAGCCCTGCTACTCGCCGCCGCGGTCCCATCTCACGCGATCGAGGGCGACAGCCTCTACGCCAAGCCTGGTCAGACCTTCACGGCCAGCGATGGCGCGAAGCTCAACTTCTACTGCCGCGGAACAGGCTCGCCGACGATTGTACTCGAAGCCGGCGAGGGCGATTGGTCGCCCGCCTGGGCGAGCGTGCAGCCGGCGCTGGCGCAGTTGACCCGCACCTGCAGCTACGATCGCGCCGGCGCCGGGTTCAGCGGTCCGGGGCCTCGCCCCTACGGCGAGGCGCGCTTCGCCGAGCAACTGCACAGCGCGCTTCACAACGGCGGCGTCAAAGGCCCGTACATCCTCGTTGGGCACGCGAGCGGCGGCGACATCGTGCGCATCTTCGCCGACCGCCATATGTCCGAGGTCGCCGGGATGGTGCTCATCGATCCTGCGGAACGCGACGTGGAGACGACCCACGACCTTGACGAGCTTTGGCGTGGAATCGACGAGCGGAATCTCGGCGCCATGACCTTCTGCCGCGACGCGCTGGCCGCCGGTAAGCCGTTTCCGCCGCCCCCGCCGCCGGATCATCGCGGCTATGCCTGCCTGGGCTACCCCTTTAGGGGCCTACCGGAGCCCCGGTTCTCGCCGGAGCTCAACGACGCCGCGACGCGGGTCATGTCGACCAAGGTTGAGGTCTATGACGCCTTGATCTCCGGCATCGGCCAAAGGCCTGAAAACGTGAGGCGCCTCAAGAGCCATCGCCGGTCCCTCGGATCCCGCCCTTTGCGCATCGTCCTGGCCGCCTACGAGATTCCACCCACGTCGGGGCTGCCCGCGGCCGAGCGGATCAAGTTCAACAAGGGCTTCCGGACCGCTGGGGCCAAGCTGCTCGACCTCTCGACGAATGCCAGACTGATCACCACCGACACCGGGGCGTTCGTCCAATGGGAGAGGCCCGACATCGTCATCGACGCAATTCGCGAGGTCTATGACCAGTCGAAGCGACCTCACTAGTCGGGGGTCGGTTTCGCGCCCCGCCGCCGGAACGGCCGCCGCTTCAAGTCCGTCTTCTCGCCCTTGGCCTTGGCCGCGATCTCCTTGAGCTTGACGGTCTGCAGGGCCGAGAGCGCCTGGCCGGGCGCGCCCTTTTCCGGATCGCCGAAGGCGCGGCCGTAGGTCTTCAGCCGGTCGGTCACCGAACCCAGGAACTCGCCCTCCCACTCGGAGAGCTTGACGCCGGCCCGGTCGGCCTGGCGCTGGGCGCGGCGCAGGGCGTTCAGCGCGGCCCGCTTGGCCTGCGCCTTCAGGTCGGGCGGCTTGGGCGGCTTTCGGTTCAAATCTCTCCGATCGCCGAGAGATAGAGGTCGAGGATGGCGTCCTCCTCCAGGCGCTTGGCGCGGTCCTGCTTGCGGATGCGCACCACCTTGCGCAGGATCTTGACGTCGAAGCCGTTGCCCTTGGCCTCGGCGAAGACCTCCTTGATCTGCTCGGCCACCTCGGCCTTCTCGACCTCCAGGCGCTCGATGCGCTCGATGATCGACTTGAGCTGGCCCTGGGCCGCCTGGTTCAGGACATCGGGATGGGCGGAGGCGTCGTCGGCCATGGGGCGCTCTTCAAGGTCTAGGGGTGGATCGCGCCGGACCCTACCGGCGCGCCCGGGCCCTGTCATGCCGGCCATGAACCTTGCCTGTGGATAAGCCCCAATACGATAAGAGGGGTGACGGAACGCCGCGCATAGGTGGACGCATGCCCAAGAAGAGCCGACCGACCCAGTCCGACGCGGAAGCCGCAGTGCGGGTGCTGATCGAATGGGCCGGCGACGACCCGGACCGCGAGGGCCTGATCGAGACCCCCAAGCGGGTCGCCAAGGCCTACAAGGAGCTGTTCGCGGGCTACGAGACCGACCCGAAGGACTATCTGCAGCGCACCTTCGAGGAGGTGGCCGGCTATGACGAGCTGGTGATCCTGAAGGACATCCCGGTGGTCAGCTTCTGCGAGCACCACATGCTGCCGTTCATCGGCCGCGCGCACGTGGGCTACCTGCCGTCCAACCGGGTGGTGGGCATCTCCAAGCTGGCGCGCGTGGTGCGCGGCTTCGCGCGTCGCCTGCAGATCCAGGAAAAGCTCACCGCCGAGATCGCCGGCGCGATCTGCGACATCCTCAAGCCCAAGGGCGTCGGCGTGGTGATCGTCTCGGAGCACAGCTGCATGACCATGCGGGGCGTCAACACCCCCGGGACCCGCCTGACCACCAGCCACCTGCTGGGCGAGGTCCGCGACGACCCGCGCACCCGCCAGGAATTCTTCGACCTGGTCCGCAACGGCGCGCATTAGCGCCCTACCTCCCCCATCGCGGCGGCGATGGCGGCAGCGGGACCGCTCGCCGACCCCGGCGAAGGCCGGGGGAAGCGGATGGGGGGAAGGGCAAGCCGGGCGCGCGGCGCCAGCCTCATCCACCTACAAGTCAGAGCCTGGGGCTCGCCCTCTCCACCACCCGCTCTCCGGCGGGCGGTCCCCCTCTCCCGCGTGCCGCGGGAAAGGAAGGTCAGCCCTGCTTGGCTTTGAAGCGCGGGTTCGTCTTGTTGATGATGTAGACGACGCCCTTGCGGCGCACGAGCTTGCAGTCGCGGTGACGCGTCTTGAGCGACTTGAGCGAGCTTCTGACCTTCATGACCTAAATCTCGGGCGCGCGGACGGTGGCGTCCGGGGGTTGCGTAGGGAGCGCGCGGATATACGGAAAGGCCCGGCCCAAGTCAATGTCACCGGCGCGCCGATCCTCAGGGCGCGCCGCCCGCGACCGGAACGCCGGTGAACCGATCGTAGACCAGCCCCGTCAGGCGGCCCTGGGCGTCGCGCTTCAGGACCACGTCCTGCCAGTAGGCGCGGTCGACGAAGCGGTCCGGCCCGACCGGGATCAGGGCGTCGAGGCTGTCGCCGGGCCAGCGCAGCGTCCAGCCCCCGTCGGCCGCCTCGAGCCGCAGGTCGGCGTTGGGCCGGTAGAAGTCCGGCCCGAAGTGGAAGCTGAGCGGCGCCTCGGCTATGGCGACCTTGCCCGCCATGGGGTGGAAACCCTCGACCGGCCGGCCCAGGGCGAGCGCGGCGACGTCCTCGCCGAGCGAGGTGGTCGAGGAGGAATAGGTGTTGCTGAGCGCCACCACCGTCAGCCGCTCGTCCGGCAGGTAGAGCACATAGGAGGCGAACCCCGGCGAGCGGCCGTTCATCGTATAGGCCGGGCCGCCGAACCGCTGGCTTTGTGAGGACTTGAACCAGCCGTAGCCGACCCGTTCGGCCGGGCTGAGCGCGGCGTCGCGCGACGCGGGGCTCAGGAAGCCGCCGGAGAAGAGGGCCCGCACCCATTTGGCCTCGTCGCGCGCCGACAGCGCGACCGAGGCGTTGCCGGCCTTGGCCGACCAGTGGATGGCCTGCGCGGGCTCGACGCCGACCCGGCCGGCCACCTGATAGCCCCGCGCCACCGCGCCGGGCAGCGGCCGGTCGTCGTCGATCGCCGCCTCGCTCATGCCGAGCGGCTTGAAGACCAGGTCGCCCACCGCGTCGGCGAAGGGCTTGTGCGCCTTGGTCTCGACGATCAGGGCCAGGAGGTTGTAGGCCGAATGCTCCTCGCGCAGGAACTTCTCGCCCGGCTTGAAGAGCAGCGGCTGTCCGGAAACGTAGTCCACCAGGGATTTCGGCGTCTGCGGCTTCTGGAGGATGTCGTTGTAGTCGTCCCGCGCGTTGATGTCGGGCAGGCCCGAGCGTTCCGTCAGGAGGTGGCGAACCGTCACGGCGTCGCCCCAGGTCAGGCCGTCGACCAGCGCCGAAGCCGGGGTGTCGAGCGTCATCGCGCCCCGGTCGACCAGGCGCAGAGCCGCCGCGGCGGTGAACTGCATCGACATCGAGGCGATGTGGAACCGGGTGGCCGGCGTGTTGGGGATCTTCCGCGCGCGGTCGGCATAGCCATAGGCCCGCTCGAACAGCAGCCTGCCGTCCCGCTCCACCCGCACCACGCCCGAGAAGTTGCCGCCCTCGGCGTAGCCGCGGACGTAGCTGTCGATCGCCTCGGCGGAGGTCGCGGCGGGCGCCGCGAGCGCCGGGCCGGCGAGCGCCACGCAGATCGCCGCCAGCCACAGGCCGTTCCGGAAACCGTTCATGCGCTCTCCCTTCGCCGGACAAGGATTGACGTGGGGGCAGGCCGATCACAAGCCGCAAGCGCAAGGATTGCGCCTTTGTAATTGAGAGCGGACTCGACCCCCGGTAGACTCCCTGCGATGCGCCATCGCCATCTGAGTTTGCTGGCCCTGAGTTTCCTGGCCGCCTGCGCCAGCCAGAAGCTCGGCCCGCCGCCGCCTCGACCCGCGCCCGTCGCGCCCCAGGCGCCGCCGCCGGCCGCGACGCCCGCGCCCGCGCCGGAAGCCCCGTCCGTCGCGCCGATCACCCCGCCGGCCGTCTCCGGCGACATGGTGTTCGACGCCTGGGCCGCCGACTTCTATGGCCGGGCGCTGAAGGCCGGCGTGCCGCGCGACGTGCTCGACCGCGAGATGGCGGGCCTGACCCCCGATCCGCGCGTGGCCTCGCGCGATAGCCGCCAGCCGGAGTTCTCCCAGCCGATCTCGACCTACATCAAGGGCGCGGTGACCGAGGGCTCGGTGGCCGGCGGCGAACGGCGGCGCACCGACGTGCCGCAGCTGGCCGACATCGAACAGCGCTTCGGCGTGCCCCGCGAGGTGCTGATCGCCATCTGGGCGCGCGAGACCGGCTATGGCGCGATCCAGGGCGATTTCGACGTCATCCGGTCCATGGCCTCCCTGGCCGCCCAGGGCCGCCGCCGCGACTGGGCCGAGGGCGAACTGATCTCGGCGCTGAAGATCATCGCCTCGGGCGAGGCCGCGCGGCCGCGGCTGAAGGGGTCGTGGGCCGGCGCCATGGGCCAGACCCAGTTCCTGCCGTCGGCCTATCTGTCCACCGCCGTCGACGGCGACGGCGACGGGCGGCGCGACATCTGGGGCTCGCCCGCCGACGCGCTCGCCTCGGCGGCCAACCTGCTCGCCAAGGCCGGCTGGACCCGCGGCCAGAGCTGGGCGCGGGAGGTGACCGCGCCGCCCGGCTTCGATTTCTCGATGAGCGAGGGCCCCAAGCTGACGCCCGACGCCTGGGCCGGCCTGGGCGTGACCCGCGCCGACGGCCTGCCCTGGACCGACGCCGACCGGGCCGCCGAGGCCCAGCTGCTGGCGCCGGCCGGCGCGGCGGGACCGGTGTTCCTGCTGTTCCCGAACCACTTCGTGATCCGCCGCTACAACAATTCGGTGGCCTATGCGCTGGCGGTGGGCCTGCTGGCCGACCGGATCGCCGGCGCCGGCCCCCTGGTCCGCCCCTGGCCCGTCGAGACGCCGCTGTCGCTGGCCGACCGGATGACCGCGCAGCGGGCGCTGGCGGCGCTGGGGTTCAGTCCGGGGACGCCGGACGGCGTCGTGGGCCTGGGCACCCGCGCGGCGCTCCGGAGCTGGCAGAAGGCGCGGGGAATCACGGCCGACGGCTACCTGTCGCCCGACATGGTCGAACGGCTGAAGGCCGAGGCCCAGACGGGCTCGACGCCGGCGTCCCTGGCCGCGCCTGCGGGTCCAGGGTCGGTCGTGCGCGACCGTTGACACCTGTCGGCCCCCAGCGTTGGGTGGCGTGAGTGACGGCTTGGGAGTTGGTTATGCGGATACGACTAGCTGCGGCCCTTTGCGCCGGTGTCGCCGCCTTTTCAACCACGGCCCGTGCGACGACTTTCGTCGAAAACGTAACCCTGCCGCTGTCGTTCAGCGTCATCAATCATGCGGAGGGAATTGTCACCTTTCCGGCCGTCACGTTTGGCAACGGGGATGACATCATATTCAATGTAACGTTTGATCACCCCTTGATTGTCGATCCTCATACCGGAGGGATATATACTTACAGTATAAAGGTCGTAGGTGACGATACATATCCATACCAGATTATTCCGAATACGAGCGGCCGAGGATTTATTTCATACCAAAATTTTCAACCGACTTCGAATATAAATGGATTTTCTGTTGATGTAACGGTCGATACCGGGCCCTTTGGGCTCAACGCTACAGGATCGATCGACACGATAGTTTTCCATCTCGAAGTACCTGAGCCCACCACCTGGGCCTTGATGGTCGTGGGCTTTGGCGCGGCCGGCGCTCTCCTGCGCCGCAAACGGCGAACCTCCCGCGACGCATCACGCGGGCTGCAGAACTCCTACTGACCTGCGGGCCTCCGCCGCGTGCGCCGCCGATAGGACGCGAGGGCGATCGACCTGTGCGCCAGCGGAGCCCGCGCGCGTTCAGGGTGAGTCACCTCGTTGGATCGGACATACGACCACACCGTCCCAGCCGGGGGACCTAGGCGCCGCCCTCGTCGCTGCGTTCGATGGTCGCCATGGTGGCGTCGGCGCGGGTGGCCGGCTGGGGATCGGCGTTGCGCAGGGCCGGGCTGATGAAGGCGTAGGCCAGCATCATCAGCATCAGCACCATGTTCAGCACGAAGGGCGCCGAGTGGTTGGCCCGGTAGATCGCCATGAAGGCCGGCGCGAAGATGGCGTTGATCCCGTTGACCGCCGCGATCGCGCCGGCGACGCGGGCCTGGTCGCGCCAGCCTACGGCCAGGGAGGATCCCGCCGTGAAGCCTGGCCGGGCGAAGCCGAAGCCCAGGCTTGCCAGCGCATAGCCCGCCACCACCGTGCGATAGTCCGGCTGCAGCGCCACCAGCAGGTTGCCGGCCGCCGCGCAGGCCACGCCCCAGCGCAACAGCTGGCGCGGGGTCATCTGGAACATGCGGATCAGGCCCCATTGGGCGAGCAGGCCGGCCACCGCGCCGAACGCCATGGCGATGGCGATGGAATCCTTGGCGGCCATGGGCGAGACGCCCAGCTTGTCGATGACCAGGAAGCCCAGGGTCTGCTGCTGCGCCGTCTGGCTGGTGGCCACCACGAAGCCGAAGATGGCGAAGGGCAGGATGCGCTGGTCGCGCCACAGCGGCAGCGTCTCCTGGGCGATCTCGCCGGCCTGTTCCACCAGGGTTTCGGGGGCCGCCTCGGCCGGGCGCCGGCTCTCCGGCAGGAAGCGCCAGACCACCAGCAGCATCACCGCGGCGATGGCCGCAAAGGTGAACAGGGGCCCCGCGATCCCCACCACCGGATAGACGAAATAGGGCGCCAGGAACGGTCCGAAGACGGTGCCCAGGCCAAAGGCGCCCGCCAGGCTGGCCATCGCCTGGGTGCGCTCCTCGCGCGGCGTGTGGTCGGCGACGTAGGCTTGGTTGGCGGGGTTCGAGGCCGCGCCGAACAGGCCGAACAGCG
>Ga0207695_10002172_pt1 | contig 29661 bp, 26 predicted proteins | sample KBSC54metaG_FD_184354 | JGI IMG/M metagenome (GOLD analysis project Ga0207695, IMG submission 184354) | Corn rhizosphere microbial communities from Kellogg Biological Station, Michigan, USA - KBS C5-4 metaG (SPAdes) (version 2) | ecosystem: Host-associated > Plants > Roots > Rhizosphere > Soil...
TCTACTGGGCGTGGTGGATCTCGTGGTCGCCGTTCGTCGGCATGTTCATCGCGCGCATCTCGCGCGGCCGCACGATCCGCCAGTTCGTGATCGGCGTGCTGCTCGTGCCGACCGCGTTCAACCTCGTGTGGATGACCGTGTTCGGCAACAGCGCGATCTGGCTCGACACGCACGGCGCGGCCGGCGCGCTCGCGCAAACGGCCACCAACGTCGATGCGCTGCTGTTCCGCTTCTTCGATTTCCTGCCGCTGTCGCAACTGCTGTCGATCGCCGCGATCGTGCTGATCGCGGTGTTCTTCGTCACGTCCGCCGATTCGGGCGCGTTCGTGATCGACCAGATCGCGACGCGCGGCAACGCGCATTCGCCCGTCTGGCAACGGCTGTTCTGGGCCGCGCTGCTCGGCGTGACGGCCGCGGTGCTGCTGGTCGCCGGCGGGCTCGGCGCATTGCAGGCGATGACGCTGATCGCCGCGCTGCCTGTCGCCATCATCATGCTCGCGCTCTGCTACGGGCTGTGGCGCGGGCTCGCGGCCGACCGCGCGCACTATTCGCAGGAGATCGCGCCTGCGGCGAGCTACTGGACCGGCCAGCACTGGCGCCACCGGCTGACGCACATCCTGCGGCAGACGACCGAGGCCGAGGCGCGCCAGTTCGTCGCCGAGATGGTCGAGCCCGCGCTGCGCAAGGTCGCCGACGAACTGCGCGCGAGCGGCGTCGATGCGCACGTGCAGCGCGACAGCGACGACGCCGTGCGGCTCACCGTGCCGACCGCCGAGCACCGCGATTTCGTGTACGGCGTGCGCGTGACGGTGAAATCCGCGGCCGCGTACCTGGTGCGCGAGGCGGCCGAGCCGGAAGCGGCCCGTGCGCACGTGTACAGGATCGTCACGTTCTTCGAGGACGGGCGGCTCGGCTACGACGTCGAATACCTGCGCGGCGACGAAGTGATCGCCGACGTGCTGCGCCAGTACGAACGCTACGTGTCGCTCGCGGCCGACAAGCGTACGCATCTGCTGAGCCGCGCGCCGGGACACGCGACGGAGGCCGAATGAGCACGTACGCCGCAGCCCTCGCTGCGCCCCGCCGGCCGGGCGCGTGCGGCGGAGCCGCACGATGAGCGGGCTCCTGCAAAGCCGCGCCGCCGACCTCGTCGCGCTCGGCACGCTCGCCGTGCTTTATCTCGGCGGAGCCGGCATCGCGCTGTGGCGGATTCGGGCCGCGGCGCCGCGCGGCAAGGCCTACTGGATCGTCTGCATGGCGCTGCTGGCCGGCGGCGCCATCGCGATGGGCGGCAACCTGTCGCCCGTGCCGAACAGCGGTGAAATGCCGCCCGGTTTCGCGCTCGGCGTCGAAGCCGTCCTGCTCGGCCTCGCGCTGGTTGCCGGAGGTTGCGCGTGGCTGATGCTGCGCGCGCGGAAACGCTGACGCGTGCATGTCGCGCGGCGCGGCTTCGTCAGTCAGGCGCGAACGGCGACACGCGGGGCCAGCAGGCGGCGACGTGCCTGCCCTGATCCGCTTTATCGCAACGCGTTACGCGGACAGCGCGCGCGCCGTCACGAGCCAGCAGGCCGCGTCGAAACGCACCTCTGTGCCGTGCACGTAACGCTCGAACGCGACACGCACCTTCTCGACCACGCGCCGCCGCGTCGCGTCGTCCGTCTCCAGCAGCGCGAGCCCGACCGGGCCCAGCCGCGCGATGTAGTCGTCCAGCGCGGGCTCGGGCAGCACGCCCGCCCTGTCGACCGGCTCGATCGCAATGTCGGCCCAGCCGCTGTCCGACAGCACCGACGCGATCCGCTGCCGGTCGCCGAACGCGAACTGCCCCGGCGCGCCGGGCCGGCGCGCGGGCAGGTTCGGCAGCAACGGCGCGGCGGCCTGCTCGGCCGTCGTCATGAACGGGTTGTCGGCCGCGCTGCGCCATGCGACGAACCGCATTTGTGCATCCGGCCGCGCCGCGAGCCGCAGATTCGCGAAGGCCCGCACCGGATCGTCGAAGAACATCACACCCAGGCGCGACACGATCAGGTCGACGCTCGCGGGCTCGAACGCATGAGCCTGCACGTCCGCGCACACGAAGCGGGCATGAATGCCGCTGCGTTCGGCGCGCGCCTGCGCGGCATCGATCATCCGGGCCGAGATGTCGATACCCATGCATTGCGCGTCCGTGCCGAGCCGGCGCGCGATCGCAAGCGTGACCGCGCCCGTGCCGCAGCCGACGTCGAGCACGCTGCGCGCCGACGACGCGGCCGCCGCATCGGCAAGCAGCGCCTCGAACGGCTCGAACATCCGGTCGATCGGCGCCTGCGCATCGACCCATGCACGCCCCGACGGGCCATTCCACAGCGCGGATTGCTCGTCGTTGGGCCGGTTGGTTTCCATCGTCGATTCCCTTTCTGGTTCATTGGTCATAAAGCACACTGTGCTGCTTCAAGCCGGCTTGAGGTCAAGGCCCCGGCCGCGAAACCCGGCGCGTAGACGAGCACCCCGCCGCGCCCCGTTTTTCACATTTCTTACATTCGTGCTGCGTATCGTTGACGACTTTCCTACGGTGCCTCCCATGCGACGACTCCTCCCGCGCGCACTGCTCGCGCGCTGCGCCCCCCTTGTTGCCCTTGCCGCGCTGTCCGCGTGCTCGAATCACATCGATTCGCCGGCCGATCCGGCCAGTGCGTCGGTCAACGTCCAGGCCGCATGGGTCGAGATCGGCGACGCGAACCAGGCAATCGCGCGCGTCATCACGAACTACACCCCCGCGTCGGCCGGCGATCCGCTGTGTCCGCAACTGACCGTCGACGGCAAGCTGTCGCGCATGACGCTGCGCGCCGGCGCCGCGACCCCGGCCCAGCGGCCGACCGCCAGCGACCCGGCCGATTCGAAGCCGTCGAGCTTCCCGGTCTCCGTCTGCGAAACGACGTTGCCGGCCGATGCACAGGCGGCGAGCGTCGCGGGCCGCACGCTGCCGCTGCCGAAGGCACAGCCGCAGCGCATCGCGATCATCGCCGACACCGGCTGCCGGATGAAGAAGGCCGACAACGCATGGCAGGCGTGCAACGACGCGACGGTCTGGCCGTTCGACACGATCGCGGCCAGCGTCGCGAAGCTGTCGCCGGACCTGGTGCTGCACGTCGGCGACTACCACTATCGCGAGAACGCATGCCCGCCGGACATCGCCGGCTGCAAGGACAGCCCATGGGGCTATGGCTGGGATACGTGGCAGGCCGACCTGTTCCGCCCGGCCGCACCGCTGCTCGCGAAGGCGCCGTGGGTCGTCGTGCGCGGCAACCACGAGGAATGCGCGCGCGCAGGCCAGGGCTGGTACCGCTTCCTCGATCCGCGCCCGTATTCGGCCGCCCGTTCGTGCGACGATCCGGCCAACGACACCAACGCGAACTATTCGGAACCCTATGCGGTGTCGCTCGGCGGCGGCTCGCAGGTGATCGTGTTCGACACCGCGAAGGTCGGCCGCACGCCGCTCAAGACGACCGACGCGCAATTCGGCATCTACCAGAAGCAGTTCCAGACGGTGGCCGCCCTCGCGTCGAAGGCCGGCATGACGACAACGATCTTCACGAACCATCATCCGATCCTCGCATTCGCGCCGATCGCCGGCAGCACGCCCGCGCCGGGCAACCTCGCGCTGCAGTCGGTGATGGCGAGCCTCAACGCGCAGGCGTACTACCCGCCGGGTGTACACGTCGCGCTGCACGGTCACGTGCACGACTTCCAGGCGATCAACTTTTCGTCCGGGCACCCGGCGACGATCGTGTCCGGCAACGGCGGCGACAATCTCGACGTCGCACTGCCCGACCCGTTCCCGGCCGGCCTGACGCCGGCACCGGGCGCCGTGATCGAGCGGCTGTCGCACAACAACAGCTTCGGCTTCCTGATCATGGAACGCCGTGCGGCACCCGCGACGGGCTGGGTGTTCCGTGCGTATTCGGCGGCAGGCAAGCTGCTCGCGTCGTGCAACCAGTCGGGCACGACGCTCGCCTGCGACAAGACGGGGTTCATTGCGCCGTGAGTGAAGAGGTTCGAGATGCCGGCCGCGTTGCGCGCGGCCGGCAAACGCTGCACACGCTTGCCGCGGCCGTGCTCGCCGGCCTGGCGCTGGCGGCGCACGCCGCGCCGTCCGAAACGGTCCTGCTCCCCGGCGCGCCGCCATCGCGCGTCGTCGACACGATCGGCAACGGCACGCCGCAGGTGACGGGCAAGATCGACGCGGCCACCGCACGCTTCGCGCCCGATCCGTCGCTCGTCGCGCTCGGCCGCCGGATCTTCTTCGACCCGCGGCTGTCCGAGCCGCGCGGCATGTCGTGCGCGGGCTGCCACGATCCGGGCCGTGCGTTCGCACCGACGCTGTCGGCGGCTTCGCTCGGGGGGCCCGGCGTGCCGGAAGGCAGCCGGCCCGGGCGCTTCAGCCGGCGCAATGCGCCGTCGCTGCTTTATGTTCGCTACGTGCCGCGCCGCCACTTCTACCAGGACGACGATGCGCCCGCGCCGTCGCCGTTCGGCGGACTGTTCAGCGATGGCCGCGCGGATACGCTCGCCGAGCAGATCCGCGGGCCGCTGTTCGATCCGAACGAGATGAACAACCGATCGCCGGCCGCGCTGCTGCGCAAGGTCAATGCGACCGAACTCGCGCCCGATCTCGCCGCGCGCTTCGGCGCGCCGGTGCAACGCGATCCCGAGCAACTCGTGCGCGCGCTGGGTTCGGCCGTCGAAACCTATCTGCAGAGCGACGAGATGGCGCCGTTCACGTCGCGCTTCGACGCGTTCCTGCGCACGCGCAAACCGCTCGCACCGGCCGAGATGCGCGGCCTCGCGCTGTTCCGGAATCCGGACAAGGGCAACTGCATGACCTGCCATACGCTGTCGGACACGTCGAGCCGCCCGGAGCGCTCGCTGTTCACCGATTTCGGTTATGACGCGATCGCCGTGCCGCGCAACCGCGCGCTGCCTGCGAACCGCGATCCGCGCCATTTCGACAACGGGCTGTGCGACACCGCACGGCGGCTGCGCTGGCCCGAGCCGACGCAATGGTGCGGCTATCTGCGTACGCCGGGGCTGCGCAACGTCGCGGTCAAGCAGACCTTCATGCACAACGGCGTGTTCACGACGCTGCGCGACGCGGTCGCGTTCTACAACACGCGCTCGACCGACCCCGGCTTCTGGTATCACGGCGCCGGGACGTTCGACGACGTGCCGGCCGCCTATCGCGGCAACATCAACGTCAACTCGACGCCGATGAACCGCCGGCCCGGCACGCCGCCCGCGCTGACCGACGCGGAAATCGACGACATCGTCGCGTTCCTCGGCACGCTGACCGACGCGCGCTATACGGGCATCGCCGCGGCTGCTCCCCCTGCCGCCCGGATTGCCGGATCGCCGGACCGCCGAACCACCCCGCCGGCGCGCTGACCCTGGCCGAACGGCCAGCCGCAAGCGCGCCCGCTTGCGGCCGCCGCAAACACTGGTTATATTTACAGTACTGTATTTATGAACAGTGAGGTGCGCGATGGAACATCTGGTCCGTATCGTCAACGACACCGATCGCCAAGTGCTGGCGTGGCTTCGTGCCCAGGTCGGCGACGCCCGCGTCGAGCGCGCGGCGCGCCAGCTCGGGCATACGCGCAAGCCGTTTCCGTCGGCCGTCTGCCGGTATCTGGGCATGAGCGCGCCGGCCACGCTGCGCCAGGCCGAACGGCCGCGCGTCGCACGCGATTTCTCGGTCGGCGATCGTTACCTGTCGTTGATCCGCCAGCACCTCGCTTCGCATTCGGCAGGCCGCTGACACGGCAGCGGCCTGCCGGAGCGATCCCGCGTGCGCGAGCACGGCCGGCAGCCGCCGTGCTTATGCGGCCGCCGCGGCATCGCGTATCAGGCGGCCGAGCGTTTCAAAAGCCGCCTCGTGCGCCGCATCGAACACGCGCGTGCACGCAAGCCGGATATAAGCGTCGAAGCGGTCGGAATTCGAGAAGATCGAACCGGGCGCGATCTTTACTCCATGCGCCAGCGCGGCATCGAACAGCGCGTCGGAACGCACGCCTTCCGGCAACGCGATCCACAGCAGCATCCCGCCCGGCGGCTGGTTCATCCGGGTTCCGGCCGGAAAATGCCGTGCAATCGCGTCGATCGTCGCATCGCGCTGCACGCGCAACTGTTCGCGAAACCGGCGCAGATGGCGATCGAACGCACCCGAGCCGACGAATTCGGCGGCAACGGCCTGCAGCAACGCGGCATTGTGCCGGCTGTGCGCGAACTTCAGCATCTTCACGCGCGCATGCCAGCGCCCCGCACTCATCCAGCCGAGCCGCATCCCGGGGGCCAGCACCTTGTTGAACGACGGGCAGTAGATCACCGTGCCGTCGCGGTCCCATGCCTTGGCCGGCTTGACCGCCTGCGGCGCCTCGACGAGCTCGCGATACGGCTCGTCCTCGATCACGGCCACGCCGTGGCGCGAGCACAGCGCGACGAGCGCGGCCTTGCGTTCGTCGGGCATCACGCAGCCGAGCGGGTTCTGCAGGTTCGGTACGACGACCACGGCCCGAATGTCCGGATACGCGGTCAGCGCCACTTCGAGCGCCTCGATCGACAGGCCGGTCGTCGGGCTGGCCGGGATTTCGAGCGCGCGCAAGCCGAGACTTTCGAGCAACTGGATCAAGCCGAAGAAGGCCGGCGATTCGATCGCAATCGTGTCGCCTGGACGCGCCACCGCACGCAGCGCGAGATTCACCGCATCGACGCCGCCGCTCGTCGACATCACGTCGTCCGGCGACACGGTCACGCCGTACGACAGCGCGCGTTTGGCCATCGTCTGCCGGAATTCGGGCGAACCGCCGACGGGCCCCGCGTCGGTCAGCAGCGTCGGCTTGCGCCGCAGCAGCCGGATCGCCAGCGCCTGCAGGCGCTCGGTCGGATACAGCGCGGCCAGCGCGGACGCGCCGCCGAGATTCAACGCATCGGTTGCCGTATTCGCGCGGTCGATCACGCGCGACACACGTTCGTGCAGGCCCGCGAACGGCGGCTCGACGCTTAGCGGCGGCCCGTCACTTTCCGGCAGCGTTTCGAGCACGGCCGACGCGCGGCGCCGCACGAAGTAGCCCGAGCGCGGCTTCGCCTCGCACCAGCCCGTATCCTCGAGCCGCCGGAATGCCTGGATCGCGGTCGACAGGCTGACGCCATGCTGCGCCATGAATGCGCGCACCGACGGCATCCGGTCGCCGGGCGACAGCGTGCCGGCCGCGATGATGCGGCGGTAATGTTCGGCGAGCCGTTCGTAAAGTGGCTCGCCGTCCATCGGCAAAGGCGTGCGGGATGCGTCGGCGAAAGGCGTCATGCGGGCCATCGTGCCCGCGCGTCCGGGCGCACGCCAGATACAGATTCCGGGAAAAACCACCGATACAGCGACGCAAAATCGGCGCCTGCACCGCAACAGATTCCCGTCCCCTGAATCTGTCGTGCCCACGCCTGTTTCCCTAACCTGACTGCACGCTGTCGCCTCGCCATCGCGAGGCCGCGCAACCGGGAAAAGGGATCGCCATGCGGACGCAACATATCCGGCTCGACGCCGGGCAAAGCCACTTTGCGTGGTTCGACAAGGGCAGCCAGGTGATCGTGCTGGATGGTGCGCTCGCGGTCACGCTGCGTCACGGCGGGCTCGACTGGCTGCCCGACGCGCCGCAGTACATTCGCCGCGTGCTCGACGAAGGCGAATGCCTGATGCTCGAGACGGCCGGTCACGTGGCGTTGTCGGCCGGCGGAGCCGGTACGGTCAGCACGGCGGTCGTGGAGCCTGCCGGCCGCCGAGGCATGCTCGCGGCGTGGCGCGCGATCCTGCGCCGGCTGTCCGGGCGGGTGCGCGGCGGCCATCATGTGCGAGAGCATTCCTGACGTCGCAACTTGCCGACTTGCCGATTCACCCACTCGCGGAGACGGCCACGCAGCCACCGCATCATCGCGGCAACGAGCGAACGCACTGCGCTCCAGCCATCCTCATCCGAAGAAACCGTGTCGTCCGCCGCAGCCTGCCCGGCGCGCGACGGCCATCGAATCACCGCAAGTTCCTGCGACGCTCGACCCACTCGAATATCGCCATCCCGGCCAGCATCGCGACGACGAACCCGATCCCCTTGGCCGACCCGAAGCCGATCGACACGATCGCGGGCCCCGGGCAGAACCCGGCCATCCCCCAGCCGATGCCGAACACGGCGCTTCCGGCGACCAGGCGCACGGTGATCGCCCGCAAGGCCGGCAACTGCATCGGCAAGCCGAGCCACGACCGCGTCCGGCGCTTCGCCCATGCGAACGCGAACACGGCAACGCCCGTCGCACCGGCCATCACGAACGCGAGCGACGGATCCCAGCGGCCCGCCAGGTCAAGAAAGCCGAGCACCTTCTGCGGATTGGCCATGCCCGACACGATGAGGCCGACGCCGAACAGCAGCCCCGCCAGAAACGCGAATCCTGCCTGCATGTCAGCCTCCCAGCACGTGCCGCCGCACGAATACGGTCACGAAGCCCGCGATCATGAAGGTCGCGGTCGCGACCACCGAACGCAGCACGCCGCGCGACATCCCGCACACGCCGTGGCCGCTCGTGCAGCCGCCCGCATATCGCGTGCCGATCCCGACCAGCAGGCCGGCCGCCATCAACTCGGGCCAGCTTGCGTCGATCTGCGGCGTCAGGCCGGCTTCGGCGACGCGCATCGCGAGCGGTGCGGCGATCAGACCGGCGACGAATGCGACGCGCCAGTCGCGCTCTCCTGGACCCGCCGCGAACAGGCCGCCGACGATGCCGCTGATGCCGGCAATCCGGCCGTTGAACGCGACGAGCCATGCGGCCGCGAGCCCGATCAGCACGCCGCCGGCCAGCGACAGCCACGGCGTGAAATGAAGCGCATCAAGCTGCATCGCGTGTTCCCTTCGCGGCCGGGCCGCAGAACTGTTCGTACAGCACGCCCATTACCGCGATCGCGGCCGGACTGTCGAGCGAATAGTGGATGTTCTTGCCTTCGCGGCGCGTGCGGACCAGCGCGTTGTCCCGCAATACGCCGAGTTGCTGCGACAGCGTCGGCTGGCGGATGTCCAGCGTCGTCTCGAGATCGCTCACGCAGCGCTCGCCCTGCGACAGTTCGCATAGCAGCAGCAGCCGGTCGGGATTCGACAGCACCTTGAGGAGCGCGCAGGCCGATTCGGCGGCTGCGCGCATCTGGTCGGGCTCGGGCAGCCCGGCGGGAAGATCGTTGTTCATCGAGGCGGGAAGACAATTAAAGAATAAATAGTATATCAATTCATATAATGTCGCTTTCTGCTATTTATCCATCGGCGACCTTGCGCCCTTCGCTCAGGCTTGCTCGCCCGCGATCACACTCACGGCCGACGCACGCATCGCATCGACGCGAACCATGCCTCGTGCCGGCCTCGTGCCGATGGAACTCGAGAGCCAGGGCGCGGTTTCGATGTACTGGCACCCCGACAACGCGAATCACGCGGCCGTGGCCGCGACGATCGAGTGCCTGTGCGGCGCCTCAGGTGAAGGGATGGGAGAAAGTGAAGGTGGAGTGAATGACGCGGCCCGGCGCCAACCGGGCCGCTTCGCCGTAGCGCGTCACGCGCCGTCGCAGGACGCCGTGCCGTCGAGCATCAGCGTGCCGACCCGCGCGGGCACGAGCGGTGTGCGCGGCACCGGCGGCGTCCAGCCGAACAGCACCTGTGCGGCCGCGCCGCAAACACGGCCCTGGCATGCACCCATTCCGCAGCGCGACTGCAGCTTCGCAACCGTCCAGCCCGGCTCCTGCGCAACCGCATCGAAGCGCACATCCTCGCAGCGGCACAGCAGCGTATCGGGCCGCGCAAGCCGGCGGATCGGCTCGCGGATCGCGAAACGCTCGCGTACGGCATCTGCGAAAGCCTGCCAGTGCGCGCGCCGCGCGACGAGCGCGGCCAATGGCGCCGTCTGCCCGGTCGCCGCATAACCGGCGATTTCGCCTTCGACCATCGCCAGCTCGCTGCCGCCGACGCCCGTACACTCGCCGGCCGCGAAGTACCCGTCGCGGCTCGTACGCTGGTGCGTGTCGACCGCCACCGCGCCGTTCTCTATCCGGCAGCCGAGATGGCTCGGCAGCACGGTGTTCGGCACGAGGCCGAAGCCGCACGCGAGCCGGTCGCAGTCGACGTCGAACTCGCGATCGCCGTGGCGGATCCGCACGCGTTCGAGCCGCGTGTCGCCGAACGCTTCGACGACGTGCGCGTCCGGCCGATAGGCGGCCGTGACGAGCTTCGCGGCCTGCGCAAGCTTCGACGGCCAGCGCCACAGCCCCGCGCCGAAGCCTGCCACGTCGCCCCACGCGGCCTGTTCCAGCACATGCGACACGCGCGCGCCGGCCTGACGTGCCGTCGCCGCGCTCGCCAGCAGCAGCGGCCCGCTGCCCGCGATCACCGTGCGCTGCCCGCGCACGTCGAGGCCGTACTTGACCAGCGCCTGCAACCCGCCCGCGCCGGTGACGCCCGGCAGCGTCCAGCCCGGGAACGGCAGCAGCAGCTCGCGTGCGCCGCAGCACAGAATCAGCGTCCGGAAATCGAGCAGCAGCCCGCGCTCGTCGTCCTCGAGCAGCAGCGTGCCCGATTGCGTTTCGGCGACGATGCGCGTCGCTGCAAGGTGCGTGACGTTCGGCTGCCTCAGTACGGCAAGGCGTTCGGCGGCGGCCGAAACCGGCGTGGCCGCTGCGCCTTGCCGCCAGATCTGCCCGCCCGCGCGTGGGTTGTCGTCGACGATCGCAACCGTTGCACCGCTTTGCGCGGCGGCCCGCGCGGCCGACAGCCCGGCCGGGCCCGCCCCGACGATCGCGACGTCGACACTCAGTCGTTCCTGTTTCATCTGACGCGCTCCACCTGCATCCCGTCGCGGCACAACGTCTGGCAAGCCAGCCGGCGGCGGCCGTCGATCGTCATCCGGCACTCCTGGCAAATGCCCATTCCGCAAAACGGCGCACGCGCCGCACCCGTACACGACACGCGCGTCGTGTCGTCGCCGCTCGCCGCGACGGCGGCCGCGACGGTCGCGCCGTCGGCCACCATCAGCGCGCGGCCGTCCAGATGAATGATCATGTCAGCGCTCCGGCTACGGGGGACGCGGTCAGGAAGCGTCCCGGAAAATACGGTTCGATATCGATGGGCGGCCGTTCGCCGGCCATCTGCGCGGCGACGAGCCGCGCGCTGCCCGGCGCGGTCGTCACGCCGAGCCCTTCGTGCCCGACCGCGAGCCACACGCCGGGCCGCGCCGGGTGCTCGCCGAGCAGCGGCAGCCCGTCGGGGCTCGCGGAACGGAACCCTGTCCACGAGCGGATCCCGTTCAGGTCGGCCAGATCCGGCAGGTAGCCGACCGCGCGGCGCAGCATCCGCGCGAGCACCGGCGGCTCGACGCGCGCGTCCTCGGTGTCGAACTGGCGCGACGAGCCGATCAGCAACTGGCCGGTCGGCCGCGGCTGCACGTTGAACGCGACCGACGTGCCGTCGCTCGCATGTGCGCTCGCCGCATAGCCAAGCTCGACGAGCTGGTGCGACACGTGGCCCGGATAGCGGTCGGTGATCAGCAGGTGGCCCTTTTTCGGGCGCAGCGGCAGCTCGGGCAGCAGCGTGCGTGCCGCGACGCCGTTCGCGACGACCACGCGTTCCGCGCGCAATGTGTCGCCGCTCGCGAGCGTCACGCTTGGTCCATCGACCGCAACGGCCCGGTCGCGGCGCAACGTGATGCGCGGGACACGCTGCAGCAGCCAGTTCGCGGTAACGGGCGCATAGAGGATCGCGTCGCCCGGAATCTTCAGCGCGCCGCCCAGGCCCGCGCGCAGCATCGGCTCCAGCTGCGCGAGCGTCGCCGCGTCGATCAGCTCGCCGGCCACGCCGTGCGCGGCAAGCGTCGCCTGCTTCGCGCGCGCGAGATCCATTTCGTGCGCGTCGGCCGCGAGCCACAGCGTGCCGCAGTTGCGGTACGCGCAGCCTTCCGGCATCTCGCCGCTCAACGCGCGCCACAGCTCGATCGAGTAATGGCTCAGCGCGAGCTCGGCCGTGTTGTCGTCCATCGCGACGAGGTGGCCCATCCCCGCGCCGGTCGCACCGCCGCTCGCGTCGTCGACGACGAGTACGCGCAGCCCGCGCTGCGCGAGTTCGTGCGCGCACGCCGCGCCGACGATGCCGGCGCCGATCACGACGACGTCGGTACTTGCGTCGCTCACGACACGATGCCCCAGCCGAACGGATCGTCTTCCTCGATCAGCAGCGTCGCTTCCGCGCTCAGGTGCGCGCTGCCGCGAATCGTCGGCACGATGCCGCCGTCGGCCTGCTCGAAGCTGGCCTGGAACACGCTGCCGATCACGCTCGCCTGCCGCCACACGGCGCCCGGCGCGAGCTTGCCGTCGGCCGCGAGGCACGCGAGCTTCGCGCTCGTGCCGGTGCCGCACGGCGAACGGTCGTATGCGAGGCCCGGGCACAGCACGAAGCTGCGGCTGTCGTGCTCGGGATCGTCGGCGAACAGCTCGATATGGTCGATCTCGCCGCCGTTCGCACCGGTGATGCCCGTGCGTTCGAGCCCTTCGCGCACGGCCGACGCATACGCGGTAAGCGCCGCGACGTTGTCGCCGGCGACGCGCTGCCCGTGGTCGCTGATCAGGAAGAACCAGTTGCCGCCCCATGCGATGTCGCCCTTCACGGGGCCGTAACCCGGCACGTCGACCGCGACACCCTTCGCGTGACGATACGCGGGCACGTTGCGCACGCTGACCGACAGGTCGTCGTGCAACGTCGCCTCGACGGTGCCGACCGGCGTTTCGATCCGATGCACGCCGGGCCGGATGCGCCCCATGTGATGCAGCGTGCGCACGACGCCGATCGTGCCGTGCCCGCACATCCCGAGATAGCCGCTATTGTTGAAGAAGATCACGCCGGCCGCCGCGTCGGGCGATACCGGCTCGCACAGCAGCGCGCCGACCAGCACGTCGCTGCCGCGCGGCTCGAGGATGCACGCGGTGCGATAACAATCGTGCTCGCGCGCGAGCACGTCGCGGCGCTCGGCCATCGTGCCGCTGCCGAGCGACGGAAAACCGGACACGACGAGCCGAGTGGGTTCGCCGCCCGTGTGCGAATCGATGATCTGGATGCGCTTCATCATGAGCCGTCCGAAGTGGGGAAAGGAGCATAGCTTCCTCTGTCGCGCGTCCGTCCGCTTGTGGCTTTTCGATGAGGACGACGACGAAATCGGCATAGTGCGAGGCGCCCTTCGCGCGCCGGGCGGCCGCTGTGCCGATTTCGTCATTTTGCTCCGCGATACGACTCAAGCGTGATGGGCATTTGCGCGGCGATACTGGTTGCCACACCGACACACCCGTCGGCCGACCGATACGAACGTAGGAGATTTCAGTGAGCCGCAAAGCCATTCAGTGGACCGGGGTTTTCCCGGCCGTCAGCACCCAGTTCAAGCCGGACTTTTCCCTCGACATCGACGCCACGCACCGCGTGGTGAAGAACCTGGTGAACGACGGCGTGTCGGGCCTCGTGGTCTGCGGCACGGTCGGCGAAAACACGTCGCTGTCGACGAGCGAGAAGCTGCAGGTGATCGAGGCCGCGCGCGACGCGGCCGGCGGCAAGATTCCGGTGATCGCCGGCATCGCCGAATTCACGACCGAATTCGCGCGCAACACGGTGCGCGAAGCGCAGCGCGTCGGCGTCGACGGCGTGATGGTGATGCCCGCGCTGGTCTACTCGGCGAAGCCGCATGAAACCGCCGCACACTTCCGCGCGGTCGCGACGAGCACCGACCTGCCGGTGATGGTCTACAACAACCCGCCGATCTACAAGAACGACGTGACGCCCGACGTGCTGATCGCGCTGCAGGACTGCGAGAACATCGTCTGCTTCAAGGATTCGTCGGGCGACACGCGCCGCTTCATCGACCTGCGCAATGCGGTCGGCGATCGCTTCGTGCTGTTCGCGGGCCTCGACGACGTCGTGGTCGAGAGCATCGCGGTCGGCGCCGAAGGCTGGGTGTCGGGCATGTCGAACGCGTTCCCGAAGGAAGGCGAGACGCTGTTCCGCCTCGCGAAGCAGAAACGCTTCGACGAAGCCCTCGCGCTGTACCGCTGGTTCATGCCGCTGCTGCACCTCGACGCGCGCCCCGACCTCGTGCAGTGCATCAAGCTGTGCGAAGAGCTGGTCGGCCGCGGCAGCGCGATCACGCGTCCGCCGCGCCTCGCGCTGCAGGGCGACACGCTCGCGGAAGTGAAGGCAATCGTCGCGAAGGCGCTCGAAACGCGCCCGGCGCTGCCCGACGTCGGTCTCTGATCGACTTCCCCTGCGGCGGCGCGCGGGCCTTCCGCCCTGCGCGCCGCCGTCTCCGGTCCGGCATGGCCTGCGGGCCCGTTCGCCCCGGCGTCAGCGTGCGCCGCTTGTGAACGGCCCGCGGCCCGCCCCGGTCGTTCGAACCGGGCGACGCCGGCCGGCAGGCGTGCGCGCGGCTCCGTCGGAGCGCGGCGCACTCGACGCCTGCACCGCCATTCCCTCAGGAGACAAGCCCATGCCAGGCCAAGGCAACGCTCACCCGTCCGTCCCGCTTTCCCGTGCCGTGCACCCCGACGCGGGTCACGGCAAGTTCAAGAAACAGTTGTCGCTGACCGATCTCACGTTCATCGGTCTCGGCGCCATTTTCGGTTCGGGGTGGCTGTTCGCCGCGAGTCACGTGTCGACGATCGCGGGCCCGGCCGGCATCTTCTCGTGGCTGCTCGGCGGCTTCGCGGTGCTGCTGCTCGGCATCGTCTACTGCGAACTCGGCGCCGCGCTGCCGCGCGCGGGCGGCGTGGTCCGCTACCCGGTGTTCTCGCACGGCCCGCTGCTCGGCTACCTGATGGGCTTCATCACGCTGATCGCGTTCTCGAGCCTGATCGCGATCGAAGTCGTCGCCGCGCGCCAGTACGCGGCCGCGTGGTTTCCCGGCCTGACCGTAGAAGGATCGAGCGACCCGACGACGATCGGCTGGCTCGTGCAGGCAGCACTCCTCTGCTTCTTCTTTTACCTGAACTATTCGAGCGTGAAGACGTTCGCGAAGGCGAACAACATCATCAGCATCTTCAAGTTCATCGTGCCGCTCGCGGTGATCGGCGTGCTGTTCACATTCTTCAAGCCCGCGAACCTGACCGTGCACGGCTTCGCGCCGTTCGGCATGCCGGGCATCGAGATGGCCGTGTCCGCGGGCGGCATCATCTTCGCGTACCTCGGGCTCACGCCGATCGTGTCGGTCGCGAGCGAGGTACGCAATCCGCAGCGCACGATCCCGATCGCACTGATCCTGTCGATCCTGCTGTCGACGCTGATCTACGTGCTGCTGCAGCTCGCGTTCATCGGCAGCATCCCGACTGCCATGCTCGCCGGCGGCTGGCACGACATCAGCAAGGCGTTCACGCTGCCGTACCGCGACATCGCGCTCGCGCTCGGCGTCGGCTGGCTCGCGGTGATGGTCGTCGCCGACGCGATGATCTCGCCGAGCGGCTGCGGCAACATCTACATGAACGCGACGCCGCGCGTGGTCTACGGCTGGGCGAAGACGGGCACCTTCTTCAAGGTGTTCACGCGCGTCGACGAAGCGTCGGGCATCCCGCGCGCGGGCCTGTGGCTCACGTTCGGCCTCGCGATCTTCTGGACGATGCCGTTCCCGTCGTGGGAAGCGCTGATCAACATCGTGTCGGCCGCGCTGGTGCTGAGCTACGCGGTCGCGCCGGTATCGGTCGCCGCGCTGCGCCGCACCGCGCCCGACCTGCCGCGGCCGTTCCGCGCGAGCGCGTTCGGCATCACCGGCCCCGCGTCGTTCGTGATCGCCGCGCTGATCGTCTACTGGTCGGGCTGGAGCACGGTGTCCTGGCTGCTCGGCCTGCAGATCGCGATGTTCGTCATCTATCTCGCGTGCCGCCGCTGGGTGCCGACCGCGCACCTGAGTCTCGCCGAACAGGTGCGCTCGTCCGCGTGGCTGATCGCGTTTTATGCGGCGATGATCGTGCTGTCGTATCTCGGCGGCTTCGGCGGCACGGGCCGGCTCGCGCATCCGTACGACACGGTCGTCGTCGCGGCCGTCGCGCTCGTCATCTACTACTGGGGCGCGAATACCGGCGTCCGTTCCGACAAGCTGCAGCTCGACGACGACGAGGATTGACGCACCCGCCCGCTTTCTCACCATCGCTCCGGCCGGGTGCACCACACCCGGCCCCTGTTTTTTTCGAGGAAAACCATGCAACTCACAGGTCAGCTCCTGATTGGCCAGTCCGCCGTCGCCGGACAGAACGGCACCCTCCACGCGATCGCCGCCGCGACCGGCGAGCCACTCGAACCCGCTTTCGGCGGCGCGAGCCTGCACGACCTGGAGACGGCCTGCGCGCTCGCCGACGACGCGTTCGACACGTATCGCGAAACGACGCTCGACGCGCGCGCCGCGTTTCTCGACGCGATCGGCCGCCACATCATGGCGCTCGGCGACGACCTGATCGAGCGCTGCGTCGCCGAAACAGGCCTGCCGCGCGCACGCGTCGAAGGCGAACGCGGCCGCACGGTCGGCCAGCTCGCGCTGTTCGCGTCGCTCGTGCGCGACGGCGGTTTTCTGGATGCGCGGATCGATCCGGCGCGCCCCGAGCGCAAGCCGCTGCCGCGCGTCGACCTGCGCCTGCGCAACGTCGCGGTCGGGCCCGTCGCCGTGTTCGGCGCGTCGAACTTCCCGCTCGCGTTCTCGGTCGCCGGCGGCGATACGGCCTCGGCGCTCGCGGCCGGCTGCCCGGTGATCGTCAAGGCGCATTCCGCGCATCCGGGCACGTCGGAACTCGTCGGCCGCGCGATCCAGCAGGCCGCGCGCGAATGCGGGATGCCGGCCGGCGTGTTCTCGCTGCTGTTCGACGCGTCGCGCGAGATCGGCCAGGCGCTCGTCGCCGATCCGCGCATCAAGGCCGTCGGCTTCACCGGCTCGCGCCGCGGCGGCGTCGCGCTGATGCATATCGCGGCCGCGCGCCCCGAACCGATTCCCGTCTATGCGGAAATGAGCTCGATCAATCCTGTGCTGCTGCTTCCCGCCGCGCTCGATGCGCGTCACGACACCATCGCGCCGCAGTTCGTCGCGTCGCTCACGCTCGGCGCCGGCCAGTTCTGCACTAACCCGGGCCTCCTGCTCGCGGTCGACGGCCCCGCGCTGCGCGCGTTCGAAGCTGCGGCGGCCGATGTCGTGCGCGCGGCGGCCGCGCAGACGATGCTGACGCCGCACATCCACGCGAGCTACGCACAAGGTGTCGCGGCGCTGCGCGGGCACGACGCGGTCGAATTGCTGGCGGAAGGCGCCGAAGGCGGCCGCCATCAGGCCCGCGCGGCGCTGTTCGCAACGTCGGCCGACGCGTTCATCGCGCGCCCCGAACTGCGCGAGGAAGTGTTCGGCCCCGCTTCGCTGATCGTGCGCTGCCCGGATGCCGACACGCTGCATCGCGTGCTGAAGTCGCTCGAAGGCCAGTTGACGATCGCCGCGCATCTCGCCGACGGCGACGCAGCGCTGTTCGCCGCGCTGCGCCCGACGCTCGAGCGCAAGGCCGGCCGCATTCTCGTCAACGGCTTCGGCACCGGCGTCGAGGTCGGCCACGCGATGGTGCACGGCGGCCCGTTCCCGGCGACGTCCGACACGCGCACGACGTCGGTCGGCGCACGCGCGATCGAGCGCTTCCTGCGCCCCGTGTCGTACCAGGACCTGCCGGACGCGCTGTTGCCGGAAGCGATCCGCAACGGCAATCCGCTGAACGTGCCGCAGCGTATCGACGGCGTGCCCGCGCCGCGCGAGGTGAACCATGTCTGAGCAAATCGCCGAAGTCGTCCTGTCGCTCGACGAAGTCCATGCGCTCGCGCTACGCGTGCTGACGCACAACGGGATGTCCGATGCGCATGCGCGGGCGATCGCCAAGGTCATCACGCAGGGCCAGCGCGACGAATGCCATTCGCACGGCGTGTACCGGCTGCTCGTCTGCGTGCGTTCGCTGAAGAAGGGCAAGGTCGATCCGCAAGCCGTGCCGACGCTGCGCCGGCTGTCGTCGTCGATCGTCGCGGTCGACGCGCATCGCGGCTTCTCGCTGCTGAGCTTCGAAACCGGGCTGCCCGTGCTCGTCGAGATGGCGAAGCAGCACGGGATCGCCGCGATGGCGATCAACCACTGCTACCACTTCTCCGCGCTGTGGCCCGAGGTCGAGGCGATCGCGGCCGAGGGGCTGGTCGGCATCGCGATGAACCCGAGCCACAGCTGGGTCGCACCGGAAGGCGGCCGCGAACCGGTGTTCGGCACGAACCCGATCGCGTTCGCATGGCCGCGCCCAGGCGGCGAGCCGTTCGTGTTCGATTTCGCGACGAGCGCGATCGCGCGCGGCGACATCGAACTGCACGCGAAGCAAGGCAAGGCGATTCCGCCGCACTGGGCGATCGACGCCGACGGCCAGCCGACCACCGATCCGAAGGCCGCGCTGCAGGGCGCGATGCGTACGTTCGGCGGCCACAAGGGCTCGGCGCTCGCGGCGATGGTCGAATTGCTCGGCGGCGCGCTGATCGGCGACATGACGAGCCGGGAATCGATGGACTTCGACGAAGGCGTCGGCGCGACGCCGTGCCACGGCGAGCTCGTGATCGCGTTCGATCCGAAGGTGTTCCTCGGCGACGATCTCGACGCGGGGCTCGCGCGCGGCGAGCGGATGTTCGGGTCGATCGTCGCGCAGGGCGCGCGGCTGCCGTCGCAACGGCGCTTCGACGCCCGCGCGCGCAGCATCGCGAACGGCGTGCGGATTCCGCAGGCGCTTTACGACGAGATCCTGACGCTGCTCGACTGACGCCGGAACGCGGAGGCGGCGCGCAGGCATCGTCGATAAATGCGCGATCCGGCGCCTCCCGAACCGGCGCGCGGGCGTGCCGCAGCCGCTCGCGCGTTTCGCGCCGCGCCGGTTGCCCGCGCCGGTTGCCGGCCCCGCGGGCGCCACGCCCCCGGCGGCTGTGGGATAATCGCCCGGTTTGCCCAGGGCGCAGCTCAAGAGGTTGTTCGCACGGGCGCGAGAGAGGCCTTTATTCCCGTGCCTCCACCCTTTTCCGCGATATTTCTTCAGCAACCACAATGCCCACTTACCGTTCCAAAACCTCCACCGCCGGCCGCAACATGGCAGGTGCGCGCTCGCTGTGGCGCGCCACCGGCATGAAAGACGACGATTTCTCGAAGCCGATCATCGCGGTCGTCAACTCGTTCACCCAGTTCGTGCCCGGGCACGTGCACCTGAAGGATCTCGGCCAGCTCGTCGCGCGCGAGATCGAGGCTGCCGGCGGCGTCGCGAAGGAATTCAACACGATCGCGGTCGACGACGGCATCGCGATGGGCCACGACGGCATGCTCTATTCGCTGCCGAGCCGCGACATCATCGCCGACTCGGTCGAATACATGGTGAACGCGCACTGCGCGGACGCGATGGTGTGCATCTCGAACTGCGACAAGATCACGCCGGGGATGCTGATGGCCGCGATGCGCCTCAACATTCCGGTGATCTTCGTGTCGGGCGGCCCGATGGAAGCCGGCAAGACGCGCCTCGCGAACCCGGTCACCAAGACCGTCGAACTGAAGAAGCTCGACCTCGTCGACGCGATGGTGATCGCGGCCGACCAGTCGTATTCGGACGCCGACGTCGCCGAAGTCGAACGCTCGGCCTGCCCGACCTGCGGCTCGTGCTCGGGCATGTTCACGGCGAACTCGATGAACTGCCTGACCGAAGCGCTCGGCCTGTCGCTGCCCGGCAACGGCACGGTGGTCGCCACGCACGCCGATCGCGAGCAACTGTTCAAGCGCGCCGGCCGCCGCATCGTCGAACTGACGCGCCAGCACTACGAGCAGGACGACGAACGCGTGCTGCCGCGCTCGGTCGGCTTCAAGGCGTTCGAGAACGCGATGACGCTCGACATCGCGATGGGCGGCTCGACCAACACGATCCTGCACCTGCTGGCGATCGCGCAGGAAGCCGGCATCGACTTCACGATGAAGGACATCGACCGCCTGTCGCGCACCGTGCCGCAGCTGTGCAAGGTCGCGCCGAACACGAACAAGTACCACATCGAGGACGTGCACCGCGCGGGCGGCATCATGGCGATCCTCGGCGAGCTCGAGCGCGCCGGCAAGCTGCACACCGACGTGCCGACCATCCACGCACCGACGCTGAAGGATGCGCTGGACCAGTGGGACATCGTGCGCACGCAGGACGACGCGGTCCGCACGTTCTACCTGGCCGGCCCGGCCGGCATCCCGACGCAGGTCGCGTTCAGCCAGGACACGCGCTGGCCGAGCCTCGACCTCGACCGCGCCGAAGGCTGCATCCGCTCGTACGAGCATGCGTTCTCGAAGGAAGGCGGCCTCGCCGTGCTGACGGGCAACATCGCGCTCGACGGCTGCGTGGTGAAGACGGCCGGCGTCGACGAAAGCATCCTCGTGTTCGAAGGCTCGGCTCACGTGACCGAATCGCAGGACGAAGCGGTCGAGAACATCCTGAACGACAAGGTCAAGGCGGGCGACGTGGTGATCGTGCGCTACGAAGGCCCGAAGGGCGGCCCCGGCATGCAGGAAATGCTCTACCCGACCAGCTACATCAAGTCGAAGGGGCTCGGCAAGGCATGCGCGCTGCTGACGGACGGCCGCTTCTCGGGCGGCACGTCGGGCCTGTCGATCGGTCACTGCTCGCCGGAAGCGGCAGCGGGCGGCGCGATCGGCCTCGTGCGCGACGGCGACAGAATCCGCATCGACATCCCGAACCGCACGATCGACGTGCTGGTGTCGGACGAGGAACTGGCGCGCCGCCGCGAAGAGCAGAACGCGAAGGGCTGGAAGCCGGCGCAGCCGCGTCCGCGCAAGGTGTCCGCGGCGCTGAAGGCGTACGCGAAGCTGGTCATGTCGGCCGACAAGGGTGCGGTGCGCGACCTGTCGCTGCTCGACGACTGACGGGGCGGCCTACCGACGACGGGTAACCGGCGACGGACAGTCCGCTCGGGCTGCGGCGCCACACAACCGCCCGGCGCCCGCTCGCCTGATCCAGAAGCCGCTCTCCGGAGCGGCTTTTTTTCGTCCTGCGCACGGAGAAATCGCGGGGCCGGTGCGGTCAATGACGGTATTCGTCGATACCGCCGCCTCCGCCACCACCGCGGTTACCGCCGCCGTTTCCGCCGCCTTGCGGCCGCGCGTAACCACCGCCACCGCCGCCTCCCTGATGCACGGGCGGCATCGGACGGGCTTCACCGCCCGGCGCGGGAGGCGGGCGTAATACGGCCGGCGGCGGGCCCGCCGGCCGGGCATTGCCCGGCGCGGCCTGCATCGGCGCAGGCGCAGGTGCCGCCGGCGCCGGCATGCGGTTCGCTCCGTTCCAGCCGCCGCGCGTGGCCGACGGCTGCGCATCATGCGGCCCCGGCGCCGGGCCGCCCGGCGCGGCCTGCATCGGCGCAGGTGCAGGTGCCGCCGGCGCCGGCATGCGGTTCGCTCCGTTCCAGCCGCCGCGCGTGGCCGACGGCCGCGCATCATGCGGCCCCGGCGGCGGGCCGCCCGGCTCGGCCTGTATCGGCCCACCCGGCCGCGGACGGCCCTGCCCCGGCGGGAACCCGCCGGGGCCGAGCCGCGGTTCCGCGCGATGCGCCCAGCGATCGCGGTCGTGGTACCACGGGCGGTGCCGATAGTAACGATCCCAGTACGCGCCGATCGCGAATCCGGTCACCGGGACCCCGATGATCGCGCCGTATTCGAGCAACGGCACGTAGTTGCCCTGGTACGGATACTCGAGCAACTGCGCATCGATCCAGCCGCGCACGCCCGGCAGCGCGACGTCGCACCACGAGTAGTCGCTCAGGCAGCCGAATACGTCCAGCGCCGTGTCGGGCGGGATCTGCGCGACCACCGGATAATCGGGCGCCGGCCCGGCATACAGCTCGGCCGGCGAGTTCGTGTAGGCGCTGCTCTGCGCATCGGCGACGCCCGGCGCGGCCGCGAGGCCAAGCAGGACGACGCACAGACTTCGGACAATCGTGTTGCTCATGATGCTCTCCCGCGCGGCCCCGCCGCGCGCCCGTCAGTGCCGATGGCCGCCGCCCCAGTGGCCGCCGCCCCAATGCCCGCCGCCCCACGGACGATGCCAGTACCCGCCGCGCCCGCCCCAGTATCCGCCGCCCCAACGGCCCCAGAAGCCGATCGTGACGGGCGGCCCGTACCAGCCCGGATAGTACGCGGGGTAGTAGTACGGATACGGCGGCGGCACATAGGCCGGCGCGACATACACCGGCACCGGCGCAACGACGTCGGCCGGCGTGTCGGGGGCCGGCGAAAGGGCCGCGCCGGGCGCGGCAGGTGCAACCGGGATCTCGCGCTGTGTTACCGTGGCGGGCGCCGGCGCGTAATAAGGCGCATACCCGTACGGGCTCGTGTAGTAGCAGCCGCCGAGCGTCAGCGCGGCCAGCGCGATGACGGCGGGCCTCGCGGCGGGAATCGGGTTCATCTCGTGCTCCGGCATAATCCGCGCGCCGCCGCCGGGCGCGCGCCTGACTCTAGCTTACGTCCCCTGCAGATTTCCGCGGGTATGATCGGTTACTTTTTGTTTCCTGCGCCGGCCGGTCGTGCGGGCATGCCGCATGCTGCCCGTCTGCCGCGCCCGCGTTGAAGTTGGCGCAAATGCCCTCAACTTGAACGATGTCAGGCTGACCGGCGCGGACGGGCGTTCGCGGACATCCGGCAGCCGAGAACCGGCGGACTTCGGCCCGCCCCGACAGGAGCGCGGCTCACGCCGCCATCGACATGACTACGCCACGCCCCACTCCCCGGGCGGACACGCCGCTCGATCCGATCATCCAGTTGCTGGCGCTCGCCGGCGAACAGGGTTATCTGACGCACGCCGACCTCGTCGACGCGCTGCCGCCCGAAAGCGACAGCCCCGACGCGCTGGACGTCGTGCGCGCCGCGCTCGCCGACATCGGCATCGCCGTGCTCGACGAACCGGCCGCGCCTGCGCCGTTCGCCGGCACGGCGCCTGTCGAAGTCGATCGCGACACGCTCGACGAAGGCCGGGCCGTGCTCGGCGACCTCGCACGCGGCACGAGCGCATCGACCGATCCGCTCGCGCTCTACATGCGGCGCATGCAGGCGGTACCGCTGCTGACGCGCGAAGGCGAAATCGTGCTCGCCCGCGAAATCGAGACGGGCCGCCACCAGGTGCTGCACGCGCTCGCCGGCTGTCCGGCGGCGGTCGACGCACTGCTTGCGCGTCACCGTGCATCGGGTGCCGCCGGCGCGGCCGGATCGCCCGATGACGACGACGGCGACACGCCCATGCCCGCCAGCTACGACGCGCTGCAGGAAGCCGTGTCGGCGCTGCGCGGTGCATTGCTTGCGCATGGCTGCCGTTCGGCCGAATACCGCGACGCGCGCAACCGCGTGGCCGCGCTGCTCGGCACGATCGCGTGGGTCGCGCCGGCCGTCGACGACGCAAGCCGCGTCGTGCGCGCGCTCGCGTCAGCCCCGCACGACGCCGCAGCGGGCGAAGCCGCCCGCTTCGACGCGGTCGCCCGGCGTGCCCTCGCGGCAGCGCTGACCGACGGCCAGCAGAAAGTGCACGACGCGACCCGCGCGATGCTCGAGGCGAACCTGCGGCTCGTGCTGTCGATCGCGCGCAAATATATGAACCGCGGCATTGACCTGTCCGATCTCGTGCAGGACGGCTGCCTCGGCCTGATGCGCGCGATCGAGAAATTCGAATACCGGCGCGGGTTCAAGTTCTCGACGTATGCGACCTGGTGGATCCGTCAGGCGATCGCGCGCGCGGTCGCGGATCGCTCGCGTACGATCCGCGTGCCGGTGCACGTCGGCGACCAGTACCAGCGTGTACGGCGGCATGCGCTGCGCTTTCGCCAGCGCACGGGCCGCCAGGCGACGCCTGCCGAGCTCGCGGCCGAAACCGGGTTCGACGAGGACAAGGTGCGCGCGGTGCTCGCGCTGCCCGCCGAGCCCGTCTCGCTCGACACGCCGCTGCCCGACGCGGACACCGGCCTCGTGGACCTGATCGAGGACCAGGCGTCGGCCAGCCCGTTCGAGCAACTTGCCGACACGCGCATGCGCGAATGCGTGACGTCGCTGCTGCGGTCGGTCACGCCGGCCGAGGCCGACGTGCTGCGCCGGCGGTTCGGCCTCGGCGGCACCGAGCCCGATACGTACGACGCGATCGCGCAGGACGCCGGCATGTCGCGCGAACGCGTGCGGCAGATCGAGAAACGTGCGCTCGCCGCGCTGCGCACGGCCGCCGAGGCCGAGAACGCGCAGTCGTTTCTCGACGCGTAAGCGCGACGCGCGGTCGTGCCCACATGCGGCACGACCGTGCGCTTCGCGCCTGTGCTACGTTTGCCATTGACGTGCGTCAAGTGTTGTTCGTCGCGCGTCGCGACAATGGTCAAGAGCCGACCGGCGCATCGCTCGCCGCGTCCATTCCGTTTGCGCTTCCCCGGGTCCCTCGCCATGCAGTCGACCGCCAGCCAAACGTACGAGGAAAACCGGCACATCGCGGCATGCCTGCGCGAGGCCGCGCAGTGGCTCGCCGATCAGGGCGCGAACCCGTACCGGGTCGCTGCGTACCGCGCGTCGGCCGCTACGATCGATGCGCTCGACCGCGACATCCGCACCTTGTTCGAAGCCGGTGGCGTCGACGCGCTGGGCGCGCTGCCCGACATCGGCACGGGTGTCGCGCAGGCGATCGCCGAACTGCTGGTGACGGGACACTGGCGCCAGCTCGACCGGCTGCGCGGCGATACCGAGCGGATATCCGCATTCGAGGCCGTGCCGGGCATCGGCCACGCGCTCGCGCTGCGCATTCACGACGCGCTGCACATCGACACGCTCGAGGAGCTCGAACGCGCGGCCCGCAACGGCCAGCTCGAAACGATCGCGGGCGTCGGCCCGCGGCGAGCGGTCGGCATCCGCACCGCGCTCGACGACGTGCTGAGCCGCCGCCGGCGCTGGCAGGGGCACGTCCAGGACGCCGGCCCCGGCACGGAGCCGCCCGTCGAGCTGCTGCTCTACATCGATCGCCAGTACCGCCACAAAGCCGCCGCCGGCGTGTTGCCGATGCTCGTGCACCGACGCCTGAACGCGGACGACTATGTGCCGCCGCCCGTGATGCACATGACGAAAGGCGGTTGGCATTTCACGGCGCTGTGCCAGCACGCCGCCGCGCGCACGCCGGAATCCGGCCACACGATGGATTGGGTTTCGCTCTACTTCTACGATGCCGTGCAGCGCGAACACCAGCGCACCGTCTTCACCGAAACGTTCGGCTCGCTCGTCGGCAAGCGCATCGTGCGCGGGCGCGAGATGGAGTGCCGCGTGTATTACGCGGGATGAGTCATGCGTCGGCAGCTTCGCTGACGTCGAATGCCGCATCGCGCAGGCCGACCGCTTACGCGCGTTCCGCCTTCGTGCGGCGCGCCGGATGACGATGCGCGGCGATGCGCAGCAGCTTCCGGAACGACGGGCATTCGAGATGGTTCTGCGCCGGACACACGGCCGCATGCCGCAACGCATCGCGCACGGCGCCGAGACGGCGAATCGTGCGATCGAGTTCGTCGGCCTTGCCGTCGAGCTTCGCGCGATCGATCGCGGGCCGGCCGTCCGCGCCGACCATCGCGAGGATGTCGTCGAGCGAAAAACCGGCCTCGCGGCCGAGCGCGATCAGCGCCAGGCGCTCCAGCACCGACTCGTCGTATTGCCGCCGCAGCCCGTGCCGGCCGGTCGGGACGATCAGCCCCTTTTCCTCGTAGTAGCGCAGCGTCGACGCGGGCAACCCCGTGCGCCGCGCGACGTCCGCAATGTCCAGACGGCTCATGCCTGACCTCAAGTGAACTTGAAGCTGCAAGATAGTCGTCCGACTCCGTAAAGACAAGCGCGGACCGCCTTGAAATCCGCATCGAGGCGCTCGTCGCGGCGCTCGGCTTCGCGCCGCGTCAGGCCTTCATCGTCCCGGTCCGCACGTAGCGCTCGTGCCACGACAGCGCTTCGGCGAGCAGGTGCGGCGTGTGCTTGCCGAAGCTTTCGCGCGACGCACGCTCGAAGTAGTCCTCGAGCATCGGCCGGTAATCGGGGTGGGCGCAGGTCGCGATGATCTTGCGCGCGCGCTGCTTCGGCGACAGGCCGCGCAGGTCCGCGAGGCCCTGCTCGGTGACGACCACCGCGACGTCGTGCTCGGTATGGTCGACGTGGCTCGCCATCGGCACGATCCGCGAGATCGCGCCGCCCTTCGCGGTACTCGCCGACATGAAGCACGACAGGTAGCCGTTGCGCGCGAAGTCGCCCGAGCCGCCGATGCCGTTCTGGATCTTCGTGCCCATCACGTGCGTCGAGTTCACGTTGCCGTAGATGTCGGCCTCGATCATCCCGTTCATCGCGATGCAGCCGAGGCGGCGCACGAGTTCCGGATGGTTGCTGATCTCCTGCGGGCGCAGCACGATCTTTTCGCGGAACGTCGCGATCTCGTCTGCGAAACGCTGCACGGCGGCCGGGCTCAACGACAGCGCGGTAGCCGACGCGAAGCCCAGCGTGCCGTCGTCGAGCAGGTCGAGCATGGCGTCCTGAATCACTTCGGTGTACGCGGTCAGGTTCGAGAAGCCGGCCGAGCTGAGTTCCGCGAGCACCGCGTTCGTGATGTTGCCGACGCCCGACTGCAGCGGCAGCAGGTTCTCCGGCAGGCGGCCGCGCTTGACTTCGTGGCGCAGGAAGTCGATCAGCTGCAGCGCGATCTGCTTCGACGTCTCGTCCGGCGCGGAGAACGCGTTGCTGCGATCGGGCGCGTCGGTCTCGACGATCGCGACGATCTTGTTGGCCGGGCAGCGCAGGTACGGCTCGCCGATCCGGTCGTCGCTCTTCGTCAGCGGAATCGGCTTGCGATGCGGCGGCAGCGCAGTGCCGTAATAGATGTCGTGCATCCCGTCGAGGCCGAGCGGCTGGCGCGAGTTGACCTCGAGGATCACGTGCTTCGCGCGTTCGAGCCACGTCTTGTTGTTGCCGATCGATGCGGACGGAATCAGCAGCCCGTCCTCGCGGATGCCCGCGACTTCGACGATCGCGACGTCGAGATCGCCGTACAGCCCGAACCATGCGTATTGCGCGACGTGGCTCAGGTGGACGTCCTGGTAGTCGACTTCGCCGCTGTTGATCTTGTCGCGCAGCGTCGGGTCGGACTGGTACGGCAGCCGCATCGAGATGCCGTTGGTGCGGGCGAGCGCGCCGTCGAGTTCCGGCGCGGTGGATGCGCCCGTCAGCACGTTGATCCGGAAGTCCTCGCCGCGCGCGTGCGCCGCGTCGATGTGGGCGGCAAGCGCGGCCGGCACGGCCTTCGGATAGCCCGACCCGGTGAAGCCGCTCATGGCGACGGTCATGCCGGGACGGATCAGCGCGGCGGCTTCGTCGGCGGTGCGGACGAGCGAACGCAGGGCGGGAGCGAGGATGCGTGATGAAGACATGGCTGGTTTCTGACGCTTTGGTCTGTCGTTGACGTCGCGGGGGGTGTCTCCTGAGCGACATGAAGCCCTTGGGGCCGCAAGGAGCGGCCGGCACCACAGGCACGGTCGGAGTATCGCAGAGGCGACCGCCGCGAAATGTCCGCCGGATGCAAAAGATCCTTGCCGGATTTGCCGGGTATCGAACGACCGTTCTGTGACAGGCGCCCCCAATGAACCGGATGCACGCGAAAGGTGCGCGAAAGCATCGGGACGAATGACCGGTCGCCGATCGCCCAACCTTTGCGAATCAATCGGCGGATTTCCATTGCAATTTGCCGCCCGTCGATCGGCAATTGTCGATACGTATGCGGCGGCGCGGCCAATTGTCGCCCGATGCACCTTTTCCGAGCCTGACGCATGTCAAGGTCGCACGCTCCGCGCGCCGTCCGCCGGCATGCGCGAAAAGCGCCGCCGCAACGGCCTTCGAGGCCCGTCCGTCCTTGACAGCCGCGCGATGCGAACCACACTGGAATACGGGCCCGGCCGCCGTGTTTGCGCGCCGTTTGCACACCCCTTTCGCACGCCCGGTTTTCGACCGGCCGTGCCCCGCAAGACGCGGTAACACTCGCGTATGTCAGGACATTGATCGAATAAAAAGCAACAAATTACAATTCCGTATATATTTCGCCGATGGACCAAAGAAAAACCGCCACACGATCCGAGCCCCCCCTGCCACGCACCTGGGATGCGCGGCTCGCGCGCTCGCTCGTCCGACCGCTTGTCGATACGCCGGTCACCCCGAATCACCTCACCACCCTTCGTCTGCTGATCGGCCTCGCCGGCGCCTGGTGCCTCGCGCACGGCGGCTTCGGCTGGAGCAACGCAGGCGCGTTCCTGATCGTGCTGTCGAACTTCGTCGACCACACCGACGGCGAGCTCGCGCGCATCAGCGGCAAGTCCAGCAAGATCGGTCACTTTTACGATCTCGCGGCCGATGCGCTCGTGACGATCGCGCTGTTCGTCAGCATGGGCCTCGGCATCGTCGCCCAGGGCGGCCAGATGGCCGCGTCGCCGGTGCTGCTCGGCGCGGTAGCCGGCGCAGCCGTCGCGCTGATCTTCTTCCTGCGCATGCGGATCGAATCGATCGCCGGCAAGGCCGGCACCAAACAGGCATTCGCCGGCGGCTTCGAAACCGAAGACGTGCTGTACCTGCTGCCGATCGTGACGCTCGTCGACGGCGTCGAGCCGTTCCTGCTCGCGGCGTCGATCGGCGCCCCGCTGTTTGCCGCATGGGTCGTGATCGACTGGTGGCGCATCGTCCGGCGCGGCAACCTCCCGCAGAATTCAACCGAAATCCAGGCTTCCAAATGACTCCGAGCACGCGCGACGACTCCGTGCTGAGCCCGGCACGCCCCGCGCCTGCGCGCGCGGCCGCGTCCGACCCCGATCGCACCGTGGCCGACTGCGTCGGCCGTCTCGACCTCGACCGCCTGCGCGGCGACTACACGCGCCAGGGTTCGTTCCTGTACCTCGACGCCTTCCTGCCGGCCGACGCGCACGCGAAGCTCGCGGCCGCCGCCCGCGCGATGCAGGCCGGCCTGAACCGCAATTACCTGCCCGGCCACAAGCAGGGCGGCAGCGTGAGCCGCCACATGATCGACGAGCAGGCGCCGTACATCGCCGAGCTATATCGTTCGAAGGCGCTGATCGGCTTCCTCGAGAAGCTCACGGGCGACAAGCTGATGCTGTCGCCGGACGACGATCCGCACGCGTACGCGCTGTATTACTACACGAAGCCCGGCGACCACATCGGCTGGCACTACGACACGTCGTATTACGACGGCCGCCGCTACACGCTGCTGATCGGCGTGATCGACGAATCGTCGTGCCGGCTCGACTACGAACTGCACACGCGCAACCCGGACGTGCCCGACGAACCGGGCTCCGTGCAGATCGCCGACGGCGGCATCGTGCTGTTCGACGGCGACAAGCTGCGCCACCGCATCACGCCGCTCGGCCAGAACGAGATGCGCGTGTCGCTGACTTTCGAATACGTGACGAACCCCGGCATGCGGCCGTGGAAGCGCTTCATCTCGAACATGAAGGACGCGATCGCGTATTTCGGTTTCCGCCA